>ERZ808242.1606-NODE-1606-length-11959-cov-4.227991_pt1 | contig 11959 bp, 13 predicted proteins | sample MGYA00521244_ERZ808242 | MGnify/ENA primary metagenome ERZ808242 (study PRJEB31516, sample SAMN03275573) | gut metagenome | biome: mammalia-associated habitat; material: feces | host: Papio cynocephalus | place: Kenya | collected 2012-07-27 ... | reverse complement strand
TTTTTATACTTCGAACATCAACTCGCCGTAGGTCGGGATTGGCCATACGTCTTTGTCAACGATCATTTCAAGCTCATCAGCAGGTTTTCTCAGTTCATCCATAGTAGCCTTGATCGTATCTTTGTAGAAGAATGCCTGTGCCTTTACATCTTCCATAGCACTTGCTTCTTTTTCTTCTGCTACCAGCTTGTTGAGTGCTTTCTGCATTGCTGCAAGCTTTGTGGAAACATCAGCCAGAAGCTCTGTCTGTACGCTTGCATCTCCGCCTGCTGCCTTGATGGCATTTGCAGTATCTGCCAGTGTCTTTGTATATTTCACAACTGCAGGAATGATCTGCTTGCCTGCCATGTCGATCATGGTCAGCGCTTCGATATTGATCGTCTTTGCATATGTTTCGTAAATGATCTCTTCACGGGATTCCAGCTCTGCCTTTGTATAAATGCCAAACTTCTCAAACAGTGCAACCGCCTTGTCGCTTGTCAGTGTAGAGGCAGCCTCGATCATGGATTTGATATTTGGAAGTCCGCGCTTCTCAGCTTCTACTACCCACTCATCGGAATAGCCGTTGCCGTTGAAGATGATTCTCTGGTGCTCTGTCATGTATTCTTTGATCAGATCATGTACTGCTGTTTCAAAGTCTTCTGCTTTTTCCAGTCTGTCAGCCGCCTCACAGAACGCTTCTGCTACGATCGCATTCAGTGTTGTATTCGGGCCGGCGATGGAATCAGCGGAACCAACCATACGGAATTCAAATTTGTTACCTGTGAAGGCAAACGGTGAAGTACGGTTACGGTCTGTTGCATCTTTATCCAGATCAGGCAGTGTGGATACACCTGTCTCCAGCTTACCGCCCTCTTTGCAGGAAGCAGCATTACCTGTTTCTACAAGCTGTTTTACTACATCCTCAAGCTGTTCGCCAAGGAACATGGAAATGATTGCCGGCGGTGCTTCATTTGCGCCAAGTCTGTGATCATTTCCGACATCGGATGCGGACTGGCGGAGCAGATCTGCATGTTTGTCAACTGCTTTCATGATGCAGGCAAGTACAAGCAGGAACTGGATGTTTTCATTTGGTGTATCACCCGGCTCAAGTAAGTTCATGCCGTCATCTGTTGTAATGGACCAGTTGTCATGCTTACCGGAACCATTGACACCTGCATATGGTTTCTCATGCAGCAGGCATCTCAGACCATGCTGTACGGCAACACGTTTCATCGTCTCCATGACAAGCTGGTTGTGGTCAACTGCGATATTGGCTGTTTCATAGATCGGAGCCAGCTCATGCTGTGCAGGAGCCACTTCGTTATGCTGTGTCTTTGCCGTTACACCTAATTTCCAGAGTTCTTCATTCAGATCCTTCATGTATGCGCCGACACGTTCGCGGATAACACCGAAATAGTGATCTTCCATCTCCTGTCCTTTGGGAGCAGGTGCGCCAAATAAGGTTCTGCCGGCAAACATCAGATCGGATCTCTTTTTGTAAAGTTTTTCATCAACAAGGAAGTATTCCTGCTCCGGTCCTACGGATGCAGTTACTTTCGTTGCTGTTGTATTTCCAAATAAACGGACGATACGAAGTGCCTGTTTGGATACAGCTTCCATGGAACGGAGCAGCGGTGTCTTTTTATCCAGTGCCTCCCCTGTGTAGGAACAGAAGGCAGTCGGAATACAGAGGATCACGCCTGTTGAAGCTTCTTTTAAGAATGCAGGGCTTGTGATATCCCAAGCTGTATAACCTCTTGCTTCAAATGTAGCTCTCAGACCGCCTGACGGGAAAGAAGATGCATCAGGCTCGCCCTTGATCAATTCCTTTCCGGAAAACTCTGTGATCATCTTACCTGTCTCATCCGGATGAGAAACGAAAGCATCATGCTTTTCCGCTGTGATTCCTGTCAGCGGCTGGAACCAGTGTGTATAATGGGTTGCGCCGTTTTCACACGCCCAGTCCTTCATTGCTTTTGCAACGACATTTGCTGCTGCCATGGAAAGCTCGCCGCCCTGATCCATGACCTTTTTCACTTCTTTGTACACATCCTTTGGCAGGCGTTCTTTCATCTTGCCAAGTGTGAACACGTTCTTGCCGAAAATTTCTTCCACATTTGTAACTCCGCTCATTTCATATCTCCCTTTCTTTTTCATATTAGATACTTGATAACGTTCTTTTTGTGCTTTATATCAAATCACCCTGATACAAAAAAATGTTCCAAAACTACCGTTTGGAACATCATCGTTCAAGTTATCTTATTTTCGAAAGATTCCTTTCGTTGCTATTAAGATACTCTTATTTTTTTTAAATTTCAATACCCATTTTTCTATTTTTTGAAAATTGGTCGAATTTTCTAAAACTTTTGTGGAATTTTTCCCGCCAAATGTCTATATTGCACAATCAGCATCAGCTTGTTGCACACGCTTTTTTGCGCAGCAGATCGTAATGAGAAGCTTTCTCACTAAGCAGAACACTGAGCTTCTGCTGCGGATGCGGTGCACTCTCCTGCTCCTGTCCCTCTTCATTTACGATAGACAATACGGTTGTCTGTACATTGCTGCCATCCGGCTTCATGATCTCGATGGTTTCTCCCACACTGAACTTATTGCGCTGTGTAATGGATACGATACTTCCTCCGTTTTCCTGTGCGGTCTCTGCATCTTCCACAATACCGAGATAAATATATTCCTGTTCATAAGTATTACTGTCATAGATCTGTGTATTTTCATCCGGTCTGCCGAAATAAAAGCCCGTTGTGAACTGGCGGTATGTGCATTTGGAGATTTCCTCCCTGCACCATGGCAGGATCGCCTCATATGCTTCCCCGGATTCCAGGCAGGCATCGATCGCTTTCCGGTATGTTCTTGCAACCGTTGCCACATAAAGAGCCGTTTTCATTCTGCCCTCGATCTTGAAGCTGTCGATTCCCGCATCGATCATTTCCGGGATATGCTCGATCATACATAAATCCTTGGAGTTGAAAATATAAGTACCTCTTTCATTTTCATAAACAGGCATATACTCACCCGGTCTGGATTCTTCCACTACCGCATATTTCCATCTGCACGGATGCGTGCAGGCACCGCGGTTGGCATCTCTGCCCGTAAAATAATTGCTGAGCAGGCATCTGCCGGAATAGGAAATGCACATAGCACCATGGATAAAGCTTTCGATCTCCATATCTGCCGGTATCTTCTCCCGGATCTCTTTGATCTCCTTCAGGGATAATTCTCTCGCAGATACCACACGCTTTACCCCCTGTCCGTACCAGAAACGGTAGGTCATGTAATTGGTGTTGTTTGCCTGTGTGCTTAAATGGATCTCGATATCCGGGCAGTTTTCCTTTGCCAGCATGATCATGCCCGGATCCGCCACAATGATCGCATCCGGTGCAAGCTCTGCCAGCTCCCGGAAATATTTTCCGGCAGGCTCTATATCATAATTATGTGCCAGAATATTTGCCGTTACATGCACTCTGACGCCATGGGCATGCGCAAATGCAATGCCTTCTTTCATATCTTCATGACTGAAATTCTTCGCCTTTGCACGCAGGGAGAATGTTTCGCCGCCGATATAAACCGCATCCGCGCCAAATATAACTGCTGTTTTTAATACCTCCAGGCTGCTTGCCGGAATCAATAATTCTGGTCTTTTCATCTTACATTTCCTTCTTTACCGAGAGCGCGATCCCATCTCCGAGTGGTATGATGGATGTCACAAGCGCCTCGTTATTTTTCAGTTCATATAAATATTCCCGCATTCTCGTATGGATCGTACGGTTTCTTCTTGTTACCGCATAGCGGGACTGGATGATATCCCCGTCCTGCAGCACATTATCAGATAACAGCACACCGCCCGGTGCCAATAGCCTTAGCACATCCGGCATAAAATGGATATACTGTCCTTTTGCCGCATCCATAAAGATCATGTCATAAGTTCCCGTAAGTTCTGCCAGGATCTCTGTGGCATCACCTTCCAGAAGTGTGATCCGTCCGTCTCCGTGCTTCTCAAAATTTGCCCTGGCAACCGGTATTCTTTTCTCATATTTCTCGATCGTTGTGATCCGCCCGTCCGCCGGCATAAATTCCTTCATCAGTAATGCAGAAAAACCGATAGCAGTTCCCACTTCCAGGATCTGCTTCGGTTTGTTCATCTTAAGCAGCGTTTTCAGAAAACTCTGCATTTCTTTTCGTATGATCGGTACTTCCGTCTGCAGCGCATACTGTTCCAGTTCTTCCAGATACGGCGGAAGCTCTTTCTCCAGTGAATTGATATAATCCACATATCTCTGATCTACTATCATTGCACATCCTCACTGTCTGTTTCCGCAGGCTGTGTATCCGTTTCTGCAGATGCATCATCCGTACCGCCTGTGGCATCGTCCGTTGTATTGGTTGTCTCTGTATCAGTTGTCTGTGCATCCTCAGATTCTTTGTCACCGGAAGGCGCATTTGCCGACATTTCCGCCAGCATCTTATCAGCCGTCATAGATGTATTCAGGGTATAAACACCCGGCTGGATCTTGCCGTGATATTCCGACAGCATTTCCTGCAGAAAAAATACTCTCGCATCATCTATCAGCCCTCTGTTTTCCAGAGTCCTCGCAACATCCATTGTGCTGTCCTGCGTATCTACTGCGATCGTGATATCCCTGCCCGGCTCCGCTTCCTTTGCCACATCCGCAAATACCATATAGCCCAGATGATAGGAATACATGGCAAGTCTGTATACCACCAGTATAATGATGATAGACAGTACCAGTCGGAATATCATATTAAAAACTGCTCCGGTCACTTGCTTTGCTTTCATTACAGTTCCTTCCTCCGTATCATGCATCTGCGATGCATGATATTATCTGTATCAATAATGTCATACGGATTGTTCCGTGCTGCGCACTCTCACAATCCTGCCCCGCATTCGCATATCGTGGTTTTTGACTTTTTGCCCCTGACATTATTCAAAATCCTCCGCTACCGCGCGCATCACACCATCCGATACTTCCTGCACCAGGCGGCAGAGCGCCAGCTCCGCTGCCAGAAAATCATGTACCAGCGGGATTTCCCGGAACTGCTCGTACTCTCTCTGGAAGCAGTCCATTTCATCATACAGATTATCCGGACAGTGCTTTGTCTGCAGCTCATAATTTTTCATTCTGAACTGATCCAGCTGTCTTTTCAGATCCGGATTTTCTTTTACCTTACTTTTCTGCAGCTGATACTCTTTATATACCTGTGTATTTTTGATCGTCAGAATAAACTGATCCAGTTCCTTTTGTATTTCGAGCATAGCCTACACCTCCATGATAATAGGCAGGATCATCGGGCGGCGTTTTGTCTTTTTCCAAAAATATTCGTTCAGCGCATCTTTCATGGCGTTTTTCATTCTTCCCCAGTCGGAAATATTTCTGTCAATGCAGTCATCCAGCACATCTGAGACAATATCCCTTGCGCCGTCCAAAAGCTCGTCGGATTCTCTCACATAAACAAATCCTCTTGAAACGATATCCGGTCCGGAAACCACGACATTATTCTCACAGTCAAGTGCCACTACAACGATCAGGATACCATCTTCTGCCAGATGCTGTCTGTCGCGGATGACAATATTGCCGACATCACCGACACCAAGACCATCCACAAAGATAGAGCCGACCGGAACCTTACCGGTCACCTTTGCCTCTTCTTCCGAAAGCTCCAGCACATCGCCGGAATGCAGGATAAAAATATGATCCTTATCCATACCAAGCTTGTGCACCAGATTTGCCTGCGCTTTCAGATGGCGGTATTCACCATGCACCGGAATGGAATATTTCGGCTGTACCAGTGTATAGATCAGCTTGATCTCTTCCTGTCGGGCATGACCCGATACATGTGCATCCTCGAAGATAACATCTGCGCCTTTGGCATACAGTTCATTGATCACCTTGGAAACCGCTTTTTCATTTCCCGGGATCGGATTAGACGAAAAGATAACCGTATCCAGTGGGCCGATTGAAATCTTCCGGTGCATTCCGGATGCCATACGGGAAAGAGCAGCCATACTTTCACCCTGGCTTCCCGTTGTGATGATAACCGTTTTCTCGTCCGGATAGTTTTTGAGCTGTTCGATATCGATCAATGTATTATCAGGAATATTGATATATCCAAGCTTTGTGGCTGTATCAATGATATTGACCATGCTGCGTCCTTCGACAACAACCTTACGTCCGTATTTATAAGCGGAATTGATGATCTGCTGCACACGATCCACATTAGATGCAAATGTCGCAATGATCAGTCTTGTATTGGTATGCTCTGAGAAAATATTGTCAAATGTCACACCGACTGTTCTCTCAGAAGGAGTAAAGCCCGGTCTTTCCGCATTGGTACTGTCACACATCAGTGCCAGTACGCCCTTCTTTCCAAGCTCTGCAAAACGCTGCAGATCAATGGAATCCCCGAATACCGGTGTATAGTCCACTTTAAAATCGCCTGTATGCACAACAATTCCCGCCGGTGAATAAATAGCAAGTGCTGCTGCATCCGCAATACTGTGATTGGTCTTGATAAATTCTACCCTGAACTGTCCCAGATTGATATGCTGTCCGAATTTAACAACCTTGCGTTTGGTCGCTTTTTCCAGTCCATGCTCTGTCAGCTTGTTTTCAATAATGCCCATTGTCAGCTTTGTCGCATAGATCGGAACTGGCAGTTCCTTGAGCACATAAGGAAGTGCGCCGATATGATCCTCATGTCCATGTGTAATCATAAAGCCTTTTACCTTATCCGCATTTTCCTTCAGATAAGTTACATCCGGGATAACAAGATCGATTCCGAGCATATCATCCTCCGGAAATGCCAGACCGCAGTCCACCACAATAATACTGTCTTCGTATTCAAAGGCAGTAATATTCAGCCCGATCTGCTCCAGACCTCCAAGCGGTATGATCTTGAGCTTTGACGGACTTTCTGTTTGTTTCTTATTCAATTGTTTTTCCTCCACATTCTTGAAACGCAAAGAAAGTCTCCCGGTAAAAATGCTGCAAATACATGCTGCCGGTTCGTCTTTCCCGGTCATGGAACGGCAAGCTTTTCATCCGCAGGATTTTACAGGGTACTCTCTTTGTTTTATTAAATTTACATATATTTTGTCTGCCGGTTTTTATTCTTCTCCGTCTTCCACGAATTCAATATCATCCAGCATATTTTCAAAAACTGCTGCTACTGCATCCAGTTCTTTATCGTCTGATACAATACGGTAAACACTTTCGTCCCCGTCATTTTCTGTAATGTCTTTTAAGATCAGTGCCTGTGCGTCCCCTTCCGGCTGATCTGTCACAAGCAGATAATCCACTCCGCCAAGGCGTGTCCGCTCCAACACATAAAACTGTACTTTTTCTTCCTCTGCATCCGGTATGAATTCAACCTTTTCCAGGTTATTTCCATCTGTCATACTGTCATCTACGCTTTCCGGTTCTGAAGATAATCCAGATACCCTTGTAATATATAAGAAGCTGCTATGGCATCCACATACTCTTTACGGTCTTCCCTGCGGATCCCCGCTTCCATCATTGTCCTGTCCGCTGCTACAGTTGTGAGTCTTTCATCCCACATGACCACTTCGATCCCGGTCCTGCGGAAAAGAGCATCCGCAAATGCCCGCGATTTTTCAGCACGCTCACCTTCTGTTGCATTCATATTCTTCGGTAATCCGACTACAAATTTCTCTACTTCATATTGTGCTGCCAGTTCTTCAATTCTGGCATAGGTCTGTCTCAGTTTGTTTTCAGACTTTCTGCGCACAATCTCCAGACTCTGCGCTGTCAGTCCGAGCGGATCGCTCACAGCAACACCTACTGTCTTTGATCCGAAATCCAAACCCATAATACGCATAGTATATCCTCACTATTTCCAATGATTCGTTCTAATGTACTCTCTGAGCATTTCTTCTACCAGTTCATCACGCTCCACTTTCATGATCAGGCTTCTGGCATTTTTATGGCTTGTGATATAGGTCGGATCTCCCGACATGATATAACCGACGATCTGATTTACCGGATTGTATCCTTTTTCACTCAAAGCCTCGTATACAGTAGAAAGAACAACCTTCACACCTGTTTCCGGTTCTACTTCCACTTTAAAATATTGTGTATTTCCCAAATCCTGCATTTCATCACGCCCCTGTCTGTTTTTGGTATTGTAACCCTTTTTCTGTGTTTTTTCAAGTATTATGTAACCTACTCCATATGAGTCTGCTTAAATGAATTCATTTCCGGTTTCAGAAATTCATTCTCTACCGGCTTCTGTGACTGTACGAAGTTTTCAACATCTTTATCGATCACAACTTCTTTTTTCAACAGCAGGTTGACCTCATTGAAGATCTTTTTGTATTTCTCAGAAGCAGTGATCGACATGAACAGATCACTGATATTTTTATGTTTGCCGTTTTCGTAATATTTGATCTCCTTCGTATCAAGGAAATAATAAATCTCATGCACAGACTGCTGGTTCGTCAGCGAATCATAGACTGTTTCATCAATACGGATCGTACGGTCTGAGCTTTCTCCGTGGATCACAATGCTGCCTCTCGTGGTAGGATTGATCTCCGAACTGAACGCCAGTCTCGTCAGCTGTTCCTTGATCAGATTGATATAATAATCCACCTGCTGGCGCGAAACTGCCGCAGCCGGGCTCACTGTTTTAGAGCCTGCCTGTTGTACAGCAAGTCCGACACTCACACCGATCTTCATAATATAATCGTGCATTGCCTGTCTGTCTTTTACCTGTTTTTCCAGTCTGGCATTCAGAGACGGCAGACCAATGACAAGTACACTCTTTAAAAACTTGTATTTCAGATCTGTAATTTCCTGCTGTTTCGTCGACATGGTCGAATCGGATAAACTTGCTTTTTTCATGAAATTAAAGGAGTTTTCACCGATACTGATCTCAAATGTATTGGCATCTACACGCAGGAGCAGATTACCATTCTCACTGTTTGTTGTTTCAAGCGGCATTTCAATCTCAAAATCCGCATCTTTCGGAAAATGTTCCATGATTGCCTGTGATGTTTCTTTTGCCACACGATCGATCTCTGCGATCTCGTCCTTCGTATATTTCATATCTGTTACCCCACCTTCTACATGATCTGTCTTTTTCGTTGCCCCCATGCAGCGAAAAGACACTGTACCGCACTCCACATCCTGCTGCGCAGGATATTTGCTCGTTAATAAGCACAGAAAAACAAATGCCACCTTCGGTGTCGCTTGTTCCCTTTTGCATATCTCACACTCGCAAATCCGTGCTTCGCACTCTGCATCCTGCTACGCAGGATATTTGCTCGTTAATAAGCACAGAAAAACAAATGCCACCTTCGGTGTCGCTTGTTTTTCTTTGTGCTTATTACATTATAGCATTATTCCAAGATACTGACAATTCCCTGTTTTCTTAATAAGTACCGAGCAGGGTCTCATCATCTGTAAAGCCTGTCAGGCGGCAGATGCGTTCCTGATTCGTCATTTCTGCCGGATCGATACCTTCCGCCGGAATTGCCACGCGTACATAGTTGCGTGTGTGTCCGGTCAGATACTGTCTGCCTTCTATTTCATGGCTCTGTTCAAACAGCACTTCCTGTTCTTTTCCGATATAATATTCCCGGTATTCCCTGGAATGTCTTGCCGTCATGGCAAGCAGCACGCTGCTTCGCTGCTTCTTTTCTTTTTCCGTGAGCTGTCCTGGCATATCTGCCGCCACAGTTCCTTCCCTTCTGGAATATGGGAAAACATGCATCTCAAAGAACCGGATTTTTTCAAGATAAGCGACCGTCTGTGCAAATTCTTCCCCGGTTTCTCCCGGAAATCCCGTGATCACATCCGTCGTGATCGCAGGATGCTCATACACCCGGCGCAGGATTTCCACGCTCCGGGCAAACTCTTCTGTCGTATATCTTCTGTTCATCCGCTTCAGCACGCTGTCACAGCCGCTCTGGAGTGACAGATGAAAATGCGGGCACACCTTTGGGAGTGCTGCAAGTGCGCCTGCAAATGCTTCTGTGATCACACGGGGTTCTAACGATCCCAGACGGATACGGGTAATGCCGTCTACCGCATGGATCCGTTCGATCAGGTGTAAAAGTTCCTGTTCATTCCCCTGCCCACCGGTTGTATTGTATGATTCTCCGTGAAAATCCAGTCCATAAGAGCTTAAATGAATTCCCGTCAACACAATCTCGTGATACCCGGCGTCTGCAAGGCTTCTGACTTCTTCCTCCACCTGCTCCGGTTTTCTGGAACGGACACGGCCTCTTGCAAACGGGATCACACAATAGCTGCAGAACTGATTACAGCCATCCTGGATCTTGATATAAGCACGGGTATGCTCCGCCGTATGCACAAGCTGCATTTCTTCATATTCTTTTTCCGCATTGATATCGATCACCGAAGTATGTTCCAGCGTTTTATCCAACGGCTGTTCCTCCGCACTTTGACGCTTGTCCAGATAAGCCTCAATGATCTCCACAAGTTCATTCTTCCGGTTATTTCCAATCGCAAGATCGATACAATCATCCTTCTCGATCTCTGCCTCATTTGTCTGCACGTAGCAGCCCACTGCCACAACAACCGCATCCGGATTCTGCTTCTTGGCGCGATGCAGCATCTGTCTGCTTTTCCGGTCCGCTATGTTTGTTACCGTGCACGTATTGATAATATAAATATCTGCCTTTTGGTTAAAATTAACAATTTTATATCCTTTGTTTTGTAAATATTGCTGCATAACGTCAAGTTCATAAGAATTGACCTTACAACCCAGGTTATGTAATGCCACACTTTTCATGGTTATCCTCACTTTTTTTGTATGGTTTTCGTATTGACTTTTCAGCCCCTTTTATTTAGTATAATAGGCGAAGGTATTAAAACAAAAGGAGGTAATTCAAATGAAAACAGTACAGATTTCATTAAACTCAATCGACAAAGTAAAATCATTCGTAAACGACATCACAAAATTTGATTATGATTTTGATTTAGTATCAGGCAGATACGTAATTGATGCAAAGTCTATCATGGGTATTTTCAGTTTGGATTTATCTAAGCCAATCGATTTAAACATCCATGCAGAAGGCGATGCAGAAGATGTTATGAAGGTTTTAAAGAACTACATGGTTTAATGCATCTGATCTTACTTTGTGAGATCCGCAAACAGAAGATTGAAACGAGCAGCTGGGCTGCTCGTTTTTCTTTTTCTATTTTATTCGATCTCTATGATCTCTCTTGTTTCAAGTGCTGTCTTAACCAGTTCTTCTATCATGCCTTCCAGATTCTTTTCATGTCCTCTGATCACCTTTACATTCGGCTTGGTAACAGGATGCTTTGCCACAAAGATGGTACAGCAGTCCTCAAACGGCAGAATAGATGTCTCGTAAGTGTTGATCTTTTCGGAAATATCCACGATATCCTGCTTATCAAATGCGATCAGCGGTCTGTATACAGGCAGCTCGCATACTTCGTTTGTTGCAACAAGACTCTGCATCGTCTGGGAAGCTACCTGACCGATGCTTTCGCCCGTTACAAGTCCGAGACAGTCTGTTTCTTTTGCGATCGTTTCTGCGATCCGCATCATGTAGCGGCGCATAATGATCGTCAGCTCATCATGCGGGCATTTCTCATAAATGGCAAGCTGTACATCCGTAAAATTAACAACGTGTAATCTGATCGGTCCCGCATAGGCCGCAACATATTTTGCCAGGTCGACCACCTTCTGTTTTGCACGTTCTGATGTATAAGGCGGTGCATGGAAATAAGTTGCCTCCAGCTTCACACCACGTTTACTGATCATATAACCTGCAACAGGAGAATCGATTCCGCCGGAAAGCAGGAGCATCGCCTTACCGCCTGTTCCGACAGGCATTCCGCCCGGTCCCGGAATGATCTCAGAGTAGATATAGATTTTTTCTCTGATCTCCACATTCAGTTCAAAATCCGGATGATGCACATCCACCTTCATA
>ERZ808242.1605-NODE-1605-length-11968-cov-39.954338_pt1 | contig 11968 bp, 16 predicted proteins | sample MGYA00521244_ERZ808242 | MGnify/ENA primary metagenome ERZ808242 (study PRJEB31516, sample SAMN03275573) | gut metagenome | biome: mammalia-associated habitat; material: feces | host: Papio cynocephalus | place: Kenya | collected 2012-07-27 ... | reverse complement strand
GTTAACACGTAACTATTTGGGTATAGAGACGTCATCGGTTATGGTTAATGCATCAATTTCGCTTAATAATTCAGCTAATGTCATACTTTGGGGTGCATGATGGTCATCTTCCCTACCTTCAAATGTAAATACATAATCAGCATATGTTTCAGCATGAGTGTTTAGCGAAAGTGGTATTAAATTAGCACCTGCTCTGAGTTGGAAATATCCAGTAACTGGATATAGCCCTCCTCCTAGATAAGTTACTAAATCTTGCGGAGAGTCAACAGGTGTATTAGTTGATAGATATGCATCAATGAATAATTTATAATCACTTGATAAGTTTGTTATCGTTAACGTGATTACATGATGGTACTTCGCTTTGGAATAAAACCATGGCTCAAGGCTTGCGTATAATGTCTCAATCTTACCCAACTTATTCATTTTGTTAATACTACAAATTATTAATGCCGCCTTACCATCAAGTGTTATTGACGCGTTAATTGCCCTATAATCGTCACGCCTGGTGGCTGTAATTACTAAAGTATTGTTATGCAAAGGGTTATTTATTGATGGAATATATATTGCACCATCGGTTATTAACTCGCCATTCACTTTCGCATTCCCATCAACCTCTAAATCTTTTCCTACTTCGACGTTTCCTTTATCGTCAGCCCAAATTGACTTAAATAATTTCTTTATCTTGCCTATAAGGCTGTCGTCAATCATCTTATTCATATATTTGCTCCTTTAAATAAATAGAGGGCGGTTGCCCGCCCTCTTAGCCTTCTAAACTAGGCTTTCTTATTGAAGACGTGAATGAAGGTGTTCGCGCTGTAGAATGCAGTGTCGTCAGTGTGTTTAACTGCGTTAAGTGCGTCATCGTCCGCAAGTACGGTAGTGCGTACCGCCATGTAGTTGTTATAGAGTTTCAAGCCTCTTTCGTCAACGAGCACCGCTAGCACATCGCTATTGCTACCAAAGTCTTCGACTTCTTCAATCGTGACAGGCATTGCTAACTTATCTTCGTGGAATGCACCCGCGAGCGTTTCCACTTCGATGTCTGGCATTAAATAAGTGTTAATGATTAAGCGAGCGCTACCGCTTGGCGTCTTTTTGATAAGCGCACCGTTAAGGTTCTCATGATTCTTATGACTCATTTTACGTGCGTAATGCTTAACCGCTTTAATAAATGCCTTGCCAGTATCGTTATCGGTTGGCACATCAACACTAGTCGATAATTCGATAGGTGCTAAGTGACCATCTTTCACCAACTCAGCAAATGTCGCAGTATTGCTCGCCGCGATTGCATTAAAGACAATCGCAACATTGCCACTAGCATCTTTCACGCTTTCACCGACTGAATAAGCGGTAGAAACTGCAAACGTCTTAGCATTCGTCATCAAGTCGCTAGCGCGTTTCGCATATTGTCCAACGACCTCGCGTTTAACGTCATTTCGCCACATTCTCCATGACGAATCTAGACGGCTTAGGATTTTAGTCATAGCCTCAACCGCGCCAGCCTCAGTGTTGAACGCGCTTTGCAAATTATAGAACGGCTTCGTGGTTTTGAATTTTTGACGACCTTGCGAATAGCTATACCTAACAGGTCTATAGGTTGGGTCGCGCCTTGTGACGTTTTCCAAACCGCTATTAGGATTGTAAGCAAGTGGCGGTACGAAGTCTTCGAAATATTCTTCAATCGTAGTGCCAGCGCTTAAAGTCGCGTCCATGAAAGCTAATTCTTCTTCCTCTTCTCCGTCAATCATGAATGTAGCGCCAACTTTATCGATTAAACCGGCAACGTTATTTTTGTTGGCTTCGAAACCTACAATGCTGATTTTGTTCGACTTAAGATATTTAGCGATAATTTCGCTAAGCTGTTTTTGCGTAACGTTATTCATTTTTATCTCCTTTCGTTACTTCTTCAAAGCACTCATCTAATGATAAGGGCTTAATTTCTTCTGTCTTTTTGCCATCGAAACTCCCACCGTTCAAGAGCAAATCGCGAACTTTGCTGACGGATTCGCTAACGACTTTGTCTTGTTCATCCGCTTCCTTTTTAACGTGCTCGAGCTCAGCCTTAATTGTCCCTAGCGCTTCTACGCGCTTCGGGTCGGTGTCGTCTTTGAAAGCATCGTTAATGACTTTCTCCAGCGTCTCTAGTGATTTCATCTTTGTCTTCTCCTTTGTCTAGTTGTTCTTTTGTCTTATCTAACTCAGTGTGAACTTCGTCTAGAAGCTCTCCAACTTCGTCAATTGTCACTTTGCTATCTTTCTTCGCTCTCTTATACCATCTATAAATAGTATAAGCGATTGTTACAAGCGCGGTAACAATGGACAAAATTAGATTAATCCATTTAAGCATTTCGTCATACTGGAATGCCGTTAGAACGGCTGTTATGGCTGTTCCGCTGACTCCGCATGCGTAAGTTTTGAAATCGGCTTTCATATTTCCCTCCTTTCTACAAATCAATAACAAACGCTTTTATGAACTCATTACCCCAGTTCTCATAAGCGCTCGTGATGTTGTCCTCAATTTCCGCTAGTCGTTCGATAGGTGTCATCGCATCGGCTTGCCGTATTGTCACTCTACTTAAGTCATCCAACTCGGGTGTCGTTTTGTTATAATCGCTCAGCGTGCTCGATTGTGGCATAAGGCTCACACCCTCTTTCGTCTCGACCTTCGCCAATAAATCTTCCTCTTTCTTATAAGCCTCTAGGATGGCTTTATATCTAGCTTCGCTGCCTTTTAGCCAACCGCTGATTCGCGCTATTATTTCATCGCTCGGGTCGTTTCCTTCGGTTTCGCTATAGAAACCCGCTATGCGTTTCCCGCACTTTGGCAATGCGTAATAAATTAGCATTTTATAAGCTTCTTCGCTGGGTGTTTCCCATTCGATGGAGGCGCCGTAGAAAGCCACAATCGCACTTCGTATTAAGGTAACCCAATCGCTATAGCTAGCTCTAAATAGCAATTCATTGAACGTTATCTTTGTCACTGCCATTTTCACGCACATCTTCGGTTTCCTCCTTTCTTTCATAAGGGTCTTCGATTGCTACCGTGAACCCTAATACTTCCTTAATCTCAGCGAAGAACTCTTTTAAGGGGTTGAGCAAGCAATCTTTGCTTAGCTCGCACATTTCGCTTAACGAATTGGCTTCGTCCGAGATTAGCCTTTCTTTCTTTTCGGTCGCTACCGATTGAATTCCTAATAGGCATCGCAGCTCAGCTTCGTTAGCTTCTAATTCCATCCTAATCTTATCAGCATTCCATTGAAAGCTTAGATTGAATGGGTTGATGCTTTTCGTTTCTCCAGACTCGATAAACGCGATGGCTTCATCGCTTAGCATCTTTTGAGCGAGCGTATCCGCGCGTTGTGGGCAATCCCCGTTGACTTCGATGCCAGCGCCTCCGGTCGCTAATAGCGAGCCTTTTCGCGCCATCATCCTTAAATCGACAAGCGTATTAAGAATAGGAAGAGCGTAATATTTAAGTGATTTTCCTGGATATGTAGGATAAAGCACTACAACATCTTTCCCGACTTTTTGAACGCCGCCGGGAATATAAGGAACTCCTAGGTTATTCATGATATAGCCGGTTGCATCGCACGCGTACATATTATACTGGCTCGTAGCGAATGTGGATAAGCATAAGCCAACGTTTCCGCCTAATTCGGCTTGCTCTTTTTCGGGCAACATTCCTAAATAGCTCTTATCAAGCTCTAAGCCTTTGAAAGCGCAAATAGGTTGATTCTCGAACCACATTGTTTTTAAAAGCCAAACGCGTTGAGCCTTCGTCAATCCGTTAATCTTGAAACGATTGAGCCAAAGGTTAAGATATTTATTGTAATAGTAGCTTTTCCACAAGCTGCGATAATATTCAGCATTTGTATCTTTGAATAATTGCTCCATAAATCTCCTTTCTATGAATTAATAATATCATTTTCCCAGTTTTCACGCGACTGCTCTAAATCATAGCCGTACGTGATTCCATCGCCTGTTACGTCTTCGTGACGATGGAAAAAGGTTATACCATATTCGAATTTTTTAGTGAGCTCATCGAGCAGATAACTCCATGTGCGTCTAAAGTCTGATTTATATTTCGGTGTGCACTGTACGAAGTTGAACCAATAACGGGAATTTGCATTAGGCACTGCCTGATATCCGCGCTTATAACCGTAATAGTAAAATAAATCGTCAACCATATTTTTGAACGGGCAAGGCAATTCGTATTCTATTTTATAAAGCTTGTTCTCGCGGCTTGCTACAAACGGCACATAACTTTCACTGCCCTTCGCGCTTATCGCTTGAGCTCTTAGACTTGCTTCTTTCTTAATTTGCGAGTTAGCGCTTGACGCTATCGAGCTAATTGCCCCTATAACGGCTCCAGCTGCAGCGACTGGTGCAAGAACGCCACCGGCAATCGTTGCACCTATGACTGCCGTACCTGCCCCTAGAATTGCTGCAGTATCTTTCCACACCATCCCTGTGGTGTCGAAATTATACCCTGTTCTCAAATAATTAAGATAAGCATCGGTGTAAAGAGTTCTTTCGTTATTTCGCGATATGAACAATATTGTATCCCAATCGCTAGTACTTTCATAATTCATAACTGGTAGATATGGCATGTTAGAGCTAAATGACGGCGTTATCATGAATGCAAATGATGAAATAGGGCTAGAGTTTCCAATAAATTCAATATCCAGCCCCGTCTTGAAACTTTTGAACTCGAAATTTTCGTAAAAGAATGAAGTAGCAAAGGTGTCATAGGCAAATCTTAAACTGTAAAAATCACTATGAAACAGCTTAGAGTCAACGAGTTTCCGCGGGCTTTTCGCAAGTACACTCTCAGCGGTTATCGTTTGAAATTTGCCAATTTCCACACTATTTATTATTCGGCGACCACTATTATCCCAGATATCTGCAGCAATTGATGGAATTGACACTGTGTTTAGCACAGTAGGCTTTCCTACCGTAATATTTACATCATGCATAGTTCGATTAAAAGAATAGCGGAAACGATAACCCTCGCTATCCTTTGACACATCAAAGAATGGCAAATAAGGCAACATTATTACCTTTGTGATTGACTGAGAGGTGCTGTCATAAGAAAGCTGCGCGTTATACACATCCTGATAGCTGTCACTGGTTGCATCCTTAACTTTAATAGTTGTCCCTGTCGGGTTAAAGCAAATAACCGGGGTTGTTCCATCCTTTCCATAAAGGGCTTGCCATGATGCTTCTTTATCTTTAGCTGTCTCAAAACTTCTATCATAAATAGGCGTGCTCGTTGTCTGGATAAGTGGCAAGTCTCCCAATCCTTCACCAACCTTATCGGCTTTTGCAAGAACATCCACTGTCTTGGTGCCTTCGTCGTTGGTAGTCACATTGAAAATTGCCCATCTACTTTCATGCTCTCGCGTAAGCATCGTCTTTGCGGTTAGCCAATCGCTTAAATCGCTCGATTTAAGTAGTGTATTAACTACATCCATATGCAAGCTAATTTCTAAGCATTTATTTGCGCGCCTTCTTATTTGTCTCACGAAAAAGAAATATAAACTTTCAACATCCAACGCGTTTCTCGTGGAAATAATTGCATAGCTATATTTATCTGGTGTATTTGCGCTATTTCCAGCTAATGGCAATCTTAAATCAATATCGAGATTCATTGTGACTGGCGCAATATCCCCGATTATTAAGTGTTCCCCTTCGTTTGCATTGAAATTATCTAGAGCGTGCGTCAAATCATCGAAATAAGCCGGTGAAGACTCTTCTACCGGGCTATTTTTGTAAAGATGTAAATCATAATAATATCTCATAAGTAATTATAAATTTCCTCCATAGCATTTTCGCACGCGATTGACTGATATTCAACCGCGCGATTGCGGATAGCATTTGCAAGTCCCGCGAACCGGTCTCTTTCTGCTCGCGAGAATAAACTGACTCCGTTCATTAAATCGCCAAAATCGAAACATAACGTTTTACGCAACGGATTCTTTATTTCGCCAACCCAGTAGCGGTTGTTATAATCGTAAAATTGGTTTCTCCAAATTCCAAAAAATTGATTATCAAAGTAGAACGAGCAAACAAGTGAGTAGTGATTAGGACAATTCGCTCTTAACCTAATATTAGCATCATTTATCGCCCGCCCCTCGAGCGCGTACTGGAAATAGTCGACATCAAACTCATATGTTGGGTTTTTCTTCAAGATTTTATCTTTCAATAATGGATTAAGCTCGTGATACCAAACTGATACGTTTCCTTTGTCGATGAATTTCTTCTTCGCGAGCTCGCTAGGATCTATGCCCCAATCCTTAAAGTAAGGATTCCATAGCGAATAAGGATTTCCGCATAGATACCACGGGACATTACTTCCGCGCCGGTAAAACGTAGAATAGGCTTCTTTTGCTCTAAAAGCCTCTCGCGCTAAATATTTCTCGCCCGCGCGCGAGTCTATGATAACTTCATCGCTAAAGAATAAGGCTGGGTTTTGGATGACCAAAGACTTATACCGGTCTTTTGGCACGCTTAACGCGATTATCACCATGAATAAGTCACTACCAATATAAATAGGGACGACTCCACTATTTCGCTCTTGAGCGCTGTAACGCGGTTCTAGCTTAATTCCTCGCCAATCCTCAATCGTGCTAAATATCGATTGAATGTACATATCTGAGATTGAGATTATTTGGCGTTTGAAATAAATCGAGGTTGCTTTGTTCTTCTTAAAAGCGTCAAAGCTTTTCAAATTGACAATCGTGCTCTTGCCATCCTCGCGAGCGCTAATGATACATCTGATAGGTTTCTGATGTCCATCAATAATTGAAATAGGTAAATGTAATCCATCGTCCTTTAACATAAGGCTATTATATCGGTAAAACGATAAAAATGCAAAATGAGCATATACATTCTTGCAAGTCACTTATATAAGCGTATAATAAAGTCAGTTGGAAATCCCAACAGGAGGAAACAAAAAATGAAATATTACGCAAGAACATTTGTAACGAAAGACTACCAGGGGCGTTTCGGGAAGGCCGTGTATGTCCCTTGCACAGAATACTTTAAGACGAATAGCGAGAAATTCCTCGCTAGCGCCAACAAATTCAAGAAAGTTAAATTCAGTGAGGCGAATGAAGAAACCCGCAAGGCTCTCCGCCACATGGACGCCGACAAAATCTATAGCGACACTGAACAATTGAGTGCGAGTGAAATTCACTTCCGCCGCTCAATTTCAAGGAGATAAAAATATGACGGTAATTAAATGGATAGGGCAATTAGGCTATGACGTGCCTTGCATTGTCAAAAAAGGTAATGAAACAAAAAGAATCAATGGCTATAAAGATTATCTTGCCTTTGAGAAAGATAATTTAGCCTATGAAGAAATAGCCTATGTCGATGTTACTGACGAGGGCACGATTAGAATAAATTGTTATGCAGATAATGGAGGTAAATAAATGAATATCTTTGAAGCAATTGAAGCGTTAAAAGCAGGAAAAAAAGTAAGATTAACAAGATGGCGAAAAGGTTCATGGGTTAAATACGACAGCGAAAAACGTGAAATTATAGACAACGAAGGTCGCACGCAAATAATATTCTTAAACGCCACTAGCATACAAAATGATGAGTGGGAAATATATAAAGAACCCATCCTTGACGACAAGGAAAAGGAATATCTCAGCGCGGTTATAAAGCCGTTTAGGAACCGAACCAAAGGCATCAGCAAAGAGTCATACACGGCTCATAAGGAATGTGAATACATCTTAATTGCATTGAATAATATGGAAATCTTCACACTTCCACTTTTCGCGAAGGGTTCCATGTACAAAGGAATGAAAGTATCTAAGGATTACAGCATGGAGGAATTGGGATTATGAAATATCTAATTGTCACAAAGAACGGGTGTTTCTTGACGGTACACGAGACTCTCAATACTGAGACGGGCGAGATTCTTACATGGGGCGAAAAGACTTTCACCCCAGTGACATATTACAAGAACCGCGCTGAAGCTATTAAAATAAGACACCAGCTAGTGGCGTGCAACATGAATATATTCGATTATGACAATACTGCGGTGGTTCCCGCTGAGAGGGCGCTAATCGAGTTCTTGACGGCATTTAGCCCGATTGTGAGACATGCATTTACTTACACCTATTGTGCGGGGTATCACTGGTCTCCGATGACGATGGAAATAAACATGCAAGTGTGCGATATGCATTATATTGAGATGATGCTAAAAGGTGTCGCTCACAACATACTGGCGCTGCGCGAAATAACGATAACCGATAGCGCAGCGCGCGTAATTGAGCGCTGGGACGAAATCACAAAAGGAGTAGAAAAATGAACAGCTTTATGGAGGAATTGCGGAACAATGAATGACTTAAAAGTTAGAAGCTATCACGTATTATTCATCTACCGGCTTGGCGGGCATCGCCCTTCATGTGCGATAAAAGGACATGAACTTAGATATTGCGAAATTGTGAAAGTGACCCCTAAGACTGTCACGGCATATTTATTAGACCCACTCTGGAGCGATATTGAGCCATTACCAACAGGAAGCCTATACACTTTTAAAAAAGATGCAAAATACCCTAATGTGTTTGTATTTGATGATGTGCAGGAGGCTAAAGTTAATAAGGTTTATAAGGATGCAATGCAATCCTATGTAAATAAATTATCCAAAGAAAAGGAGGTTAACAATGTATAATTCTTTGGCTTTAATCGGGAACTTAGTCGCTAAACCCGAAAAACACGCGACAAAAGACGGAAAGGCGTTTATTAGCGGCCGGCTGGCTGTTAACGAAGGTACGAAAGAAGACCCGAAAGCGTTCTTCATTGGATTTAAGGCGTTCGGCAAAATCGCGGAAACGATTTATAAGCACTGCGACAAAGGTTCTAAAGTGCTGTTAAGCGGTCGTCTTACAGAAGAAACTTGGACAACAAAGGACGGGAAACCGGGAAAAGCGTTTGCATTACTCGTTAACGATATGAGTTTCTTTGAAGCAAAAGCGACAAAGAAAGTTGACGAAGGAACGCTAGCGTACGAAGAAGCTAAGCGGCCGCTTCCAAAAGTAGCATCTACCGCGAACGAAGTTGACGTAGATAAATTACCATTCTAAAATTTTGGAACTCCGTTAGGAGTTCCTTCCAGCGGGGCAATTGAGCCCGATTAATCGAAACGAGCGTGACTGGACGGCAGTGCGATAGGAAAGCACCCAGCGCGCAACGGAAGACCCACACGGGAAGCCAACTACCGCGGTTATTCGCAATTGTCCCACTAGAAGGAGATTACCCAAATGAAGGCTATAGACATTGTCAAGAAATTACGCTCCGAAGGGCACAAAATTTCGATATATAAACGCCCCGATGGCGGGATTCGCGTTACCAAAGTTGATGGGATTAAATTCTCAAAAGGCAATAGCGAAGGCACAAATTATATTCGTGAGCTTGCAAAAGTAAATCTTAGCGAGAAGCAATACACCCAACGGCGAAAGAATGAGCAAGCCGCTCGCGATGGCAAAAGACGCCAAAAAGCCAAAATGCCTTCATTAACGTTTAGAAAAGGCGACTCAAAAGAAACAAGAAAGAACAAGCGAGCGGTCAAGAAGGCACTAAAACGCGCTAGAAAATATCGCACTGTCAATATGAGACAAGTTTCTCAAAGACTCAAGAGAGAGGGATATGGCTCTACAATCAAAGCGTTAGAGAACATATCCAGGAAAGAGAGTGGGCTCGCTTATCCTGCGAACGTTGATAACCTCGGTGACTTTATCAAGATGGTGCTAGCGGATGCTGGACAAACAACCAAAGGCGAAACAATCGCTAATAAGTGCTACCGCAATAATCAGTGGTTTGCTGATACTGGCATTCAACGCGCTAACGGCGTCCTATATATGATTCAAAAGGTATTAAGAGACGCGTGGGCGGGGGACGGCTCAATAAATATGACTGAGATAATCGGCTTAATCAATCAATTGAATACAATCATCGAGATGGCCATTATCGATGGAGAAAGAATTTATAAAGACGTCTATGGAAAGTAGGAGGGCTTTCGATGCAAGTGAGGATAAAGAGAAAACTATGGAATGTTTTTGGATATGATGTCGAAAATCATAACGATGAAGAAAGTATAAAAGCCAACACCACAAGTGTGTGGCTTTCTTGCTTTATGACGTACGGGGACACCGTCAAAGATGATATTTTCTATTATGACGAAAATAGCTTTATTGAGCATCTAGAGGAAATCACAAGAAACAAAACCAAACGCGTAGGAAACGGTCGAAAAAGAGAGTGCAGCAATTATCTTATTTATGTGTATAACCTCGCACACGAATGGTCGTTCCTTTTACCGCATTTATTGAGTGACTTTGACTTTACTTGGCGCGCCGATTGGGATGAAAAGAAAGATGACGGTAGATATTTCAATAGCGTCACAAATAAAAGTTGCGCTTCTGTATGGGAGACGCGTCTTTGGTTTGGCAAAAATCATGGACAAATCATATTTAGGGATTTATGCAAGATATTCCCAGGCGGCTTAAGAAAAGTAGCTAAATCCTTTGGGCTTCAAACACAAAAAGGCGATTTAGATTATACGCTTAATAGACTTCATGAGCACGCTGTGACGGACGAGGAACGACTTTATAACTACAAAGATGTAAAGATAATGTTGGAAATCTTGAACATCATGAAAAAGCGAGATGACAAAGACTTCTGGAAAAGTTGTTCGAGCGCATCTTACTCAATGCTTAAGATGCTTAAAGTTGGTTATCCAAAAAGCTATAAGCCATATCAATCGTTTAGGAAAGATTATCCCGAATTAGATGCCAACGAAAATGCATTTCTCCGCGAGGGAGTCGCTGGAGGAATTACTTACGCGCCTGCCCGCTACCAATTTGCTGACATTAGGAAACCAGTCGGTCATATCGATATTCATCAAGCTCATCCTAATAGCGCGTACCGCTATCCCTATCCGTATGGCAAAGGCACTTATTTCACTGGTGAGCCACCAAAAGGGAGATATATGAGCGCTTGCCGAATAAAGATAAGCTATAGTGGTGTTAGGTTGCATTCAATTATTAAATTGATTGGATTGGATATGGTTAGCGATTATGAGCTAGTCGTGTGGGATTTTGAAATCGCGATAATGAGACGTTGTTACATTGATTTAGAGATTAAATATATTGATGGATATTATTACAGGTTCAAGCGATTACCATGGCGAAATTATTACCTAGAGAATTACAATAAGCGCGAAATCGCGAAAAAGGAGAAAGACAATTTCAACATCATGTTTTATAAGCTTTTGAATAATTCCAGCTATGGAAAGTTGCTGGAACGACCACACAACATGACCTTCGAGAATTGTGAAATAAATGGAGTCATTGATTCGAAAGAACACATGAATAGCAATATCGCGATAAACGCTAAATATACTTACTTGCCAGTCGGCTCTGGCATTCCAGCGCGAACTAGATGTTATCTTATCGATACAGCTTTACAAATAGGATGGGAGAAGATTGTGTATTTTGATACCGATAGCATCTTTTACATCAAAGACGAAGAAACGACAAAGAAGCTAGAGGCTTCTGGATTGATTGGAAAAGAATTAGGGCAATTCTCACATGAAAACGATATTGAGCGTATGCAAGTGACCGCGCCAAAGCGCTATAAACTAAAAGAAGTCCAAGAAGATAATACGGTTACTGATGTTGTCCATATGGCGGGCGTTAATTTCGCCGATGGTGAGCAACCGTCTTATGACGATTTGGATTTAGTGCAAGGAAAGTATACGATAAAAGGAAGGATACGAGCCAAAGGCGGCACACTTATTATATTAAAAGAGAAACAACTGCAAGTTGTTCCTAAATATATTGGGGCTTTCAAAAAGAATGAGAAACGAGTAATATTATAGTGGCAGTAACCTCCAAACGGACACGAGCTTACTGCACAGGTTGCTAGATTACCCTTTCGAGAGCTCGCGTCCTAAGAA
>ERZ808242.1604-NODE-1604-length-11971-cov-3.768379_pt1 | contig 11971 bp, 11 predicted proteins | sample MGYA00521244_ERZ808242 | MGnify/ENA primary metagenome ERZ808242 (study PRJEB31516, sample SAMN03275573) | gut metagenome | biome: mammalia-associated habitat; material: feces | host: Papio cynocephalus | place: Kenya | collected 2012-07-27 ... | reverse complement strand
GTTTTAGCCGAAGAAGCAATCAAAGCCGCCGTCAAAGACTATTACGACAAGAACGGTATAGCCTACGACGAGGGGTTGTTTAAATCGTGCGGCGGTTGCTGCCACTGTTCCTGAGTCCGTATAAGGGCGCATATACGGGCTACGTGTCGGTTCAGCCTCGGTTACATACGTTTTAGTATGCGCCCGTCGGCGTTCGCCGCCCTGTTGCCCGTCTCTGCAACCCTTCTCCGACCTCAGAAAAGTTAAAAATTGAAAGTTGAAAGGTGAAAGTTGCGGACGAAAAATATTATAATAATATGTATATCCTTAATTTTCAATTTTCAACTTTCCATTTTCAACTTGCTTGATATTTGCGCATAAAGCGCGGATGAAAGGAAAACTATTATGATGATTTCTACACGCGGTCGTTACGCGTTAAGGGTCGTTACCGACCTTGCCGTGCATAACGACGGCAACTTCGTTCCTATGAAAGATATCGCCAAGCGGCAGAATTTGTCGCTCGGTTACGTTGCCCGCATTATACCGCTTCTCTCTAAAGGCGGAATCGTCGAAGGCTCTTCGGGTAAGGGCGGCGGGTACAGAATGGCGCGCGACCCAAAAAGTTGCACGGCAAAGGAAATTCTTGACTTAACCGACGAAAACTTAACGCCCGTAACTTGCCTTGAAAGCGGCTCCGCGCCTTGCGCAATGAGCGCAAAGTGCTTGACTCTCCCCGTCTGGAAAGGACTTGACAAGGTTGTTAAAGATTATCTTTCAAACATTACGATTCAAGACATTATCGACAGAAAAGTGGGCGTATAACTTCGTTATTGCACAAAAACGCAAAAAAACACCACAAAGACTAAATAAAAAAACGCATAAAAAAACAAGAAAATACCGTCCGCAAAACAATTATGCGAACGGTATTTTCTATTGTAAAACGTTGTCGGCTTTTATGGATTTTGCGTATTCCGACGGACTCATATCCGTCGTCGCTTTAAAGAGCCTTGAAAAGTAATGCACGGACGAAAACCCGAGTTTTTTCGTTATCTCCGTAACCGTGTATTGATTTGTGGAAATAAGTTTTTTTGCGGCTTCAATCTTCAACCCGTTAAAGTATTTTATAATAGAAGTACCCGTGTACTTTTTGAAAATCGCTTTGATGTAAGTTTTTGAAAAGTATATCTTTTCCGCTATTTCGTCGAGCGTAACGCTTTCGGTGACTTTTGACTTTAAAAGTTCGATAACGCTTTCCACAATCTGTTCGGCGTGTACGGAAACGGAGTTGTCCGCGCTTTTCGCACTCAAACTTTCAAAGTTGTTCCTAACAAGCGAAATAAGCAAAAGTTCGATTACGTTTTTTATCAGTTGTTCCGACCCGAACGGCGCGTCGGCTTTTTTTACCATTTTCTTTTGGTCCGCGTCGTCAAGTCTGCCGTCAAAGCTTTTTTTGCCTTCCCACACGAGCGCGGATAGCAGCCTCTTTTCCGTTCCGTCGAGAGAAAAGACTTTGTTTTCGAAAAAGTTCATCATTCTGCCGCTCGCTTCGAACGACACTATAACGGAGTTTGCAAAACTACCTTTCGTTTCGACCGTGTGCGGCAAATCGGGGCTGTGGAAACACGCTTCGCCTTGCTTCATGACGAACGTTTTATTGCCGGCTGTAACGTATAATTCGCCGCTGTCCACGTAAACGAGTTCCCAAAACGGGTGGCTTTCTACGGGGTACGAAAACTTTTTGCCGTACCTAAAATAATGTATCGTGTAAACGGCGTTGACTTTGATAACGTCTCTTAATGCGTTGCGGAAGTATTCCGCTTTCTTGATTTCCATAACTAATATGATACCATAAACCGCCTAAAATCGCAACGAAATACCTTTTCGATATTAAAATTAGAAAAATTACCCTTAAAAAAATATACAAAAAATTTTATATGTGATAAAATAATTTTATAAAACCATAAACAAGGAAAAAAGAATGAAGTTTACACCAAAGTACGATTTAGCTTTCAAACCGTTTGCGGTCGAGCTTGCAAAGTTCAGAAAAGAAGTAAAAGCCGATAATCACAAAACGCTTAAAATCTGCGTTGAGCGCAACAAAGGCAACAATTATATCTTATCCGAAGAAATTTTTGCCGACAAACAAAATAACGAGCGCAACTACGCGATTATCGAAAGGCTTGTCAAAGCCGCGTTGTGGGTCGCCGGCGGTTATAAAATTTACGTTTTAGGCGACGATTATATTTACGAACGCTTAAAAGCCGACTATACGCTTGACGGCGCAAGAAAATTCGACGTTGACTTTATGTCCGGCGTTTACGAAAGGGATTTCGAAGTCGTTAGCGTGACCGAAAAGGATTTTCCCGAATATTCCCCTTGCCGCGTTGAGATAGGCGGACACCTTGACGGTTGCCGTATCGGTTTTGACGCGGGCGGAAGCGACAGAAAGGTCTCCGCGGTCGTGGACGGTAAAGTCGTTTACAGCGAAGAGGTAGTTTGGCACCCGAAGCTTTCAAAAGATTATCGTTACCAGTACGAAGGCATAAAGTCGGCTTTTTTGACCGCCGCTTCCAAAATGCCGAGAGTCGACGCGGTCGGCGTTTCTTCCGCCGGCGTTTATATCGACAACAAAATAATGGTGTCCAGCCTTTTTATCAATATCCCTAAAGAAGACTACAAACCGCACGTTCAAACGATGTATCTCGATATCGCCAAAGAACTCGGCTACCCGATAGAAGTCGCCAACGACGGCGACGTTACCGCGCTTGCCGGGGCGATGGAACTTAACGCCAAAAACGTTCTCGGCATCGCGCTCGGCACAAGCGAAGCGGGCGGTTACATAAATTCGACCGGCACCTTAAACGGCTGGATAAGCGAACTTGCGTTCGTTCCCGTAGACCTTGCACCCTCCGCCATGGCGGACGAATGGAGCGGCGACATCGGTTGCGGCGTAAAATATTTTTCGCAAGACGCGGTTATAAAGCTTGCCGAAAACGCGGGCATAAAATTCGAACAAACTCTCACTCCCGCCGAAAAGCTCAAAGTCGTACAGAATCTTTTAGCGGACGGCGACCAAGTAGCCAAGCAGATTTTTGCCGACATAGGCGTTTATCTCGGTTACACTCTTGCGTTCTATTCCGAATTTTACGATATAGACTATCTCCTTTTGTTAGGCAGAGTCACGAGCGGCGCGGCAGGCTCGATTATAGCCGAAAACGCCAAGCTCGTTCTCGATTCCGAATATCCCGCTCTTTCTTCAATAAAAATAGTTCTCCCCGACGAATCGAATAAGAGGGTAGGGCAGAGTATTGCGGCAGCCTCGCTATGTTCCTAAGCCCGTATAAGGGCGCATATACGAGCTACGTGTCGGCTCAGCCTCGGTTACGTACGTTTTAGTACGCGCCCTTCGGCTTTTGCCAACCTGTTGCCCGTCTCTGCAACCCTTCTCCGTCCTTAGGACTGTGTAGCAAGCGAAAGCGGATTTTAAAATATTATATAAAATTTCGTCCGCAATTTTCAACTTTCAACTATCAACTTTCAATTTTGTAAATTATGAAATTCATTTTAGCAAGCCAAAGCCCGAGGAGATACGAGCTGTTGAAAGCCGCAGGTTACGACTTTGACGTCGTTCCCGCCACGGGCGAAGAAAAAATAAATAAAAACTTACCCGTAGAGGAAGTGCCTAAAGCCCTTGCCTTGCACAAGGCAAAGGAAGTTTTCGAAAAAACGGGCAAAATAACTCTTGCGGCGGACACAATCGTCGTGCTTGACGGCGTTATTCTCGGCAAGCCTAAGGATAAGGCGGAAAACGAAAAGTTTTTACGCGCGCTTTCGGGTAGAACGCATTTCGTTTACACGGGCTACGCGATAATAGGCGGCGGCTACTATATAAACGAAGTCGAAAAAGCGGAAGTTACGTTCAACGCTCTATCGGACGAAGTGATAAAAGAATACGTCGAAGCCGGCTTAGGGCTCGATAAAGCGGGCGGCTACGGCGTTCAGGACGAGTACGGACTCGTCAAAAAAGTCGACGGCAGTTTTACATGCGTTATGGGCTTGCCGATGGAAAAAATAAACGAAGCAATCGAGGAACTCAAATGAAATCTAACACGGTCGCAATCGATATGGGGTCGTCCAACACCGGCATTTATCAGGTCGGAATGGGCATCGTTTTATACGAACCGAGCGTCGTCGCTCTCTCCCGCGACGAAAAGCGCAAAGTAAAAGAAGTCGGGCTTGAAGCCAAAAAGCTCGTAGGCAGGGCTTCGGACAGCACTGAAGTAGTGTGGCCCGTTTTCGAATCGGAAATAGAGGACGAAGAGGCTGCAATCGCCATGACGGAGCTTTTCTTGAACAAAATAACTCTCCGCCGCTTATCCGCTCGTCCGGACGTAGTTTTATCCGTGCCTTGCGGTGCGGACGCTACCGCCGTGCGCCGTTTCGAACGCGTGCTTACGGGCGCGGACGTAACTTCTTATTCAATCGTCGAATCTCCCGTATTGACGGCGATAGGCTTAGGCTTGCCGCTTTCTTCTCAACCGGTATTCATAATCGATATAGGCGGCGGAAGCACGGAGATAGCCGCGGTTTCGGGCGACGGCATTATTTGCGGAATAAGCGTGAATATGGGCGGACTTTCGATAGACGCAATGGTTGCTAACCACATAGAAGAAACCTTCAACCTTAAAATCGGTTCGCTTACGGCGGAAAAGCTCAAACTCTCCGTCGGCAGTCTTTACTATGACGATAACGTAACTATGGTCGTCAACGGTCGCGACGTGTTCACGGGCAGACCCCGCGCCGTGTCCGTCTGCTCGGGCGATATCGCGCGCCCGATAGCGGCATTCTTCGATAAAATTTTCCAGATAACGGGAATGGTAATGGCAAAACTCCCGGCGGAAGTTTCCGCCGATATTCGCCGCACGGGCGTGTACTTTGCCGGCGGCGTTTCAAAGACCGTCGGCTTAGAGGAATACTTCGCAGACAAAATGGGTATGAAGGCTAACGTTTCCGATAAGGGTGACGTCGCGACCCTTTTGGGCGGCGGCATGCTCGCTTCTTCCCGTCAGCTTTTGGAAAAGTACAAACTCAATAAAAGATAATCGCTCTTTTAGCTTTTGAGCATAAAAAAATTTCCGACGCTTGTCCGTCGGAAATTTTTTGTCTTGTTTCGTGGTCGGTTAATTGCTTACGCGTTGAAAACGTCTTTGTAAGCTTTGCTGAACTTAACCGTGGGAGCTTTGCAGGAGCCGATAACGATTTTTTCTTTCGTCTTGGGGTTTACGCCTTCTCTTTCGCCCTTTTCTTTGAGTTCGAAAGTAGCAAAGCCGGAGATGTGAACGTATTCACCCTCTTTAAGGCAATCGGTAAGGGTGTCTACCAACGCGTTGAAGCTGCTTTCAGCTTCCTTAATGGTAACGCCCTGCTTGTCTGCAAGCTTTCTGATAAATTCGCTCTTGTTCATTATAGTTCCTCCCGGATATTCTTGATTTTTTCAAATCATATATACATTATAACAGATATTAGAAAAAACACAATACTTTTTAACAAATTTTTTGTATTTTTTTTAAAATTTCACAAAACTTCTTGCAAAATGCCGATTTTCTGCCTTTTTAGCGGTCGTGAAAGGCAGAAAAATTATTGACTAACAATATTTTGCGCTTTACTCGCTTCTTTTTTGCGCCGCCGTTTGACTTTTTTTTATAAGTTTGATATGATATAAATATAAAGATTTTTTAGTAAAAGGTCTTTGTCGCGCTTTACTGAAGGAGGAAGCGATTATGTTTTCAAACGTTGTCGAAAAGCTTAAAAGCCCGAGCAGCCGAAAAAGGCTTAAAGCGGTTAAAAAATTGAAAAAGGAAGCCGAGCCGAAAAAGAGGCAGATAGCAAGCGGCGAAAGCGTAAATCTTCAAATACATACGACTTATTCTTTTTCGCCGTACACCCCGTCTATGGCGGCGTACATGGCGCATAAATTTTCTTTGACCGTCGCGGGAATAACCGACGATTACACCTTAGCGGGCGCAAAGGAATTTATTAAAGCTTGCGATATCCTCGGCATAACGTATTCGGTCGGAATGGAGCTAAGAGGCGATTTCGGCGACGGGTATGCAAACATAGCTCTCTTCGGGGTCGCGCAAAAGTATTTTAAAACGCTTGAAAAGAAAACGGCTAAGCTCCGAGCGCGCCAAAAAGAAAACGTTTTAAAGACGATTGAAGCCGTAAACAAGCGCACCGAAAAAGACGGTATCGTCGTTTCTTTCGAAAAAGACGTGAAACCGCTCATGAAAAGAGCCGGTTGCAAAGTGTTTTCGAGCAAGTACGTTTATTACGCGACCGCCGAAAAAATAATAGAAAAGTTTTCCGCCGGCGAAGAGACCGTCGATTATATACTTTCCGAGGGGCTTGACTTAACGCAAAACGAAGTCGGGCTTTTGCGCGATGTCACCAACCCGTACTACGCGTATGACTTGGCGCAGATTTTGCTTGAAAATTACCGTATTTTAAACGTCAAAAAGAACTACGCTTCGCCGGAAGAAATTATCTCGATCGGTCGCTCGGTCGGCGCGATTTGCGCTTACGAGTACGTTTTGAAACGCCGCGGCGCTCCTTTAAGCGACGAAGAACTCATAAAAAAACACACCGCGCTCGTACTTAGACTAAAAAAGCTCGGCTTCGACGCGATATCTTTCGACCCGACTAAGTTTTCGAAGGAAGTTTTGGACAGCCTTTTAAAAGACCTCGAACAAAACGAAATGCTTCCGCTTCACCTCAGCCGCGTGGAATTCCCGCGCCGTCGTTTCGATTGCAACCGCATAGAGGGCGAAGAAAACGAAAAAATGATAAATTCCGCTTTCGCCGTGGTCGGCAGCGAAATGAGCGAAAACTCCCGCGACGGGTACGGCTTCAATTATAAAAACGTGGAACTGACTTTTGCCGAAAAACTCAAACTTTTCGCGAAAATCGGGCGTAAGGGGCTTTGATGAAGCTAAAAGATATTTTATCCGAAAGCCCGTTTTATAACCGCGTTGTATTTTCTTCGGCGGCGTTTTTAAAGGAACTTCCCGAAAAATTCACCGTGCTTTCCTCGGACTCCGGTTATCTCTTTTTCGGCTCGTCGTTCGCGGCAAAATCGAAAAGCTTCCCGATAGTGCTTTCGGACAACGCGGATGCGGAAAGCGTTATAAAGGCGACGAGGGAAGAGCGCGGCTTGATTGTCGCCGTAGGTAAAGGCAAATTCATTTCGTACTGCCGCGCCGCCGCAAAAATAAATTGTTTTTCGCTCGTTGCCGTATTTACCGATTTGACATTTGCTTACGCCTTTACTCCGACCGTCGAATACCTTTTTAAAGGCGGACTTATAAAAGCCGGTTGCGCCTTACCCGAAAAGGTTTTAATAGACGTAAAAAAACTTTCAACCTTAAAAAAAGGCGCGCTTGCCGACGGTTTTGCTTTTTCCGCAAGCCTTTTAAGCGCAACGCCGATACAAGATATTAGCTTTGCAAATTGCGTTTTAGAAGCCGTAAACGCGCTAATCTTAGTAAAAAACGACCCTTTTGCGTCGATTGTTAAGGCAAATCTTTTCGCGGCGAAAGCCGCCTTTAACGGCTCCTTTTATTCCGATTCTTACTTTGTGGGGCTTATTCTTTCACTTCTAAGCGATAACGGCGAAGAAGAATGCGCTTTTTTTGCGAGCGAATATGTTTTAAAACTGTATCCGCTTATAAAAAACAACGATTTTTCTCGAATTTTGTGCTTGCCCGATTATCTTGCCCCCGTCGACTTTCTTGCGGAAATAACGGGCGGCAGCGCGGGGCAAATTTTCTCTTCTTTTTCGCCTTTTAGCGACGAAGAAGTCTTGCTATCAATTGCGGCTATAAAGCAAAAAATAGCCGATAACGAAGTTATAGAGGGGCTTTTGGCAAAATTAAGAAGCTTAAAACGCGCTTATTCGTTCGTTTATAACGGTCGAAAAAAACGCTCGGAAGTTAAAAAAGAACAATTCCTAAAAAGCGTTCGGCTTGCGGGCGTGTATTCGGACGGCGTTTTAAAAACACTTTTGAGCGGCGGATTTGACTTTTTTATATAGCGTTGAATAAAAGGCGAAAACGCCGGTAATAATCTTCGTAGAAATGCGGAGGTTATTTTTTTATGCGTAAAATAATTTTATCGATTGCAAGCCTTGCGGCTTTTATCTTTTTAGGCTTTTCGTCGCGCACGCCCGTCTTTTACGACGCAACGGGCAGCGTAACTTTTTATTGCAATAAGAAAAATTCAAATTGTGCTTTTGTGACCGTTAATTCCGATTACGAGCAAACCTTTAAAACGCTCAGGAACGTAAAAGGCGAATGTGCGGAAAACGTCAACGAGGAGTACGTCAAAAAAATTCTTGCGCGCCTGAACGCCAAAAAGCAGTTTACCGAGGTCGCGGGCGGCGTAACGTGCGACTATTATTATACGCCGGCTATAAAAGATTACGTCGTCATCGGCGGCAAACGCGTTAATCTTCATTCCGCGCGGCGCGGAAACGTTTATTCTATCGCCACGCCGATGATTTTCGGAAGCTATTAAAAGCTTTTTCGAAACAGCTTTATAAAAAAGTAAGTAAAAAATTTTTATTTTCCGCAAGTATAAAATTTAAGCGGCGCGGAAATAATGGATATTACAAAACCCGGAGGTTAAAAAAATGAAAGAAAAGAAAGCAAGCAAGAAAGCGTCGATTTTGGTTTCTGCGGCGGCGGCTCTCGCGCTCGTCGCGGCGGTCACGCTTACGATAGTTTTCGTCGGCAGAAACAACGATTCGGCTAATCTTCCCGACAAGCCCGCGGTATCGAGCGAAAAGCCCGATGATTCCGGCACGCAAAAGCCCGACGATTCGAGCGGCGAAAAGCCGAATGACGAAAAGCCTAACGACGACGGCAAGCAAGACGAACCGAGTTCTACAAAAATAGTTTTCGCCGTCCCCGTCGTCAACGGAACGTGTATAAAGGAATACACCGAAGCAAGCGTGGTTTTCAATAAAACGCTCGGCGTGTACACGGGGCATATGGGTATGGACTTTGCGGCTGATGAAAACGCAAAGGTCGTCGCCGCGTACGACGGCACCGTCGTTTCGGTCACTAAGTCTTACTTAGAGGGTACGACCGTCAAAATAGACCACGGCAACGGGCTTGTGTCCGTCTACAATTCCGTGGAAATAAACGACGATATCGTCGAGGGCAAAACGCTCAAAAAGGGCGATGAAATAGGCTCGGTTTCCACAAACAACCGTCAGGAATACAAGGACGGCGCGCACCTTCACTTCGAAGTTTACGAAAACGGCACCCGCGTTTCGCCGTTAAAATACCTCGAAGGCGTGGAAAAGTAAATTCGACGAATAATTGAAAGCTTCTTTCTATATTTTAAGAAAGGAGCTTTTTTTCATGAAAAAATTTATCGCCGCAACTGTTTGTTGTCTGTTCTCTTTTTCCTTTTTCGTTTTCGGCGGTTGCGCGTGCGGAAAAAACGAAAATTCCGTAAATAATTACAAAGCGGAAATAACGGTCGAAAACGATTGCGTTACCGTTTGTAGCCGCGTGAATACCGAAAGCGAAGAAACGAAGTTTTTTATTCCGCGCGCAAAAGAGAAAAGTTTTTGTTTGTTGTCGCTCTCTTTTAACGGCAAAAGTGCGGAGTATTCGTCGGACGGGGCAATTTTTACCGTCAAATCGCGGAAAAACGAGGAAATCGAAATAAAGTACGCCTTTAATGTACCCGATACCGAGCAAATAAGCCTTTTAGGAGTCGTGCCGTTACTTGTAGCCAAAAGCGGCGAAGAATACCTTGCGCCCGTTGAAAATGAAGTCGGCTTGTTTACCGCTTTCGATAGCTCTAACTTTTCGGTTGAGCTTTCCGTGCCGCAAAGCTACGTGATTGCGGGCGGCGAGCCTTTAAACGCTCTCGATAAAGGCGAAAACGGAGTAACTTATTCTTATAGCTTTTCTTCGGCTCGTTCCGTCGGGTTTATGCTTGACAAAAACTACGCCGTAAAAAGCGAAAAGTCCGCCGATAAGTCGGTTAACTATTGTTTTTTATCCGATAATAACGCCGAAGAAACGTATCGTTTTATAAAAAATTGCTTCGAATATTTTATCGGTTTTTTAGGCGAATACCCCTATAAATCTCTCACCGTAGCCGAAACAAAATGCAAAAAGACCTTTTCCGCAACGGGGCTTGTGACCGTCGATAGCTCGGAAAAAGAGGTGAGCAAAGAAAATTTTCGCTTTAATATAGCGTTAGGAATAGCCGAGCAATGGTTTAAGCATATAACATGCACAGACGATATCTCCTATTCCGCGTTTTCTCCCGCGCTTTGCTTTTACGCCGCGCGCTCCTTTCTTTTGAACGAGGAAACTCAAAAAGACAAAGATTTTATAAACGAATTGACCGCCGATAAGCGCGCTTCCGTCGCTCTTTATATAAACGCTAAAAAAGAGCAAAACTCCGCCTATAAGCCTGTTATCGTTAAAAACGCGGGCGAAACAACCGATAAACTCGAATACGTTTCCCTATTGATAAACGGCGGCGTGAACGCTCTTTTAAGGCTCGAAGAGGACTATTCGCCGTCAAAGGTTGAGAAGGCTTTGAAAAAATTCGTAAAAAGCAACAAAAACAAAATTTCTTTAAAAGGCGATTTCTCGGCGGCTTTATCATCTCTTTTCCGCATATTTGACTATTATCTCGAAAACCCGCTTAAAACGCTTGAATAAAATTCGCCGCGGTTGTATAATATTCGTATAAAATAAAAACGATAGGAGTTTTTTATGCCTTTACTCGATTATAAATGCCCCAAGTGCCAAAAAGAATTTTCCGAACTCGTCAAAAACAGCGAACAAGAAGTTCTATGCCCCGATTGCAAAATAAAAGCCGAAAGAATTTATTACGGCAAACCCGTAGGTTCTCTCGGCAAAAAGCCGAGCGGTTGCACCGGGCATTGTTCGACTTGCGGCGGTTGCCGGTAAAAGTTGTTTTTTGCCCGCAAAACCATGTTTTTGAGCTAAAAAAACGAAAAACTAACCGATTTGACAAATATTTTCGGATAAATTATATCTAATAAACGAAGTAACGGCTAATTATTATTGACAAAAGCTTCGTAATTTGATAAAATTACCCGTGATAAACGCGCGAACACTATTATAAAAAACTGCGCGCGCGTGATTGAAAGGAGCATTCCCGATGAAAAAGCTTGTAAATTTATTGCTTATTCTTACTCTTACCGTTTGCGCTATTTCGGCGTTCACCGCCTGCAACGGTAACAATAATTCCACCGAAGTTATTTCGGGCGCGGTATACACCGTGGAAACTGACGACGACGGCAACGATTATGCCGTTTTGAAGAAGTTCCGCCTCAACGACGAGGACGCGGAAAAAGTTTCAAACAGCAAGTTCGACGAAATTGCGGACGAGCTTAAAAAAGTCGTCGTAAACACTTACACAGAAAAAGATTCTTCCGGCAAGGAAGTAACTTACCCCGTAAAAGAAGTTGCCGCAGACGCGTTCTCCGGTCAGAAAGTCATTAAAGAAATAACTTTCGGTGAAAACGTAGAAACTCTCGGCGCGGGTTGCCTTGCCGGTTGCGTTAACCTTGAAAAGTTGACCGTTACCTTTACGGGCGCGACTAAGGACGCCGTAAACGCGAAAAAGACGATGGGCTACCTTTTCGGAACGAGCGAAGCTACGGGCGCGACCTCCGCAACCGTATATCATAACTCCGGCTCGAACGGTTCCACCACCTACTATATCCCCGATTCTTTGAAAGAAATCGTGGTAACGGGCGACGAAATTTCCGACTTCGCTTTCTCGGGGCTTACGGTAGAAACGATTACGCTTAAAGGCGCGGTCAAAAAGATAGGCGAAAAGGCTTTCTACGGTATGACTAAGCTTGCTTCCTATACCGTTCCCGCCACCGTTGAAGAAATCGGCAACTCCGCTTTCGAAAACTGCACGGCTCTCG
>ERZ808242.1600-NODE-1600-length-11999-cov-3.184779_pt1 | contig 11999 bp, 5 predicted proteins | sample MGYA00521244_ERZ808242 | MGnify/ENA primary metagenome ERZ808242 (study PRJEB31516, sample SAMN03275573) | gut metagenome | biome: mammalia-associated habitat; material: feces | host: Papio cynocephalus | place: Kenya | collected 2012-07-27 ... | reverse complement strand
GAATAGAAACTAAAGTTAAGAAATATAACACTTTAATTAAACAACAAATTTTATAAAAACGTTTATGTCTTTCAAAAAGATCGCAATGACGCTTGCGCTCATCCTGAGCACCGTGGCGGCCTTGGCGCAGACCAGGACCGTGAAGGGTGTGATCTACGAGGAGGAGACCGGCGAGCCCATGCCGGGCGCGACGGTGTCGGTCGAGGGTTCCACCCGAGGCGTGATGACCGACCTTGACGGCTCGTTCGAGCTGACCGGCGTCAAGCCGACCGACAGGCTCAAGTTCGAGTGTCTCGGAAAGGAGACGCAGGTCCTGACCGTCGGCGCTATGACCAACTTCGTCGTGAAACTCAAGAACGCGGCAAACGAACTTGACGAGGTGACCGTGGTCGCCTTCGGTAAACAACGTAAGGAGAGCGTCATCGGCTCCATCTCCACGGTCGACGTGAAGACGCTCAAGGTGCCTTCCAGCAACCTCACCACCGCATTGGCCGGCAACGTGGCAGGTGTGATCGCCTACCAGCGTACCGGTGAGCCGGGCCAGGACAACGCCGACTTCTTTGTCCGTGGTATCACCACCTTCGGCGCGAACACCAGCCCTCTCATCCTCATCGACAACATCGAGCTTACCTCCACCGACCTCGCCCGCCTTCAGCCGGACGACATAGAGAGTTTCTCTATCATGAAGGACGCCACGGCGACGGCCCTCTACGGAGCCCGCGGAGCCAACGGTGTCATCTTCGTGACCACGAAGCGCGGCCAGGAGGGCCCTGCTAAGATCTTCGCCCGTGTGGAGACATCCATCTCGACCCCGACCGACGTAGTGGAACTTGCTGATCCTGTGACCTACATGAAGTCCTACAACGAGGCCATCTCCACCCGTGACCCTCTCGGGGACCTGATGTACTCCTACGACAAGATCGAGCAGACCGGGAAGCCGGACGCCAACCGCCTCATCTACCCGGCCAACGACTGGTACGACATGCTCTTCAAGGATTTTGCCACGAGCTACCGCGCAAACGTTTCAGCGCGAGGTGGAGGCAAGGTCGCGACCTACTATGTGTCCGGCGCCTACACCGAGGACACGGGTATCCTGAAAGTCGACAAGAGGAACAGCTTCAACAACAACATCGACGACAAGAACTACACCCTCCGCTCCAACGTGGACATCAACGTGACCCCGACCACAAAGCTGGCTGTCCGTCTGACCGGCAACTTCCGCGACTATCAGGGACCTCTGAACGGAGGCAGCGACGTCTACCGTCAGGTGATGCACTCCGACCCAGTCCTCTTCCCGGCCTACTATCCGGTGGACGACGACCACGTCGGCATCCAGCACATCATGTTCGGCAACTACGATGACGGCTCCTACATCAACCCTTACGCCAACCTCGTGAAGGGCTACAAGGACTACCAGCGCTCCCAGATGATCGCAGCCGTGGAGATTGACCAGGACCTCAAGTTCATCACCAAAGGACTGACCTTCATGACCCTGTTCAACCTCACGAGGTTGTCCGAATTTACTGTGAACCGCCAGTTCAACCCTTACTGGTACACCCTTGACCGCTACGACTCCTACACGGGCGAGTACCACGTCAACCGGATCAACGAGAACGGTACCGACTTCCTCACTTATTCGGAAGGCGCGAAGACGGTGAGGAACACGATGTACTCCGAGACGCGCCTGAACTACGCGAACTCTTTCGGCAGGCACGATGTGACCGGCCTTCTTGTGCTCACGGCCAGCGAGTCCCTGACCGCCAACGCCGGGTCCCTCCAACTGTCGCTGCCTTCGCGCAACGCCGGGCTCTCCGGACGTTTCACCTACGGATTTGACAAGAGGTACTTCATTGAATACAACTTCGGCTACAACGGCTCCGAGCGCTTCCACAAGTCGCACCGCTGGGGATTCTTCCCTTCAGCGGGTCTGGCGTGGATGATGTCCAACGAGAAGTGGTTCAAGCCGGCGGCCAAGGTCGTCAACAACCTCAAGCTCCGCTACTCCTACGGCCTTGTCGGCAACGACAACATCGGCTCGAGCTCCAACCGATTCTACTATCTCTCGGAGATGAACATGAACAGCGCGAGCAAGTCAGCCTCTTTCGGCGAGACCAGGAACGTGGGCTATTCGGGAGTGGACGTCATTCGCTACGCCAACGAGGCGATCACGTGGGAGAAGTCCTACAAGTCCAACTATGCACTTGAGCTGGGTCTCTTCAAGAAACTCGACATCATCGCCGAGTACTTCACCGAGCACCGCACCGACATATTCATGCAGCGCGCCGACATCCCGAACACGATGGGTCTCCAGGCCGCCGTCTACGGCAACATCGGACAGGCCCGCGCGAAGGGCGTCGACATCCAGGCCGACTACAAGCAGGCCTGGGCAAGCGGCCTCTGGGCTTCCGCCAGAGCGAACTTCACCTACTCCACCGGCAAGTACGACGTCTACGAGGAGCCGACCTACCCTGAGTCCTACCGCCAGCACGCCGGCAGGTCCATCAAGCAGACCTGGGGATACATCGCCGAGCGCCTCTTCATCGACGACGAGGACGCCGAAAACAGCCCGTCGCAGGCCGCTTTCGGCAGCCAGTACGGCGGCGGTGACATCAAGTACACCGACGTCAACGGCGACGGCGTGATCACCAACGCCGACATGGTTCCGATCGGCTACCCGACCTCCCCTGAGATCATCTACGGGTTCGGTGTGTCGCTCGGCCACAAGGGCTTCGACTTCTCCGTGTTCTTCCAGGGCATGGGACGGGAGTCCTTCTGGATAGACGCCTCAAGTGCCTACAACACGAGGACGAACAAGTACGGCACCGCCCCGTTCGTGAACAACGGCCAGCTGCTGAAAGCATACTCCGACAGCCACTGGAGCGAGGACAACCGCGACATCTACGCACTCTACCCGCGCTACAGCGCCTACGAGAACAAGAACAACACCCAGGTCAGCACCTGGTGGATGAGGGACGGCTCGTTCCTCCGCCTCAAGCAGATGGAGTTCGGCTACACCCTCCCGCAGAAACTCACCAACAAGATCCACGTCGACAACCTACGTGTCTACTTCCAGGGCAACAACCTCCTGTGCTGGAGCAAGTTCAAACTCTGGGACCCGGAGCTCGCCGGAGAGGGCTTCAACTACCCGATCCAGAGGACATTCAACATCGGCTTGAACGTGACCTTCAAATAATCCTTGACTATGAATATGCGCAAGAATATCAACAAATCTATAGCTTCCACCCTCGCCGCCGCGGCTCTTCTGCTCAGCTCCGGCTGCAACGGATTCCTCAATGTGGTCCCGGACGACGGTCTGCCGTCCATCGAGACCGCCTTCAACCTCAGGTCGTCGGCGATCAAGTATCTGGCCACCTGCTATTCCTACATGACCCTTGACGGTTCCATGGGCAATGACCCGGCGTTGCTCGGCAGCGACGAGTTGTGGGATCTCTACGGGCGTACCACGACCAACAGATCCGACCGTGTGCCTTTCACGATGTCCTACATCGCCCGCGGCAACATGAGCGCCAACACGGTCTACGCCAACGACTGGGCCTCGATGTACGAGGGCATCCGCTGCTGCGACATCTTCGTCGACAACATCCATAGAGTCCCTGACATGGGCGATTCGGAGAAGGCGCAGTGGATCGCCGAGGTGACGTTCCTCAAAGCCTACTACCATTTCAACCTTGTCCGCAAGTGGGGACCGGTTCCGATCATCCGCGAGAGCCTCCCCATAGACTCGTCCGTAGATGAGGTCCGTGTGCACCGCGACAACATCGACGACTGCTTCGACTTCATCCTCGAGCTTCTGGACAGGGCAATGCCGGACCTGCCGCTCGTCAACCCGTCGGTCGATGAGTACGGCCGCATCAATCAGGCCATCTGCGCCTCGTTCAAGGCGAAAGTGGCGGTCTACGCCGCCAGCCCGCTTTTCAACGGCAACTCGGAGCAGGCCGCCCTTGTCGACACCGACGGGACCACAAGACTGTTCCCGGAGAAGACCGATGACGAGAAGCTCGCACGCTGGACCGCCGCCATGGAGGCCTGCCGAGAGGCCATCACCGTCTGCGACGAGGCGAACATCTCCCTCTACAGGGGGGATGACATCACCTATCGTATGACAGATTCCCTCAAGACCACCTTGACCCTTCGCAACGCGTTCAACCAGAAGTGGAACAGCGAGCTCATCTGGGGCAACACGCAGTCTCCTTCCGGGACAATGAACATGTACCACAAGCTCTGCATGCCGATCCTCAACGGGTTCACCGACATGCTCGGAGGCTACATGTTCATCGGTGTCCCGCTCAAGATCGCCGAGCAGTTCTACACCGTGCACGGGCTGCCTATCGCCAACGACTCCGAGTGGGCCAACATCAACCCTATGGACCTGAGGGTCGGCGACGACCAGCATTCCTACTACATCTGCAAGGGACGCAAGACCGTCAAGCTCAACTTTGACCGCGAGCCGCGCTATTACGCCTCCCTCGGCTTCGACGGGGGCAACTGGCTCGGCCAGCTCGGCAACTACAACGACCTCAAGCCTGAGGATGTACACTTCGTGGCGTGCCGTATGGGAGGGACACATGCCAAAAGGGGCAGTCAGACCGGCCCGGTTACGGGATTCCTTCCCAAGAAGCATTTCCCGATCCAGGCGACTTGGACAGGGCCCAACTCCTTTACGGGAGCCGGCACCACGTGGTATCCATGGCCTATGATCCGCCTGTCCGACCTGTACCTCCTCTACGCCGAGGCCATCAACGAGGCCGAGGGACCGAACGGGGCGCACAGTGACGACCTGTTCAAGTACATCAACCTCGTCCGCGAGCGCGCGAAGATTCCTGACGTCAAGACCGCCTGGGACACCTACAGCAACAGCCCGGGCTACTACGGCACCAAGGTCGGGATGCGCGCCATCATCCACCGCGAGCGTCTCAACGAGCTTGCCTTCGAGGGCCAGCGGTTCTGGGACATCCGCAGATGGAAGGAGGCTCCGGCCGAGTACCAGAAGGGGATCTACGGATTCGACGTCACCTCGGCGAAAGAGGAGGACTACTACGTCAAGAAGTTCCTCTACGAGCAGAAGTTCGGACTCAAGGACTACTTCTGGCCTATTTACACGGGCTACATCGAGATCAATCCGAATCTCGTACAGAACATTGGTTGGTAACAGATTATAAGCATTTGGAATGAAAAGGACATTATTACCGATTATACTGATGGCCGTCTCGCTTGTCTCGGTCCGCTGCGCTGAGGAGAACCACGGCAGGATCGACCAGCTTGACGGGAGCCTTGAGGCCCCACAGCCTGTGGAGGTCACCAAGGTGAAGCCAGTCAGCGGCGGAGCCGTTGTCTGGGTCAAGATTCCGGACGACAGGAACATAAAGGGCGTCGTGGCGACCTACACCCGTGGAGGCGTGACGGTTGACGCCAAGGTCTCCCGCTACGTAGACAGCCTGACGGTCGAGGGCTACGCCGACACCGACGAGCATGAGATGGAGGTCTGCTCCTTCAACGTGAACGAGGTCAAATCCGAACCCGTGGTTGTCAGGTTCACGCCGGAGGCCCCGGCCATCCGCAAGGTGACCCCTACGATGATCGCCGCCGCCGGTGGCGTGAAGGTCAGGATCACAGGTAACGAGAGCAAGTCTGACCTGGCCGTCTGCCTGCTCCGTGACCAGAATGTGGGCAACGCCGACAAGCCGGTGGATGAGATCAAGTGGAAGGAGGTCACCACTCTGTTCACTGCAAGTGACAACGTCACCCTCACACGAAGAGGGATAGAGGCCAAAGAGGCCGTGTTCGGGGTCTATGTGCGCGACCGTTGGGGCAACATCTCCGACACGGTCAAGGCAGTGCTCACTCCGCTGCCCGAGATAAAGATCCCCGTCACCGCGGCTGAGGTCGACGTGGACGGTCAGAAAGGGAAGACCAAAGGCTTTTCCTATAACGGGAAGGCCATATGTAGCCAGGACGACAATCTGTTCCAATATGAGTCCGAGAGGACCTCATACCCTGTCAGCGGCCTTTGGGACGGAACCGGGAATTCCAAGACGGGCAAGATCCTGGCAGTTGACAGGGCCCCGATTCCGTGTTGGTTCACGATCGACCTGGGATGCGAGATCGAAGCCAGCCGCATCGCAACGCTTCCACGGTACGATTACCCCGAACTGTTCGGCGACGCCCACGTCCGCGACTTCGAGTTCTGGGGCAGCAACAACCCTACCGGAGCCCCCGGCACCGGCAAGCATGGCTTCGACGACTCTTGGAAATGCCTCGGAACGTTCACCCAGTACAAGCCTTCCGGCTATCTCGATGACGGGACACCGGGCGCGGTCACGCCTGAAGACCGCGAAGCGTTCAACAACGGAAACGACTTTGAGCTCGACAGCGAAAAGTTTCCTGACGCCACTTACCATTTCCGTTACCTCAGGGTTGTCATGACCTCCTATGTGGCTTGGAATATGCCGGACGCCGCGAATGCGGCCGTTCAACTTGGTGACATCTCCCTATATGGACGGGTCACAAAAACCGACAACTAAGGAATATGAACATGAAAATCACAAAATCGAATATTCTTCTGGCCGTAGGAGCGGCAATCGCGCTCGCCTCCTGCGGCGGCCAGGACGAGATCTACAAGGAGTGGGTCAAGAAGGGCGGCTACGACTACCCGGCCAAGGCCATCAAACTGTCCTCTGTTTCCGGTTACCAGAGTGTGATCGTGAACTGGGAGAAGCCCATGGACCCGGCGGTCCGCACAGCCTCCCTGTTCTGGGACAACTACGCGAAATCCGTTGACATCGACTACGCCGACTACCCTGACGGCAAGGTCTCCGTGCCTGTAAACGATTTAGAGGACCGTTCCTACACCTTCGACATCGTCAACTACGACGACGAAGGCAACAAGTCCCTCGCGGCCGAGATCACCGTCTCACCTTACGGCGACGGATGGATGGTCTCCCGCTCCGAGCGTTCTGTCGCAAGGGCTGAGATGGACGAGAACGGCCGCGACGCCAGGATCGTGATGTCCAAGGCCACCGACGAGATGGTCGCCACCCGCTTCCGCTACAAGAATCTTCAGGACGAATGGGTCGAGTGCGAGACCGTCCTCAAGCCAGGCGAGAACGAGGTCACCTTCCCGAACGCCCTCAAGGGCAAGAGGTTTGAATATTCATCCTCTTTCTGCCCGGCTAAAGGGAAGGACACTGTCTGGACCGCGTGGACGAAGTCTGTCGACGGAATCTCCTACAAACTGGACGGAAAAAGATGGATAGTGAAGTCAACCACCAATCAGGACTTCTCGTCCGACTATGCCCCTAACAAGATTTTCGATTCGGACACTCTCTATGGATGGACCAGCACCAACAAGGCCGCCTATAAATTGATATTCCCCAAGGTTCTGTCTGTGGACACACAGGCGCAGGCCGGAAAGGAATATTCTTTCACCCGCTTCGAGTTCTATCAGGATGGCCAGAACAGGTCTTACCGTTATATTCAGGATTTCCTGATTTTTGTCGGCTCATCTTATTACAATCCAGATGAGACAGACACAAAGAACTATGGTATTCAATTCCTTGAAGGATCATTCAACACGAGTTCGCACCTTCAGTCCGTAAGTGCATCGCAAGGAGCGTCAGGTCGTTATTTCGCCATCGTTTTCAAGAATTCATTCAGTACCGAGGATGGCTATATTGACCTTAAGGAGCTTGTCCCTTACGGCTACATTCCGTCTCAGGCTGACTAAAACACGAATGACAGTATGAAAAGAATATTAAAAGCCACGTTCACCGTCCTGTTCGCCTCGGCCCTGCTGCTGGTCTCCTGCGGCAGCTACGACGACACCGAGCTCCGGGACAAGGTGAAGGATCTTGAGGACCGCGTGGCCAAGCTTGAGTCTGCGGTCAACACCAACACCCAGTCCATACAGGCCCTTGTGGAGGCGTCCAAGGACAACGACGCCGTCACCGGCTTCAGCGAGCTGACCGACAAGTCGGGCTACGTCATCACGTTCGCCTCGGGCAGGAGCATAACGCTCTATCACGGCAGGGACGGCCGGAACGGCTCGACTCCTGCCATCGGCGTGAAAGCCGACACTGACGGAGTATATTACTGGACAGTAGATGGTGAGTGGCTCCTCTCGGGCGGCAAGAAAGTGAAGGCCGAGGGGAAGGACGCCGTCACGCCCAAGTTCAAGATAGAGAACGACAATTGGTTCATTTCCCAGGACGGCGGCAAGACATGGACGAACCTCGGCAAGGCCAAGGAGAAGGACATCTTCAAGAGCGTGTCCCTTGACGGCGGTTTCGTGAATATAGTTCTGGCGGACGGAACAACATTCAAGGTTCCGGTGTCAGACGGCAGCCTCGTCTCGATGATCGGCAGCGTCAATGTCGTTCCGACATATTCGGACGGAGCCGGCAGGGTGACCCGCAGGAACGGCCGGAACACACTCACGCTCAAGTACGAGGTGCTGCCTTCCGGCACCCTCGACAAGTTGTCCGCGAGCGGCGCCGTGAAATATTCGGTGAAGGCGGTCTACACAGCCACCAAAGCCTCCGCCGGTGATCTGATTGACCTTGAGGTGACAAACGTCTCCGCCAGCGGGGACTTCCTGACTGTCAGGGTCAAGTGCGACGCGCTTGACAAGGCGTTCTTTGACGGGACCCTCGCCGCCAGCGTGTCCCTTCATATCTCGGACGGAGTCGGCGACGTGGCCTCGGCCTACACACCGATCGTCTTCGGCGGCGAGTTCGTCACATCAAAGACTTTTGATCCGGCCAACATAGTGCTTTCTCTCGGCGTGGTCAGCGACGTGCACGTCAACCAGCAGGCGCAGGCGAACAAATGGAAGTCTGCGCTTCGGCAGCTCAAGGACAAGGCCCTTGAGAGTGATCCGAACGGAATGGCCGGAGTGCTTGTCGTCGGCGACCTCATCGATGGATACAAGTACTACAGCGTGGCAAGTTTCGACAATCAGCTGAAACTTTTCAAATCGACCCTCGAGTCCGAGATAGATGTGGCCAAGACCCCGATGGTCTACACCATCGGCAACCACGACGTGACGACGAATTACGCATGGGGCCCTGCGATGGTCACAGAAGTGAGCTATATGAGGAATGTCCTCGGGGACAACTATTTCCAGGTGGACCTGGACCAGGACATGAGGACAAGGTACGAGGCGCGCCACTGCGTCATTGGTGACTACCACATCCTCTGCGTCTCACCGAACGGCGACCAGCCGATCGTCTATGACCCTGCGGTGGTCTCATGGCTTGACAGCCAGCTGGCCGCCATCACCTCCGCCGAGCCTGACAAATACGTCATCATCCTCACCCACCCGATGATCAAGAACACCGTCTACGGCAGCCGTCTCGGCGAGGAGGGAGGAATATGGGAGTCCAGTTCTCCGCATTACTGGGCGACCGATGCCCTGACTCCGGTCCTGAGGAAATACCCTCAGGCGGTGGTGTTCGGCGGTCACCTCCATTTCCCTCTCAACGACCCGCGCAGCGTTTGGCAGGGCGACTTCTCCGTCTTCGGATGCGCCTCCGTCCGCTATATGGCCATTGAGAACGGCAAGTACGAGGGTGTGACCAAAATCCCTACTGTGATGCAGGACAGCGACGAATTCTCGCAGGGCAACCTGCTCCAGTTCGACGCCAGCGGCAACATGCGTGTGCTGAGGATGGACTTCTGGAACAAGGACGTCATCGGGGAGCCGATCGTCTCCTCCTACCCGACATCCGACAAGAGCCACCTCACCAAGTACAGCCACACGACCCGCAGCCTCGCCAATGCGGCTCCGGTTCTTACAACACTGGATGTTGACGTTACAGACGGAGTGGCGACCGCCAAATGGGCCGCCGGCACTGACGACGAGTTCGTGCATCACTACGTGCTCACCCTCAAAAAGGGAAGTGCGGTCGTTGCGACCAAGAAGATCCTCGCCGACTTCTACAAGAGCGCCAAGACCTCGGGGATAAGGAAGGAGTGGACCCGCTCCTTCGGAAGCCTCGAGAACGGCGCGTACGAGCTTACCCTCGAGGCCTACGACTCATGGGACGCCGCGGCGGAGCCGCTGACGAAGACGTTCCAGGTCGGGGCCGTCACCAACGGCGTCTGGACCGACGACAAGGCCGGAAGCAAGGCGATATCCGGAGGAAACGGAACTGTCTCCCATGACTGGCTGACATATTCCGACGGCAAGGTCTCCTGGACCGCCAACACCACCGGCAGGCCGAGGACGGCGAGGATCACCCTCCCGGACGCGACGGAATATTCAGTGACCCAGATCTCTGTTGAGGACTTCAAGGGCGAATATTCATTGACCTCCAAGATGTTCGACAACGAAGGGACCAAGGCCGTTTCTACGGACAGAAAGGTGATTGATGTGACCATTGGAGGAGCCTTGAAAGGAGAGACGTTGAAAGATGGCTCCGGAGTTTCCCACACGAACAATCTCGGCATTGACGGACTATACCATAAAGGGTTGATAGCCGAGGTCGCCGTGGAGATTGACTACGAAGCCAAAGCTGTCCGCTTCGGCGTGTTCACCGATGCGCGCAAGGCTCAGAAAGACCCGTCTCCTATAGATGCTTCCGCGCCTTATGTCGCATTCCTTCCGGAAATGTGCAAGACATGGTCTCCGGGCAGTTTCAAGTCTCCTTGGTACTTCAACACGCCTGACCTTGGTGATCCAGACTATGAATGGATCTGGTTTGATGTCAACTCCAGTCTCACGACATTCAGTTACACGCCGGCAAAGGCCCAGACCTTATCGACAAGCAATCCTAACGGCTATGGCCCATACATCATCGGGATATCTGTCGTGGCGTTCAAGGCGGAGGATGCGACCACGGCGAACTCCAAGTTTGGAAGCAATCTCACAGGCTATAACTATGTGTACCAATTCAATGTTGACAATGGGAACATAGGTATAGTATTCAATAGGAAATGATAGTATTAAATCTCTAATCACTAATTTATTACAAAATGAAATCACACTTGTTAACACTGGCCGCAGCGGTCCTCGCGACATTCGCGTTCGCATCCTGCGAGAAGGATCCCGACTATGGCGATCCTGCAGTTAATGTTAATCCGGGTGAACTGAATTTCAAGGTGGACGGAGGTTCCGAGACAGTGAACCTCACCGCCACGGTCGAATGGACCGTCGAGAACTCAGCGTCCTGGATTAAGGTAGAACCTATGACGGGAGATCCATCCAAGGAACTCCAGCCTGTGAAAGTGACCGTCTCCAAGAATGAGGACGTCGAGCGCACCGCCACCGTCACATTCAAGCAGACAGACGGCACACTTACCGCGAAACTCACCGTCAACCAAGAGGCGTATGTCCCTGAGGTCATGACAGTAGACGCCGCCACACTCACCAAGATGGCGAACATCTATAAGTACCAGCGCTTCCAGCTCACCGGAGTTGTGAAGAGCCTCAAGTCCGACGGCTCTTTCAACCTTGTGGACAACACTGGAACTCTCCCTGTCGCCGGTCTCAGTGCATCCGAGGTCGCTTACGGCACCCAGGGAGGCAAGCTTGACAACGTCAAGGAGCGCGACACCATCACCGTCATCGGTTACTACGAGGGCGGCAAGCTCGTTTACGCTTATCTTGTGAAAATTGACAATTCCTACACTGAACCGGAGGCTTCTTCCGCCGCTACAGTGGAATTCCCATACGAGGTGAATCTCACAAACGAAAACGGCGGATTCGTGGTAAGAAACGAAATCTTCCCTTATGAGTTGGATGCCATCTGGACAAATTCCGCCGCTACAGGCTGGAAGGCTGAGGGAATCAACGGCAACGAATGCATCAAGACCGAGAGTTGGCTCTTCACCGCAAAGGTTAAGCTTACCAACGCCAAGAAGCCTATCCTCGCCTTCGAACATTCTGTGGCAAACTACGAGAGTCTCGAGATGGCTATGGCTCAGACTTCGGTTTGGATCAGCAAGGACGGAGGAGAATTCGAGCAGATTACGCTGTCATC
>ERZ808242.1599-NODE-1599-length-12000-cov-5.094851_pt1 | contig 12000 bp, 8 predicted proteins | sample MGYA00521244_ERZ808242 | MGnify/ENA primary metagenome ERZ808242 (study PRJEB31516, sample SAMN03275573) | gut metagenome | biome: mammalia-associated habitat; material: feces | host: Papio cynocephalus | place: Kenya | collected 2012-07-27 ... | reverse complement strand
TTCCTGCGCGTAGCCGAGAAAATAGTATTTGAAGGCATAGCGGATAAGCGGTTCGGTAAGGACATTAATAATACAGCCGCCGATGGCTGCGATAATGACATAGAGTACTTCTTTTTTGAGAGAATGGACTCGATCCAAATGCAGAATGGGAAAGGCAATACACGTAATCGACCCGCCCAAAATAAATTTGGCGACAAACGTCGGCGGTGCCGATGTGACATAGCCTGTAAGCAAATCCGCAAGCGTCAGCCCGACAGCACCGGATAAGGCTCCGTATGTGCCGCCTAACAGCACCGAAGCTAGGATGACAAAGGCATAGCCGATATATAATTTTCCTGTCAGTCCCAATCCCATGGGGATTTCAATACGCAAGTAAAAGAAACAAATAAAAGCCATAGCAGCAAACAAGCCTGCTAACGTAAGTTTTCTGATTTTATCATGATTCATGATAAAACCTCCTTCCCTAGTATACTGCTCTCAAAGCATGCTATTAGTATACCGCAATACTGTCATCAGTTAAATATACAGAATTAGAATATTTTTTATAGGACAGTTTGATGATGCCGTACGTATGTACTTGCCGATAATTTTCAATGTATTGTCAGATAGCATTTAAAATATTAATAAATAAATGATAAAAACAAAGATTTATTAAAATGTTTAAACGATTTACTATTTACAAAATAAAAGTATAGTGTTATACTTCGTAGCATAGTAGTAAATGCATTTAGAGAGGACGAATGTATTTGTTGTAGAGAAATTTTGATAGGGGTAATGCATATATGGCAGGATGGAGGGATACATCATGGATATAGGGGGCTTGTTAAAAGCATTAAATAATTTTGTTTGGGGACCGATTATGCTGGCCTTTCTCGTAGGGACTGGGATTTTTCTTACGGTGCGGCTTAAATTTTTGCCGTGGCGTAATTTGTGGTACGCCGTCAGCATGATTTTTCGCAAGGGTAAACATGCCGGCGATATTTCACCCTTCCAATCGTTGATGACAGCGCTGGCTGCGACCGTAGGGACAGGGAATATCGTAGGCGTAGCGACGGCCCTGGTATTAGGCGGACCGGGCGCATTGGTTTGGATGTGGATTAGTGCCTGCTTCGGGCTGTCCACGAAATACGGTGAATCGGTGCTGGCTGTCAAATATCGTGAAGTCAACGATGTAGGAGAAATGGCAGGCGGACCGATGTATGCCATGAAAAACGGCATCAAAAATAAAATAGCTGGACGAACATTAGCCTGGCTGTTTGCGTTCTTTGCCGTCTGTGCTTCCTTTGGCATTGGCAATATGACGCAGGCAAATTCTATTTCTTCCGCTTTATTTACGAGTTATGAAATTCCGACATGGATTGTCGGTATCCTCATTGTAGTAGCTTCGCTGGCTATTTTTGTCCGCGGCATTAAAGGCATCGGCAAAGTATCCAGTATTGTCGTACCGTTTATGGCCGGCTTTTATTTTATCACGGCTGTGATTGTCATTGTCGTCAATGCAGCGGCACTGCCTGCCGGGATTGCGGAAATGTTCCGTATGGCTTTTTCTTTTGAATCAGTAGCCGGCGGCATTGGCGGTTCTATCGTAGCTTCTATGCTCACAGCTATGCGCTGGGGCGTTGCCCGCGGCGTCTTTTCCAATGAAGCGGGGCTGGGCTCGGCACCGATTGCCGCAGCTGCCGCGCAAACAGACCATCCGTCGCGGCAGGGGTACGTCAATATGACCGGTACGTTTTTTGATACGATGATTATTTGTATGCTTACGGGCTTGGTTATTGCTTCTTCAGGGGTATTGGGAACGATAGATCCGGCTACAGGAAAACTAGTCACAGGCGCACAGCTGACTATAGCGGCATTTAGTACCGTCTTTGGTGAATACGGCAAATTCATTGTTTCCATTGGCTTGACGCTGTTTGCTTTCTCGACGATTTTGGGCTGGGAATATTACGGTGAAAAAGCACTGGAATATTTGATTCACAATCGCAAAGTCATTACGGCATATCGCATCATTTTTAGCTTGATTACCTATGTCGGCGCGACCCAAACACTGGACATGGTGTGGAATTTTTCAGATACGATGAATGGATTGATGGCCATACCGAATTTAATTTGTCTGCTTTGGCTGAACAAAGATATTGCTAAAGAATGCTTTGCGTACCAAAAAGAAGTTGTCATTCCGGAAAAACGAGGGGAAAAAGTGGATTATGATACCCTGCATGCAGAACCGTAGTCATGCAGGGATGAAATAGGTGAAATTTCATCCCTACCCTCTATATCCTATCCCCGTCTAATGACCTTTGGTTCAATAGACAAAAAACAAACGTCTGATGCATATGTCAGGCGTTTGTTTTTTTTGTGGGCAAAGACAAATGATATGAGATTGTGTATACTATAGGAAAAAACTAGTTGAGAGAAAGGCTGTGTTCTCATGAAGAATAAATTAGTCATCATTCGCGGCGGCGGTGATTTGGCGACTGGCGTAGTGCAGGCGCTGTGGCGAGCCGGATTTTTGCTGTTGGTTTTGGAAGTGCCGGACCCATCTGCCATTCGGCGGCAGGTAGCATTGTCGGAAGCCGTATATGACGGCAGTGCTGTCGTAGAAGACGTGACGGCACGGTGCTGTAAAAGCGGGCGGGCTATAGAAAAAGCCTGGCGCAGCCATGAAGTTCCGGTCGTGGTGGACCCGCAGGGCCGGTCGATTGCGGAATTAAAGCCGTGGGCTGTCGTCGATGCGATTCTGGCCAAAAAAAACTTGGGAACGACGACGGCAATGGCACCGCATACGATTGCGTTGGGACCGGGGTTTACAGCAGGTACAGATGTAGATGTCGTCATAGAAACAAAACGGGGTCATAATTTGGGACGTCTTATCTATGAAGGAGAAGCTGCGCCCAATACAGGTATTCCCGGCATGATTGCCGGTTTTGGCAAAGAACGGGTCATTCACAGTCCGGCTGAGGGATATTTTTACGGCTTATCGGCTATCGGCAATATGGTAGAAAAAGGTCAGCCTATTGGCGTTATTACGCAGGATGCGCTTCCTGACGGCCAACAGCCTGCGGCAGACATGGGAATCCCCGTGCCTGCAACGCTGACTGGACTGCTGCGCGGTCTGATACGCAGTGCCTATCCGGTCATACCCGGATTTAAAATTGCTGATATTGACCCGCGAAAAGAAGAAATCAAGAATTGTTTTACCATTTCCGACAAAGCCCGCTGTTTGGGAGGTGCTGTATTGACGGCGCTTTGTGCGATGATGCAGCAGGAAAAATAATACGAAGATTTATTTTCAGCTGAAACGTACAATACCGACAGATGTCCGTATGAAAGACACCTGTCGGTATTGTACATATAATGATACAGTTAGATAATGGAGAAAAACATAAAATCAGCCATTTGTTGTAAACCGGGAGCAATCGTATCGATTTCTAGCGTTTCATGAATAGTATGTTCACCGTGGCTGCGGCAGATGCCAAAGGAAATACCGGGAATTCCTAAGTGGAGAGGAATATTAGCATCTGTGCTGCCGGACTGCCATACGGTTGGTAACCCCTGTGCTTTACGGACTGCTTCGTAGCGGTCGTATAATTCAGATTTTAATATACCGTTGCTGCAAGGCCGTTCGCCTAAAAGCTGTTGGGTAATATGAATTTTATCAGTTGTTGCATTCCGTATGATTTTTTTGACAGCGGCATCTAATTTTTCTAATTCATCCATCGATTCACTGCGTAAATCTAAAGTAAATGTGGCATTGGCAGCAATGGAATTGACGGTTGTACCGCCGGAAATCGTGCCGACATTGTACGTAGTTCGCGGCTGCTTGGGAACCGTCATGCCATAGAGACGGGAAATAATGGACGAAGCGATGGCGATGGCATTGTCATTGCCGAAATGCATCCAGCTGTGGCCGCCTTCAGCATCAATGGTTACTGCATAGCGGCGGGAACCGACTGCCAGATTGACTGCCGTATCAAAAGAGCAGTCCACGGCAACGACTTCAGAAAGCCGGTCTTTCCATTGTGTCATAATATGCCGTATGCCGCTTAGATTGCCCAGCCCTTCTTCACCGACGTTAAAGGCAAAAAGAATACCCGCAGGAAGCGTAATATGCAGGTCGCGTATCATTTTGATGAGAAAAAGCAGCCCGGCGACGCTGGCACTGTTGTCGCCGCAGGACGGCGCGGCCAATATATTGCCGTCAATCCGGGGCGTAATCGTATCGAGCTGATTAAATACCGTATCAATATGGGCATTATACAAGGGAAATTTCTCTGTTTTACTCAGCTCGTGTGGATAGATAACATTGCCGACTTCATCTATGTATGCATTCTGAATGCCCAAGTTTTTTAAATATTGCAGTACCCAGGCTGCTTTTTTTTCGGTGCGTCCTGTAGGCGACGGAATGGATGAAATAGTACAAATTAGGTCAACGACTTCGCGGGCATGTTCACGAATATATGATTGAACTGCAAAACTTAATTTTTTACTCATATACATAATCTCCTTATAAATTTTATAAAATAACAATAATAACTTAAAATAAAAATTAATAAAACGTTTGACTTTTTACCAATTTTATTGTATCATCATACCATGCAATGGCGCATATATCAATGAGCCATTGCATTTTTTTTAGTAGCTGTTTTGCTGTATGGAGGGGAATGGCAAGGCAGAAGATACTAAGGGGGAGATTGTTTATGGGGACTTATATTGCAAAGCGTTTAGCCATATCGATTCCGGTACTGTTTCTTATTTCAGTAGGAGCGTTTATCCTAGTACATCTCACGCCGGGCGATCCTGCCGATATGTATATTACACCCGATATGACGCCGACGCAAATTGAAATGACCCGGGCTGCGCTAGGGCTGGATAAGCCGTTGATTGTTCAATATGCAGATTGGGTCGGCAATTTCCTGACAGGAAATCTGGGATTTTCATTTGGAAACCGCCAGCCTGTTTTGGATATTATCGAACAGCGTCTGACACCGACACTGCTGCTCATGAGTTTGAGTCTGTTTGTTGCGTATATCACGGCAATTCCCTTGGGGATTTGGGCGGCTGTTCGCAAAGATTCACTGCTTGACCGCTGCATTATTGGCTGGACTTTCTTGAATGTGTCCTTTCCGCCGTTTTTTTTAGGATTGGCACTTATTTATATTTTTGCTGTACAGTTGGACATATTCCCGACAGGGGGAATGAGCGTGTTAGGTTCGGACAGCGATGCGGCAGAACTGCTCATGCATTTGGTGCTGCCGGTGATTGTTATGGCGTCGCAGTTTTCGGCTAATATGATTCGCTATGTCCGTTCCAGCGTCATTGATGTCATGCAGCAAAATTATATCCGGACAGCTCTTGCCAAAGGACTCAGCTGGCGGCAGATTTTATGGCATCATGTACTGCGTAATTCTTTGATTCCGATTATAACGGTTATTGGTACGGATTTACCTAAAATTATTGGCGGGGCTGTCATTACAGAACAGATTTTTCAATGGCCCGGCATTGGTTCCTTGACGGTTGCGGCGATTAATTCCCGTGATTATCCGGTATTGATGGCAATCGTTATATTATCGGCTGTTGCCGTATTGATTGCCAACATTATCATTGATATTTTGTATGCTGTTATTGACCCGCGCATTACATATGGAAAATAAGGGGGAAGTCATATGGATCCAAAAAAATTCGTATTGCTGCATCAAACGCAGGGGGCGGCAGATATGCCTGCTGCGGTCCCCGCAGAACACGAGCAGGCCGAAACTGATGAATTAGAATCATGGGGGAAAATAACATGGCGCAGGTTTTGTCAAAACAAAGCGGCTGTGTACAGTATGATTATTTTAATTATCACGATTCTAATTGCTGTGTTGGCACCGGTTATAGCCCCGTATGATCCGGCACAGACTGTAGGGGCTTTTGACGAAAGTCCGTCCTCTTCTTTCCTTTTGGGAACCGATGATGTAGGGCGGGATGTATTGAGCCGGCTCATTTATGGCTCACAGGTTTCGCTGATTGTCGGCATAGGTTCTGTTTGCATCTATGCGCTTATCGGTGTCACGCTGGGCTTGCTTTCCGGCTATTTCGGAGGTTGGCTGGATGGCTTGATTATGCGTATGACAGAAGTCTTTATGTCGTATCCGCAGTTCATGATTATTTTGGTTATTGTCAGCCTGATTGGTCCCAATATGTTAACGGTTATGCTGGTTATGGGGTTTATGGGCTGGCCGCCCATTTGCCGCCTTGTCCGCGGTGAAGTTATGCGCATCAAATCGATTGATTATGTAGCGGCAGCCATTGTTACAGGCTATTCACCCTGCACGATTGTGTTTCGTCATATTCTTCCCAATGTGCTGTCTCCCATTTTAGTTAACTGTACTTTTGGGATTGCCCAGGCTATTTTAATTGAAGCAGCTCTTAGCTTTTTGGGTATGGGCGTACAGCCGCCGGCTTCCAGCTGGGGTAACATGCTGACAAGCGCCCAGTCGATTATGATTTTGTCAGAAGAACCATGGCGCTGGATTCCGCCGGGCATTGCTATTTTGATTGCTGTACTGACGATTAACTTCTTAGGTGACGGGCTGAATGAAGCTATCCATGGAGATGCCAAATAATGCAGGGTAGTAACGCAATGCCAACAGGTACTGCGTATAAATTATAGAACTACAATGAGAGGGGTAATTGATATGAGCCTATTGCAATGGATTCACAGAAAAAGAAATCTTGTATTAGCTGTTTCCCTGGCACTGGGGGTTGCCATGCTGAGCGGCTGCGGCGGCTCCGGGGGAAGCGGCGGCAAGGGAAAAACCAACTTGACGATTGGCATGACCAACGCGCCGGCTGGATTTAATCCGTTGTTTAATCCGGATATTGTCGGACAGTTTACGCTGCGGTTTATGTATGATACGCTGCTGGGCATGCCAGAACCCAACAAGTTTACGCCGCAGCTGGCAGATAGTTTTGATACGCAGGATAATCAGAACTTTACGATTAAACTAAACGAAAAGGCAAAATGGTCCGACGGTCAGCCGATTACGGCAGAGGATGTAGTCTTTACCTTGAATACGATTGCCAATCCCAGCGTAGAAACAACAAAAGGCTCTTACATCTGCATGCTTGACGGCGTCAACAACGTTGGCAAACTGGAAAGCGGCGAAAAGATTCCCGGCTTGGAAGCCAAAGATGAACACACCGTCGTGCTGCGCACGAAACGGCCTGTCGATCCCAACTATATCAAGAGTATGCTGGGGTTTGAAGTCTATATTATTCCAAAGCATGTCTTTGAAAAAATCAATCCGGCAGATATTGGTACCTCTGAAGCCGTTACCAAACCGTCCGTTACCAGCGGCACATACAAATTTGTCGATTATAAAACCAATGACCATGTCGAACTGGCTTCTAACGATGAATATTATAAAGGCACGCCGAAATTGAAAAAAGTATTTTTGAAAGTGATGAACGGCACCAACTTGGTAACGGAATTGAAATCGGGCAACGTACAGTTGGCAGCTGCCGGCGGCATTGGTGTCATTCCGATTAAAGATTTGGATGTTCTCAAAAAAGACAGTAAACTGGATGTCAAAACATCTCCGTCTTTGAATACCCAGTATTTGGAAATCAACAACCAGAATCCGGCATTTAATGTCAAATTCCGCCGCGCCGTAACAATGGCCATCAACCGGCAGCAGCTTTGTGACGATCTCTATAAAGGAACAGCCCAGCTCGTGCCGACAGTATATACATTGGTCAGCCCCGTATACGATAAGAGCGTAACGCCTCTGCCCTTTGACGTAGAAAAAGCAAAAGAAGAATTGGCTGCTTCCGGCTTTGACACTTCCAAAGAAATTACATTGCAGGTACCGATTGGTAACGTCCTTCGTGAACAATCTGCCGACCTTATTCAGCAGAATCTCCAGGCTATCGGATTACAGGTAAAACAGCAGAAACTGGATTTCCCGTCTGTATTGGCCAATGCTAAAAAAGGTGATTATGAAATGATGCTGCTTGGCTATGCCCTAAATGCCGATCCGGATTACAGCCAGTACTTTGTTCCGGGAGGCGGCAGCAATTTCGGACATACCAATGATGCGAAACTGACGGAAATGATGACCAACGCAGCCTTAATGACGAATGCAGACGAACGAAAAGCAGCATACAGCGAAATTCAAACATACATGCGTGATAATCAGTTTGTCGTATCCTTATATGAAACAGACCAAATTATGGCACAGAGCAAAAAACTCAAAGGCGGTATCAAAGACTTCTGGGAAGGTTCCTTGGATGATTTGTATAATTGGCACTTTGAATAACCGCTGCGTGATGCAGGAGTAAGCAGTACACGCCATTGGCAGACGGTGTCATGGCGTGCTGCATATCCTGCGTGGATATACATAGGCAATACAAACGAAGAGAAGGTGGCATGATGGGAGAAAAAAAGATAGGGGAACCCCTTTTACAGGTAAAAGATTTGCATATATCCTTTCATACCTTAGAAGGAAACGTCAATGCCGTGCGCGGCGTGACATTTACACTGAAACGGGGTGAAACGCTGGCATTGGTCGGAGAATCAGGCAGCGGTAAATCCGTTTCTATGAAAGCGATTAACAGGGTATTGCCGGGGAATGCCAGCTTTGATGCCGGCGAAATTATTTATGAAGGAAAAAATCTGCTGACGTTGTCAGAATCAGATATGGAAAAAATCAGAGGCCGCAAAATTGCCATGATTTTCCAAGATCCCATGACTTCACTCAATCCGACGATGAATGTAGGCAGGCAGATAGCAGAATCTATTTTGATTCATGAAAACATATCGGAAGAAGAAGCGATACAGCAGGCCATTGAACTTATGGAATTAGTAGGTATCCGTAATCCTCAGGAAAGCTGGAAAAATTATCCGCACCAATTTTCCGGCGGCATGCGGCAGCGTGTCATGATAGCCTTGTCGCTGGCCTGTAAGCCGGATATTTTGATTGCCGATGAACCGACAACGGCTTTGGATGTCACGATTCAGGCGCAGATTTTGGATTTGATTGATGAGTTAAAGAAAAAACTGAATATGTCGGTTATTTTTATTACTCATGATTTGGGCGTTGTAGCCCATGTAGCGGACAAAGTCGCCGTCATGTATGCCGGACGGATTGTGGAAATCGGCACAGCGGAAGAAATTTTCTATAATCCGCAGCATCCGTATACATGGGGCTTGATTTGTTCCATGCCGTCTCTGGATACAAAGGATGAATCGCTGTACAGTATTCCCGGTGCGCCGCCTAATTTGCTGCACGCGCCAAAAGGAGACGCCTTTGCACCGCGCAATGCCTATGCGATGCTTATTGATTTTGAACAACAGCCGCCGTTTTTTAGAGTCAGCAACAGCCCGACCCACTATGCGGCTACTTGGCTGCTGGCTCCGGAAGCCCCGCCTGTGACACCGCCACCGGAAATTGTAAGACGGCAGCATATATTCAAGCATACGTATTTATTGCATATATAAGAGCGGCTAGTTGGAGGGGGAACGGATATGGCAGCCATTACAACAGCAGAAAATGCGAAACAAGAAGCAATTCTGACAGTTCGAAATTTACATAAAGTGTTTAACGCCCATAAGAAAAGCGAAGTACGTGCTGTAGATGACGTCTCCTTTTCGATTTATAAAGGAGAAACCTTCGGTTTGGTAGGCGAATCGGGCAGCGGCAAATCGACGACAGGCCGTGTACTTATCAAATTGGAAGACATTACATCGGGCAGCGTTTTTTATAAAGGGAAGGATATTACGCAAATCAAAAAGAAAGCGGACAGGATGGATTTCCGGCGGTCGATGCAGATGATATTCCAAGATCCGTTTGCCTCCCTGAATCCGCGGATTCCTGTCAAGCAGATTATTGGTGACGCCTTAAAACTGCACGGCATCTGCAAGACAAAAGAAGAAATTAATAAAAGAGTTGTAGAACTCATGGATATTGTCGGCATCAATCGGGCATATATCAACCGCTATCCGACAGAATTTTCCGGCGGTCAATGCCAGCGTATCGGCATTGCGCGGGCTCTCTGCGTTAACCCAGAATTTATCATTGCTGATGAATGCTTGTCGGCACTGGATGTATCTATTCAAGCCCAGATTGTTAATCTGCTTATTACACTGCAGCGCGAACAGGGCATGACCTATTTGTTTATTGCCCATGATTTGGCTATGGTCAAATATATCAGCGACCGCATCGGCGTCATGAAAGACGGGAAGATTTTAGAATTGGCTCCGGCAAATGAGTTGTACAGTCATCCGCTTCATCCCTATACGATTTCGCTGCTTTCAGCATCACCGCTTACTGATTTAATGCAGGAACGGAAGCGGCAGCGAATAGATTACGATCCGTCTGCCCACCGCTATCCGGAAGGAAGCCATCCGGCTATGCATGAAATTACGCCGGGGCATTTTGTATATTGCCTTGACGAGGAAATACATACGTACAAACAACAACTTGCGTAACGGTGAGGATAGCTAAACGTAGTGTCCGGGATTTGATACGGGGTGCTGCGGATATAGCAGCATCTCGTATCAAGCATAACAGAAAATAGCTGACAACTGCATAGACAATAGAATAGTGTCAAAAAAAATCTGCACCTTGACAATGGCGTCAAATGTGCAGGTTTTTACTATATAATGCGGTTACTTTTTATTCCGTATTAAAGAAGGAACAATACCGATTAGACAAAGTATGGTAAAGACAATAAAAGCGGATTGAATGGATTGGAGTAATGTTCTTTGTTCTCCCGTTTGTGATAGCATTAACGTAACAATAGAGATACTGAATACTTGACCGATAAGGCGAACGGTACCTACGATGGAAGAAGCCATGCCATAGTATTCTTTAGGAACGGATGTCATAATGATATTGTTATTCGGTGCTGTAAATAATGAAAACCCTAATCCGATAAGGATAAGACACGGTATAATGATAAACAGCGAGGCTTCTTCAATGCAAAAGGAGAAAATCGCTAACGCTGCAGCAATACAAGCCATCCCTGCGGAAGCCAGCCAGCCGCCTGGAATATGGTCCGATAACGATCCTGTAAAGGGAGAAAAAATAGCCATGAGTACTGGCTGAATAAGAAGGACCATACCAGCATCGCGAGAAGTAAATCCCAATATACGCTGTAAATAAAAAGATAATAGAAAAGCGATTGCAAAGGTTGCACCATAATTCAGCATAGCAGCTAAGGTAGAACATGAAAATACACGGTATTGGGTAAATAAATGAATCGGGATAATTGGCGTTTTTTGATGTCGTTCGCGTCGTAAAAAAAGAATAAAAAGCAATATGCCGAATGGGAGTGTATAACATGCATACGGAAATGAACGAAATTCAGATAGACTGAACATAATAATGGATAGGGAAATTGCATAGAAAACAGCACCGAGTCCATCAAACGAATGGTGTTGAGAAGATAAAGGTAATTCTTTCATCCATACGTTGGTTAATAAGACAGCAGCCGTATCAAATACAGCAATACAATAAAAAATACTTTTCCATCCCCAATAGTAATTGAGCATACCGCCGATGAAGGGACCGAAGGATAATCCGGAGTACACGGCTGCAATGGTAAAGCCCATCGCTTTTCCGCGACTTTTAGCAGGACAGACCAACGAAACAATGGCGAGTGAAGTTGCAAAGATGCTGGCACTGCCGATACCTTGAATGATGCGAAGCAGAAAGAGACCTGTAATAGAAGAAATAAAATATACAGCATACGATGACAACATGAAAATAATAGAACCTAAGAGAAAAATCCGTCGTTTGCCGATACGGTCGGCAAGGGCACCTAAGGGCATAATACAAATCGTTGCAGTCATTAAAAATGTTTCAATAATCCAACTCAGTTGTGATTCCGTAACATCATACATATGGCCAATATCTGGCAAGGCTAAATTTAAAGAGCTACTGGTAAAGGGATTGATAAATGAAACAATCATGATAATCATCATGATGCGGTGTTCATATGAGACATGAAAGAACA
>ERZ808242.1598-NODE-1598-length-12012-cov-4.491679_pt1 | contig 12012 bp, 12 predicted proteins | sample MGYA00521244_ERZ808242 | MGnify/ENA primary metagenome ERZ808242 (study PRJEB31516, sample SAMN03275573) | gut metagenome | biome: mammalia-associated habitat; material: feces | host: Papio cynocephalus | place: Kenya | collected 2012-07-27 ... | reverse complement strand
CCTTGCTATGACGACAAGCCGAAAAATGCCGAAATTACTCTGTTTCAGGCAAGTTCGAACTTGTCGGCTTTGCTTAACCTATTTATTTTACTATATTTTAAAATAAAAGTAAACAGCAAAAAACGGACAAATGAAATTGTCCGTTTTTTAATTTACATTTTAAATATTTTTTTGACCTTCGGATGGATTTTAAGCATATAAACCGCCGCAAGCCGTGAAAAAGCTATATCATATACAATAAATACAACATTTGCAAGCGCCCAGAAAACATATATTCCCCACTTCATCATATCTCCGACATCGTCAAACGATACTCCGAAAAGCTTTGTAAGAAGGATATAATAAATAAAAGCGCAGATATTAAAGGCGGCGATTTTAAGCGCCCATTCTCCTAAACGGTTTCTTATTCGCTCAATTAAAGCTTTAAGAAGCGGATAAAAGCCGAGAAAGCAGATATACAAAAGCTTTGATTCATTATCGGGATAAAAGGCCACGATAAGCGAGCTTATAAGATATGTTGCAAACGCAAATCTGTAATCTGTTTCAATAAGCGCGACAGCGACAAACAGCCCCGAAACCGCAGGAACGGCATAGGTTAAATACGGGAAAAGCCCGAACAGCATCATAACTGCGCTCAGTGCCGCTAAAACCGCGCAAAGAGTTAAACATTTCGTCTTTTTCATAATTCTTTAACAGCAGGGTATCAGGTCTCCGCCCATACATTCACAGCAGCAATCGGCACATATAAGACCCTGACAGACATCGCATGCGTCACATCCGCCGCCGTAATTATGAGAGGCATAAGGATTATTCTGCTGTCTGCCCATCTGCCTTTGTGCATTCATAACCGCACTGCGGTACTCATTATTTGACGGATCCATACGCGAAGCGGTAACAAAGCTTGTATAAGCCTGATCAAACCAGCCTCTTCTGTAAAGCACGGTGCCGTTTAAGAAATACCACTCGGCATTGCGGTCGGTAGGCGAAACGCCGTCCAAAAGCTCAAGCGCCTGTTCAAGTCTGCCTTGAGAAATAAGCGAACGGATTTCCGGAAAAGAGGACTGCCCCGAACCCGAATAGGAAGAGTTCGTTCCGTTATTATCGTTTGTACCCTTAGACCTGCGGGAGTTCATAATCGAATCATAAGCCTCGTTTATCTCCTGCATTTTTTCGCTTGCGAGATCCGAAAGAGGGTTATCCGAATAATTATCGGGGTGATACTTTTTCGCAAGATTTCTGTAGGCATTTTTTACTTCTTCGTCTGTAGCAGTAGGTGAAACGCCCAGCACCTCATAAGGATTTTTCATTTTTTAGCTCCTTTAAATATACATCTTCAAGCCCGAGATAAATTATATTACCCAAAATCGGCTTAAACTTCTTTATTTCAAGCAATTCGAAAGCCTTTGCCGCCTCGTTTATGCAAAAATAAATCTGCGGCTCGGTTTTTAAAACCGTATCTTCCTTTATATTGCCCTCTTTTACATATTTTTTTAAAACATTAAAGCTTCCGCTTTTAATATCTTTTTCAATATCACAGCCTGCATCCATAAGATAAATATATCTTCCGAGGCAATAGCCGAGCCTCTCTAAAACACGCTTTTGCGAGGGGTCGTCACTGCAAAGCGGAAGAAGCTTTGACAGCGCCTTTGCCGTCGGGTCGCAAACGCTGTCAAGCGTGCAGTTATCATCGCTTTCGGCAAGGCTCTGACCTTCGATATATTCCGCAACCGTTTCTTCGATAAACGGGTATTTTTTCGCCGCTTTTTTATGAGCGCCCGAAAAAATCGGTTTTAAAAGCAAAAAGCCCAGTTTTTTAAAACCCTTTTCATCCTTTATATTGTCAAGAATTTTATAATAGAGCATTATCATTGCCGCGGCAGACGGCATATCAAGCTCGCCTGACGATTTGCAGTAATTACATTTTTTAAGCGGATTAAAGGCACAGCGCTTTCTTTCAAAGGAAACACATCCGCTTTTAAGGGAAATATTGAGCAGAGATAAAAAAGCGAAATCATAGCTTAAGGTAAGTCTTGATAAAATCCCATAGCTCTTACCGAGCTTTTTGCAAAGCGAGCAATACACGGCTTTGTAGACCTCAAAATTCTTAATTTTAAGCTCTTCTTTTTTAACCCTTATATAGCCGAACACCTTTTCCCCTCCCTTTTATGAATATTATCTTACACCCAAATTTGAATTTATTGGTGAATAGAGTGTAAATATTTATTAAGTTTGGTATTTTTTGAAAATTTTGAGGAAAGATACTAAAAACAAATTCAGGGAGGAACCTCTAATGAGTAAAAAAACAGCATCGCTTTTACTTTGTCTTATTATGCTTATTATTCCGTTCACGCTTGCGGGATGCGGAAGCAAAAACAGCAAAAACGAAGTGTACTTCTTTAATTTTAAGCCCGAATCGGCGGAAATTTATAAGGAAATCGCAAAAAAATATGAGGAAGAAAAGGGCGTTAAGGTAAAGGTTGTAACAGCTGCGGCAAACACCTACGAGCAGACCCTTAAATCGGAAATTGCCAAATCCTCCGCACCGACGATTTTTCAGGTAAACGGTCCTATAGGCTATGAAACATGGAAGGATTACTGCCTTGACATCAAGGACAGCAAGCTTTATTCCTATCTTTCGGACGACAGTCTTGCAATAAAGGATAAAAACGGCGGAGTTTATGCGCTTGCCTATGTTGTTGAGGGCTACGGTATTATTTATAATGAAGAAATAACCGACAAGTATTTCGCCTTAAGCGATAAGAAAACCGATTATAAATCCATGAGCGAGATTAAGAACTTTGACGCACTTAAAAGTGTTGTCGAGGATATGACAGCTCACAAAAAGGAATTAGGACTCGAAGGCGTTTTTGCTTCGACATCACTTGCCTCGGGCGAGGACTGGCGCTGGCAGACCCACCTTTTAAATGTTCCGCTTTATTATGAGTTCAAGGACAGCACCGATTATGACGACCCGACCATAGCAGGTCTTAACTCAAAAGAAATAGCTTTCAGATATTCAGACGCTTATAAAAACACCTTTGACCTTTACACCGAAAACTCTATTACAGAGAAAAACCTGCTCGGTTCAAAATCAACCGCGGATTCAATGGCTGAATTTGCTCAGGGGAAGGTCGCCTTTGTACAGAACGGCAACTGGGCATGGTCGCAGATAAGCGATGTCAAGGGCAACACCGTTAAAAAAGACAAAATCAAGTTCTTACCTCTTTATACAGGAATAAAGGGCGAGGAATCGCAGGGACTTTGTATCGGAACAGAAAATTATATCGCAATAAACAAAAAGGCAACAAAAGAACAGCAACAGGCTTCTCTTGATTTTCTTGACTGGCTGTTTTCAAGCAAGACCGGAAAAGACTATGTAACAAACAAGCTTAAATTCATCACTCCTTTTAACACATTTACCGACGATGAGCTTCCCGACGATCCGCTCGCAAAAGAGGTTGTCCGTTATATGAGAGACGATTCCTTAACAACCGTTCCGTGGATATTCACTTCCTTCCCGAGCGAGACATTCAAAAAGGAAGTCGGAAACGCGCTTCTTGAATATGTTCAGGGAAGCAAAAAATGGGACGATGTTAAAAACACCGTTACAGAAAAATGGAAGAGTGAAAGATAAAAATGCAGATCGGTTTAAAACGCTGGTCGCCGTTATTCGTACTGCCGACGCTCGCGGCTTTCACAGTAGCCTTTATAGTTCCCTTTTTAATGGGACTGTATCTTTCCTTTTGTGATTTCCGCACCGTAACCGACGCAACCTTTGTGGGGCTGAAAAATTATATGAACATTTTCAGCCCCGACGATACCTTTTTTAAGTCGCTTTTGCTTACGGCACGCTTTGCGATAATATCAGTTATAACAATAAATGTATTTGCATTTCTGTTAGCGCTTATGTTAACAAAAGGTATCAAGGGAACGAATTTTTTCAGAACGGTATTCTTTATGCCTAATCTTATAGGCGGTATCGTGCTGGGTTATATCTGGCAGGTTATAATTAACGGCGTACTTTATAAATACGGATACGCAATTACAAGCAAAGCGGAATTCGGAATAGCAGGTCTTATCATTATGATGAACTGGCAAATGATAGGATATATGATGGTAATTTATATCGCAGGAATTCAAAATGTTCCCGACGATATTTTAGAGGCGGCAAGGGTTGACGGAGCAGGAAAATTCAGAACGCTTTTTTCAATCATAATCCCCTCTGTAATGCCTTCTGTTACAATTTGCCTGTTTTTAACCATAACAAATTCCTTCAAGCTTTTCGATCAGAACCTCGCTCTTACTGCCGGCGCTCCCGCAAAGCAAACACAGCTTGCGGCACTTGATATTTACAACACCTTTTACGGAAGAACGGGGTTTGAGGGAACGGGTCAGGCAAAAGCGGTTATATTCTTTATAATCGTTGCGATTATCGCGCTTTTGCAATTAAAGCTTACGAGCAGCAAAGAGGTTGAGAGCTGATAATGAAAAAAGGCAGAATTTTAATTTTTATATTACTTTGCGTTTTGGCAGTTATATTTATTGCCCCTGTTTTTATAATTCTGATGAATTCCTTCAAGACGAAATTTTCTATCAGCCAGACGCCCTTTATGCTTTTTGACAAAACAACCTTTGTCGGTCTTGAAAATTATACCACGGGGCTTGCAAACACGGGCTTTATTACCGCGTTTTTTATGTCCCTTTTTATAACCGTTTTCGCGGTATTCGCAATTGTGCTTTTCACTTCAATGACGGCATGGTATATAGTAAGAGAAAAAACGAAATTCACTAAATTTCTTTACACCCTTTTTGTTTTTTCAATGATAGTACCCTTTCAGATGGTTATGTTTACGATGTCGAAAACCGCAAACATTTTAAGGCTTGACAATCCTATAGGAATAGTTTTTATTTATCTCGGCTTCGGAGCGGGTCTTGCGGTATTCATTTTCAGCGGCTTTGTCAAATCAATTCCGTTCGGAATTGAAGAGGCGGCTACAATTGACGGCTGCACTCCCCCTCAGACCTTTTTTAAAATCGTTTTTCCGATGATGAAGCCGACGCTTATAACCGTCGCAATTTTAAATACAATGTGGATCTGGAACGATTATCTTCTTCCGGCGCTTGTAATAGGAAGCGATTACAAAACCATTCCTATAGCAATTCAGTATTTAAAAGGCGGATACGGCTCGATAGATATGGGAGCGCTTATGGCAATGCTGGTGCTTGCGGTACTGCCTGTTATAATTTTTTATCTGTTTTGTCAGAAATATATTATAAAGGGAGTTGCGGCAGGTGCGCTTAAGGGATAAAAAAAGAGGAATTTTAATGCCTCTTGCAAGTCTGCCGTCGGACTTCGGAATAGGAGATTTGGGTCAGTCCTCATTTGAATTTATTGATTTCTTATCAAATTCCGGTATAGACTGCTGGCAGCTTCTTCCGCTTGTTCCGTTAGGAAAGGGCAATTCCCCCTATTATTCGGTAAGCTGTTATGCAGGCGAACCGTTATATATTGATTTAAAGGAGCTTGCAAAGGACGGATTGCTGAGTATTTCGGATATAGATTATAAGTACAGCAAGGACTATATCGACTATGACGAAGTAAGAGAAAAGAAATATTATTATCTTTTTAAGGCTTTTAAACGCTTTAACATCGAAGACAGGGAATTTATAAAGTTTCAAAAGGAAAACGGGCTCTGGCTTGAAGATTATGCTGTATTCTGTACCGCCGCAGAAGAATACGGACATCTTAAGTATTTTGACGACGGACTGAAATACCGCCTTTTTGACCGATTAAACGAATTCAAAGCCATAAACTCTGAAAAAATAAGCTTTTACAAGGTACTGCAGTTTTTCTTTTACCGTCAGTTTTTCAAAATGAAAGCCTATGCCGAGAAAAAAGGAATAAAGCTTATAGGAGATATACCGTTTTATATTTCCGACAACAGCGCCGAGCTATGGCAAAATCCGCAGTATTTTAAGCTTAACAGGGACTTAACACCTTCATTTATAGCTGGCGTTCCGCCCGATATTTTTTCAAAAACAGGTCAGCTTTGGGGAAATCCCGTTTATGATTTTGCGGTCATGAAAAGGGACGGCTATTTATGGTGGAAAAACAGAATTGAGCATCAAAAAAAGCTCTACGATATAATAAGAATAGACCATTTCAGAGCCTTTGCAAATTATTATGAAATTTCAGCAGCCGAAGAAACCGCGCTTAACGGGAAATGGGTAAAGGGCCCTGCGGAGGACTTTTTTAAAACCTTAAATAAAAGCATTAAGCTTCCGCACGTTATAGCCGAGGATCTAGGCGGAGAGGACGACAGCGATGTCGAAAGGCTTTTAAAAAACACAGGGTATCCCGGGATGAAGGTTTTGGAATTTTGCTTTGAAAAAATAAATGACCCGAAATCCGTTCCGAAAAGCTTTCCTTATAACTGCGTCTGTTACACGGGGACTCATGACAACGATACTTTCTTAGGCTGGTTTAATAAGCTTTCTCCTAAGCAAAGAGTGCTTGCAGGAAGATATATTGATATAAATTCGTCCGTCCCCGTCACCGAACAGGTTATAAAATATGCCAATTCTCTTAACATTAAAATGGTTATAATTCCTCTTCAGGATTATTTAAATCTCGATTCCGGAGCGAGAATAAATACCCCCGGGACGTCTACGGGAAACTGGATGTGGAGAGCCAAAGAAGAATATTTATCGAAATCCGTTTCGGATAAAATAAAAAGATTGATAAAACTATAAAAAATGAGCCGTGCTTTTGCACGGCTCAAAATTAAATTATTAGATATTAAAATCAATCGTTTGAATAAGGAAGCAAAGCTACCTGACGCGCACGCTTGATAGCGGTGGTAAGCTCGCGCTGATGCTTAGCGCAGGTACCGGTTGCACGGCGGGGTAAAATCTTAGCACGCTCTGAAACGAACTTGCGAAGACGGGCCACATCCTTATAATCGATTTCTTCAACACGATCGGCACAGAAATGGCAAACCTTTTTACGGGGCTTTCTCTGAAACGGTCTATCTGTCTTTTCCATCGAAAAGTTCCTCCTTAAATTTATAAGAGCTTAAAACGGAAGATCGGTATCGCCGTCATCACTCATATCGGTGAAATCATCAGCTGACGCATTCGAATAAGAAGCCGCAGGAGCTTCACCCGATACGGGAGCGGAGCCGCCGTCCCTTTTAGACTCGACAAACTGGGCATTATTAACTACAACCTCAAAGGCTGTTCTGTTATTGCCGTTCTTATCGGTATATCTTCTGGTCTGAATAGAGCCTTCAATACCGATCATATTGCCCTTTTTGAAATATTTTGTGATAAACTCAGCGCTCTGACGCCATGCAACAATGTTGATGAAATCAGTTAACTGCTCTTCGCCTGAACGGTAACGGCGACTTACGGCTATGGAAAAAGAAGTCACGGGAATACCGTTAGGTGTGGTCTTAAGCTCAGGGTCCGCAGTAAGGCGGCCTGTTAAAACAACAAAATTAAACATATCTTTTTCCTCCGTTACTTTTTAATTACCATTGCGCGAAGAACGCCGTCGGTAATGCCGGCAACACGCTCAAGCTCTGCCGGAAAATCAGGCTCTGAAGTGAATGTAGTGAATACATAGTAGCCTTCGTTTTCATCGTTGATAGGATAAGCAAGACGGCGCTTTCCCCAATCATCAACGTTTTCGACTGTGCCGTGCTTTGCGATAAGGTCGTTAAACTTAGTCTTTAAAGCTTCTACGGCTTCTTCCGAACCGGTTACAGAAAATACTACTGCAGCCTCGTACTTGTTAGTCATAATTCGTTGCACCTCCTTCTGGACTTTTGGCCATAAATCTTATGGCAAGGAAGCTAAAATGATATTTTTTCACATTAGCAAATAGTATTATATCAGCTTTTATCCCTTTAGTCAACAGTTTTTTTACTTGATTTTGATTATGAATTATTATATAATACACTTAAAATAAAGTTAAAGGAATAAATTATGTTACTTGCGATTGATATAGGAAACACTAATATTACTCTCGGCACATTTGAGGACGATGTTTTAAGCTGCACCGCCCGTCTTTCTACAGACAGGAAGAAAACCTCGGACCAGTATGCTGTGGATATTAAAAATGTTTTATCGCTTCACGGAGCAGACTGCAAAGCCGTTGAAGACTGCATTATATCGTCTGTAGTCCCCGAAACCGGAAACGCGATAGCCTCGGCTGTTGCGCTTTTATGCGATGTTGTTCCTTTAGAATTGGGTCCGGGGGTCAAAACAGGCCTTAATATCAGAATTGACAACCCCGCTCAGCTCGGTGCGGATCTTGCGGCAGGGGCAGTGGGCGCGATTGCGGAATACAAGCTTCCCTGCATAGTTATAGATATGGGAACGGCTTCAACGCTCAGCGTTATAGACAGTGACGGAAAATTCTTAGGCGGAGCCATTGCGGCAGGCGTAAGGCTCACGCTGAAGGCATTATGCGAAAACACCGCTCAGCTTCCTGCAATCTCGCTTACGGCTCCCGAGTCTGTTATAGGTTCAAACACCGCCGACTGCATGCGTTCGGGACTTATTTTCGGAACCGCCGCAATGCTTGACGGAATGATTGACAGAATTTCCGAGGAACTCGGAGTCAAGCCCACCGTCGTCGCAACGGGCGGACTTTCAAAACAAATAATATCCTACTGCAAAAACGATATAATATTTAATGAAAACCTGCTGCTTGAGGGATTAAAGGAAATCTACGAGCGCAATAAATAACCGTTAACACTGTTACAGTGACAGTGTCGGAATATAGAACTGTACCGTATTTGCGGACAGTATCGGAGGTAAAAAATTATGTCAGAAAAGAAATCATTCAAGGTTGCGGTTTTAGGAATATTTACCGCCGTAACCGCAGTCCTGCAGACAATAAGCTACTTTATCAAAATCGGAAATTTCAATCTTTCGCTTGTTCTTGTTCCGATTATAATCGCGGCTTGTCTGTATAAGCCTTCCTACAGCGCTTATTTAGGCGCGGTATTCGGTCTGATGACCGTTATCGGCTGCTTAACGGGTGCTGATATGGGAGGAAATATTCTTTTGAATTCAAATGCCGTTATGACCGTCATAACCTGCATGCTTAAAGGTACGCTTTGCGGACTTCTTTGCGGACTTACGGCACGGGCGCTTAAGAAAAAAGGCGGACTTATTTCGGTTGTAATTCCCGCGATTGTCGCTCCCGTAGTAAACACGGGAATATTCGTTGCGATGATGTTCATTTTCTTTAAGGATATTCTTTATTCTTGGGCAGGCGGCACCAACGCAGTCACCTATGTGATAACAGGTCTTGTCGGCGTTAATTTCTTAATTGAACTTGTAATAAATATGGTTCTTGCTCCCGCAATGCTCAGAATTATAAAAGCAGTAAAAAAACAGTAAATTCAAATTTCCGTATTTTTTTAAAAAAACTCTTTATTTTTAAAGGTTTTTTTGATATAATGAATTAGATACTCAATAAAGTTGGGTTCTTTTCAGTTAATCAGGATTAAAAATCCGCAAATTTTTTAGGAGGTTGATTCAAAACATGAGTCACAAGTATGTTTACCTTTTCAGCGAAGGCAACGCAAAGATGCGTGAGCTTCTCGGCGGTAAGGGTGCTAACCTTGCAGAAATGACCGGTCTCGGTCTTCCCGTTCCGCAGGGCTTCACCATTTCAACCGAGGCATGCACTCAGTACTATGAGGACGGCCAGAAGATCAATGATGAAATTCAGGCTCAGATCATGGAGTACATCGAGAAGATGGAGGAAATCACCGGCAAGAAGTTCGGCGATAAGGAAAATCCGCTCCTCGTTTCGGTTCGTTCAGGTGCCCGTGCTTCAATGCCCGGCATGATGGACACTATTCTTAACCTCGGACTTAACGAAGAAGTTGTCAATGTAATCGCAGAAAAATCCAATAACCCCCGTTGGGCTTGGGACTGCTACAGAAGATTTATTCAGATGTATTCCGATGTTGTTATGGAAGTCGGCAAAAAGTACTTCGAGCAGCTTATTGACGCTATGAAGGAAAAGAGAGGCGTTACTCAGGACGTTGAGCTTACCGCTGACGATCTTAAGGAGCTTGCTTCTCAGTTCAAGGCTGAATACAAATCAAAAATCGGCGCAGAGTTCCCGACTGATCCTAAGGAGCAGTTAATGGGCGCTATAAAGGCTGTTTTCCGCTCATGGGACAACCCCCGTGCTAATGTTTACCGCCGTGATAACGATATCCCGTATTCTTGGGGTACCGCTGTTAACGTTCAGATGATGGCATTCGGTAACATGGGTGACGATTGCGGAACAGGCGTTGCGTTTACCCGTGACCCTGCTACAGGCGCTAAGGGTCTCTTCGGTGAGTTCCTTACAAACGCTCAGGGCGAGGATGTTGTTGCAGGCGTTCGTACTCCTATGCACATCTCCGAAATGGAAGAAAAGTTCCCCGAGGCATTCAAGCAGTTCAAGGATGTTTGCCAGCGTCTTGAAAATCATTACCGCGACATGCAGGACATGGAGTTCACCGTTGAGCACGGAAAGCTCTTCATGCTCCAGACACGTAACGGTAAGAGAACCGCTCAGGCAGCTCTTAAGATTGCCTGCGATCTCGTTGACGAGGGTATGATTACTGACGAGGAAGCTGTTCTTATGATAGATCCCCGTAACCTTGATACTCTTCTTCATCCGCAGTTTGACGCTAAGGCGTTAAAGGCTGCTACTCCTATCGGAAAGGCTCTCCCCGCTTCCCCCGGCGCTGCTTGCGGTAAAATCGTTTTCACCGCTGAAGACGCTAAGAACTGGGGCGCTAAGGGCGAAAAGGTAGTTCTCGTCCGTCTCGAAACTTCACCTGAAGATATCGAAGGCATGAAAGCCGCTCAGGGTATTCTCACCGTTCGCGGCGGTATGACCTCACACGCTGCCGTTGTTGCGCGCGGTATGGGTACATGCTGTGTTTCCGGCTGCACCGCTATCAATATGGACGAGGAAAACAAGCAGTTTACTCTCTCCGGCAAGACCTATCATGAGGGCGACTTCATTTCTCTTGACGGTTCTACCGGTAATATTTACGACGGAATTATCCCGACTGTTGACGCTTCTATCGCAGGCGAATTCGGAAGAATCATGGGCTGGGCGGACAAGTACCGCAAGCTCGGCGTTCGCACAAATGCGGACACTCCGCGCGACGCTAAGAAGGCTGCAGAGCTCGGCGCTGAGGGAATCGGTCTTTGCCGTACAGAGCACATGTTCTTTGAGGGCAACAGAATTGATTACTTCCGTCAGATGATTTGTTCTTCAACTGTTGAAGAGCGTGAAAAGGCTCTTGAAAACATTATCCCCTTCCAGCAGGGTGACTTTGAGAAGCTTTATGAGGCTCTTGAAGGAAAGCCGGTAACCATCCGCTTCCTCGATCCTCCGCTTCATGAGTTCGTTCCTACAGAAGAGGCTGACATCAAGAAGCTTGCTGACGCACAGGGCAAGAGCGTTGAAGATATCAAGGCTATCATCGCTTCTCTCCATGAGGCTAACCCGATGATGGGTCACCGCGGCTGCCGTCTTGCAGTTACCTATCCGGAAATTGCGAAGATGCAGACAACTGCCGTTATCCGTGCAGCTATCAATGTTAAGAAGGCTCATGCTGACTGGAACATCGTTCCTGAAATCATGATTCCGCTCGTAGGCGATGTCAAAGAGCTTAAATATGTTAAGAAGACCGTTGTTGAGACTGCAGACGCTGAAATCGCAGCTGCAGGAATCGACCTTAAGTATGAAGTAGGTACCATGATTGAAATTCCGCGTGCGGCTCTCACTGCAGACGAAATTGCCAAGGAAGCTGAGTTCTTCTGCTTCGGTACCAACGACCTTACCCAGATGACTTACGGCTTCAGCCGTGACGACGCAGGTAAATTCCTTGACGCTTATTATGACGCTAAGATTTTCGAAAACGATCCGTTTGCGAAGCTTGATCAGGTAGGCGTTGGCAAGCTTATGGAAATGGCTGTTAA
>ERZ808242.1596-NODE-1596-length-12031-cov-5.773965_pt1 | contig 12031 bp, 18 predicted proteins | sample MGYA00521244_ERZ808242 | MGnify/ENA primary metagenome ERZ808242 (study PRJEB31516, sample SAMN03275573) | gut metagenome | biome: mammalia-associated habitat; material: feces | host: Papio cynocephalus | place: Kenya | collected 2012-07-27 ... | reverse complement strand
TGAAGACCTGGTGAAGGAAAGCATTGCAGCTGTCAAGGGCAAGAACGCCAAGGCTATCACCGCTCTGTTGGATGTACCTACACTGAAAGCATCCAAAAATCAGAAAGAGGACATTGCCGCGGCGCTGAAAGTATTGGCAGAAGCAGAAGATAGCAAGATGCTCTTCGGCGAGCCAGAGCCTAAACCGACAGGAACAGGAAATTTGATTGGACAGGTGAGAGGTGGCGCCAACATTGACGCCGACGAAGCTGCCATGAGAGCAGCTATGGGACTTCCACCTGTAGGTGAGACAAAATAAGGAGGAAAATAAATGCCGAACACAATCGTATTAGCAAAAAGCTATGTACCTCTGCTTGATGAGGTATACAAAAAAGAGTCTGTTACCAGCGATTTGACTGGTGACCCCGCAATGGCAAGAGCCGGTGCAAATGTAAAGGAGATTGTATATCCCCAGATTTCTGTAACCGGTCTTGGTGATTATGACCGCAACAGTGGTTATACCAAGGGAACCGTAGATTTCAAGTGGGCATCCACTGAGTATAACTATGACCGTGGTGCTAAACTGTCTGTAGATGCTATGGACAATCAGGAAACCTACAACCTTGCTTTTGGTATGGCTGGCGCAGAACTTATGCGCACCAAGGTAGCACCGGAAGCAGATGCGTTTACTTTCGCTACTCTTGCAGGTATCGCAGGTATTTCTAAGGGCGAAGCAAAGACCATTTCTACCGCGGAAGCGTTCCTGGCAGAGCTTTTGGAAGCAAAAGACACTATGGACAACGACGAGGTACCGGAAGAGGGCAGAATTCTGTATGCAACTGCAAACCTGCTTAATGCATTGCTGATGCTGGACTCTTACAAGTCCAAGGAAATTCTGAATGCGTTCACTATTAAGAAAGCTGTACCCCAGGGCAGATTTTACACATCCATTGACCTGTTGGATGGTAAAACACCGGGAGAGGAAGCAGGTCATTACCGTAAGGGTACTGCCAAGTATGCAAAGACTACCGATGTGGCAGTAGTAAGCAGCAAGACCTACTACACTGAAAGCGGCGGTGTCTACAGTAAGGTAAGCAATCCGCAGACCGAGTCTATTGGTACTTACTACGAGATGGTGCAGGAAGCTGCAAAGGCTATTAACTTTATGATTATTCATAAGCCTGCCATCATCAAGCACGATAAGCACGTAGTGTCCAACGTCATTCCGGCATCTGCTAACCCGGATGCAGACGCAGACATCATCAAGTACCGCAAGTACGGTCTGGTAGATGTCTACAAGAATAAGACGGCTGGTATCTACTTAAGCCATCAGGCATAAGGAGGCGGACTATGAGAACAGTAGGAATGGGCACACAGACCAAGAGTGATGCATATAAGGCACTTCAGCAGGAGATTGCCGAGCTGAAAGCGGAAAATGCTGCACTGCAGCAGGAGATTGCCGAGTTGAAGGCAAAGAAATCTCCCAAGAAGGAAAAGGCAGCAGCAGAAGCCGTAACGGAGTAGGAAGAGAGGGAGCAGTATGTCTTACATAACGTGGGAGCAGTACCGCTCCCTTTACAATGGTATATCTGATAAAACGGAGTTTGACCGGCTGTCCAAGTTGGCAGAAATCAAACTGAATACCATAACCCACATGCGGGCGAAGCAGTTTGAGGATGCCTACAGTGAGGACACCGCCACGGATTTCCAGAAGCAGGTCCATGCACAGATACAGGACACCTTCTGCCAGCTTCTTGCCACTATGAATGTGCAGGAGGCTTCCGGCATGGGTACCGGCATCGTATCTGTCAGCAATGATGGATATTCGGAGTCCTACAAGGTCACCACGGCGCAGGAGAAGGAAGCGCAGCTTACCTCTGTAATTCGTTCCGGGTTGTCCGGCACGGGATTGGCAGGTGCGTTATGAGCATTCTTTTTAGCGATACCATGACGGTGTACAACTACCACCGGGACCCGGACACCGAAAAGGAAACGTGGTTCCGGTCAGTGATAAGGGGCGTCCAGTGGAGCCATAACAAGACGGAGACTACGACCTCCGGCAACGTACAGACGGAGTCCAAGGTGGAAAGTATCACAGTGGACTTTCAACACAGTTATGGTAACAAGCCTTACCTTCCGCCCACAGAGTACGCCAAGCTGACCGCCGAGCAGGCAGCAGGCTTCTGGACTCTTAACCCGAAATCGGGACAGGACATGATTGTGCTGGGCATGTCTGAACAGGAAATCAGCCGGGCGTACAAGCTTTCAGATTTGCAGGATGACTTCCAATATGCCGTCACAGTAACGGCAGTATCGGACAATCGGAACCGCCCGAGACTAAAGACCATAAAGGTGGTGGGAAAGTGAGTAAGCTGGATTATCAGTGCACATTCAATCTTGGTGACTGCATCAAGGCTCTTGGATTGGAGGAAAAGGGCAGGGTACAGCAGTTTGTTACCAACGAATTTATGAAAAACGTGCAGCCCTTCGTTCCATTTGACTTAGCAGGGAAATATGAAAACCCCGGAAGGCTGATTGACAGTTGCCACATCGAAGATGGAACCGATGTAGTATGGAGTACGCCCTATGCCCGACGATTGTACTACCACCCGGAATATAATTTCCAAGGAGCACCTATGAGAGGCGCCTACTGGGCAGACCGTTATATGCAGAATGGTGGTCGTGAAGAGATAGAACAGGGTGCAAGGAGGATAGCAGGACAATGACGGCATCAGAAGCAATTATTAAGTGGTTAAAAACATTTAAGCTGGAAGACCAGAAAATGAGACATATTGATACAGATTTGCTGCATGGCAACATCGATTATGCGCTTATTAAGGAACCTGTGCAAAGTGTGAAAACATATCTTTCCGGCACCAAAGTTATAACAGGGCATTACATGCTTGTTGCGCGACTTCCGGCCAGCACAAATACAGACTGCATGGAAAATAACGGATTTGGCGAGGCGCTGGAGCAATGGGTAGAAGAACAGACCTGCAACAGGGTATTTCCCGAAATTCCCAATGCAAAGGTGCAGAAAGTGGAAGTCACAACTCCATTTTTCATGGACAAAACAGAAACTAATAACTCTATCTACCAGATGACGGTAGGTATCACATATGTAAAGGAGAATTGAGATGAGAACAGACCTTAAACATTTCATCGATACCAGCATGGGTGCAGCCGAAGAAGCCTATGAGCTGCTGGGTGACGGAATTGAGTCTCTTACCGAGGAAATGAACCCGGAGGATGAGACTAAGCAGTACATCAACATGGAGAGCAAGTCCAATAACGTAAAGGCATATCAGCGCACATTTGACGTGGATAAAGAGGACTGCGTAGAAGATAAAGTCCAGAAATGGCTGGACAGCATGGTTGACAAGCTGCCTACCGGCGCATCTGCAAAGACTTCTTTCGTACGCCTGCGTTTACGGGATGCGGTAAGCGGCTCCGCCGGTACATATAAGGCAATCAAGGTGCCTTGTACCGTGTCTGTAACATCCAATGGCGGCGACGGCGGTGATTATGTGCATAATGTTGTGAGCATTAAGCAGTGTGGCGAGGATATCCACGGTACATTCAACATCAGCACAAAGACATTCACTGCCGGTGAAACCGAATAGTGTAGGTGTTAATCAATAATTAACATATGTGGTGGGTGTACTTCTCTGTCACCCATCACATTCAGAGAGGATGGTAATTATAATGGAAAACATACAGAAAATCAGAGTTTCCCGCGGAATTGTTATCGAGGTGAACGATGCCGGGGAAACCATTACCCTCAACGTGGAGGATACCATGTTCCTTGACCGGTTCTGCAATCTTATGGATGAGTTTCAGACCATTTCCAAGGAGTTGGAGTCAGAAGAAGTAAAGAAGATGGAGCTGCGGGACCATGTTACCCTTATGATTGAACGGACAAAGGGACTTATGGCCCGCATTGATGATATCTTTGGAGCAGATACCTGCAGAAAGGTATTCGGCGACACGGTACCCGGTCCATACATGATTGCGGATTTCTTCGACCAGCTTATGCCTATTGCAGAGAAATACATGGATGAACGCCAGAAGGAAATCAGCAAGAAATACAGTCGTACAAGAAGAGGAGCACGCCGTGTTTAATGTGCTGCTGGATGCCCTGCCGGATGAATGGGACGGGTACCCGGTAGATACGGATTTCCGCATCGGCATCCAGATATCCCAGTGCCTTGTGGACAATGACCTTAACAGCAGGGAAAAGGTTGCCACAGCATTATCCTTGCTGTTTCCGAAAGAACAGCCGCTATTTGAAAATGCTATGGATGCCCTGCAGTGGTGGTTGAGCGAATACGACCATGACAACCACGAAAGAAGTAAGGGCAAGGACCATAAATTGAAGGTAATGGACTTTGATGCCGACCAGTGGCGTATCTATGCGGCATTCTTGAAACAGTACGGAATAGACCTTAACACGGTGGATATGCATTGGTTTACCTTCATGGGGCTTTTATCAAATTTGGAAAAATGTAATTTTACCCGCGTCGTCGATATACGGCTAAAGGAAATCCCTTCCAAGGCATCGCCGGAGGAAAAGAAGCGGCTCCGCCAGGTGAAGAAAATCTATTCCCTTGTGGAGAAAGAAGTCAGCACAGAAGAAGACGAGAGAAACAAAGAAGCACAGGAAGCATTCCTGAAAATGTTAGGAAAATAAATAAGCCAGCACAGCGCCTAAGAGCCAGGAAAGAACTACTGGCTTGAAGTGAGGTGATGAGATGGCTAATTATGATGCAACCATACGTGTGGGAACCAGTGTGGATAATTCTGACCTGATTAAAACACAAAAAGAGATAAATAAATTGATGGCTCAATTAGAAAGAGTGCGAGAAAGGTCCGATAAAGTTGAAGCACTCGGCGGTTCTAAAAAAAGTGTGTCAAGGCAATTAGAAAGCTTGGGATATGATGCAGAACTGCTGGAAGACAAGCTTGCCACAGCAACGGAAAGGCTTGAGACATTGCAAAATGCTGTGTCAACATCTACAAGCGATGGCTTCAAAAAAGCAAGTGACGCTGGAAATAAGTTTTTCAATGCAATAGCTAATGGGAGTAAGAAATCTTCGGGGTTGATTGGGACTATTGGCTCCCGGTTAAAAGGAATTACATTAAGCCTACTTGTTTTTAACTGGATATCCAAAGGATTTGGAACAATGGTATCAGGAATGCAGGAAGGGTTTAAGAACCTTACCAAGTATTCCTCTGACTATAATACGGCTATGTCTGCCATGAAGTCACAGAGCGCCCAGTTGAAAAATGGACTGGCAGCAGCCTTTGAACCTATTGCAAATATGGCAATTCCATATCTGACAAAACTTATAGGGTGGTTAAACAGTGCTGCTGAAACAATGTCAAAATTCTTGGCGGCTATCAGTGGTAAGGCAACATATACGAGGGCAAAAAAGCAGGTTGTAGATTATGCAAAGTCACTGAATACTGCCAAAAGCGCGGCACAAGGAGCTCTTGCCGCATTTGATAGTATCAATGTGCTGTCTAAAAATGATAGTAGCGGTGGTACAGGAGGAGAAGCCACGGGAGCGGATGCCTTTGAGGAAGTGAAGCTTACCGCAGCAGACTATAGCTGGGCGGAGGATCTATATGAGAAATTAGAGAAAATAAAGAACATTGCGTTTATAATCGGCGAAGCATTTCTTTTATGGAAAATTGTTGGATTTGTAAATAGTTTATCAGCAGCAGGTCCTTTGATGACGGCACTTGGCGGAGCTGCTGCAGCGGTAGGAGCTGCCATATTAGGATGGCATATAGGGCAGGACTTATACGAACTGATTACAGGCGACAAGATAGAAATGGGCTTTGGAGAACAGCTAAATGCTATTAAAGAGTCTTTTCTTGATGGAAGCTGGCGTGATGCTCTTAAGTTATGGTGGGAAGATATCTGGGGAGGAATTTGTGCATTTGGAGAAACACTGGGTACATTTTTCACTGGGTTGTGGACTAAAATTAAAGATTTGGGAACCAAAATTGCAGATTTTTTCTCTCAAAAAGTAGCAGTCAAGCTGAAAAAAAGCTTTACAGATATGAAAAATGGTTTAGTTAATTTCTTCAAAGGCATTCCCGATAAGCTAAAAACATTGCTGAACGGAGCTGTAACAGTAGCGAAGAAGCCAATAAATATGATTATTGGTTTCATTAACAAAATGATTAGCGCAGTTGAGTCGATGATGAATACTATAGTAAATGCCCTGAATTCACTCAGTTTTAAGGTGCCTGATTGGGTTTATGGAATTGGCGGTAAGACATTCGGCTTCAATATTCCACAGCAAACTTATAATAAAATACCTTATTTGGCACAGGGTGCGGTTATTCCACCTAATCATCAATTTTTGGCTGTTCTGGGAGACCAGACAAGTGGAACCAACGTAGAGGCACCGTTAGCCACAATAGAGGATGCGGTACAGAATGTACTGGATAGAAATGGACGCATAGGAGATATAACCATTCGGTTTGAAGGAAGCCTTGCAGAGTTGGGACGATTACTTAAACCGGTAATTGATGCTGAAAATAGCCGTATCGGCCGTAACTTCCGTGTATCAACGACATGAGGAGGCACATATGGAATACACACAGGGTATACGAATTGATGGAATTTATTTTGATGTGCCTCTTGTGTCTATCAAGAGGACGGCGGACTTCTTAGACAAGTATGCGGAGCGAACCGAAGACGGTGACCTGAAAAGGGAATTGATTGGTGTCTATTTCAACTATCAGATGAGCTTCGGCACCATCGAGAACGATGACCTGTATGAAAAACTGTGGGACAAGCTCACGGAGCCGGTAGAGTTCCATGATTTTTCACTACCGACAGTAAAGGGAACCTATTCCTTCCGTGGGTATGTGTCAGGGGTATCAGACGAAATTGAAAAGATACTGTCAAGCACCGCCAAGATGAAAGGACTGCAGTGCAAGTTTACGGCAAAGAAGCCGGCGAGAAAGCCGGGGTAGGAGGTAAAGCAGATGCCATATACAAATTGTAAAGCACATATGGAATTTGTGGATGTGTCTGCCTTATCCGACAGTTCCCCGGAGTTCCCCAATGCCGATATCGGAAAGCTGGAACTGCTGAAATCCGACACTACTTATCCTGCGTACCTGATACCGGACCTGAACAGTGCGGTACTGGACGGCAGCAGGGCAATCATGGAAGATGAGACATGCATTCCCCTTATATCCGGCATATCGGGTGAAGATGGGGCATTTACAACACCGCCGATATTAACCATTTCCTTTACTTTACCTCATACATCGGCGGGCATCACATTGTATTTTCTGGATGATTACCCGGCTGGCATAAAGGTGGCATGGTACGACACCTACGGACAGAAGATTATTGAGGAAGAATATGCGCCGGATGCCCTGACTTTCCTGTGTAGGAAGCAGGTGGAGAATTACGGAAAGATTGTGATTACATTTTTGAAAACGCGATTGCCACAGCAGAGGGTAAAGCTTCGGTATATCAAATACGGCATGGAAATTGAGTGGAGCGGTCAACAGATACAGACGGCATCCATTACTGAAGAACTGGATACTACATCAGCAACCATTCCGGTAGGCACCTGCGATATATCCGTGGTAGACGCCGCGGGGGAATGGGATGCAACCAACAAAAGCGGCATATGGAAATCCATCCAGAAGAGCCAGCACGTATCCATGACGGAAGAGGTTGGGACAAGCGAAGTACCTTGTGGGAAATTCTATATAGACACCTGGCAGAGTGGAAGCAATTTAGTTAGTTTTTCCCTCATTGACCGAATGGGTATCATGGATAAAACAAAGTTCTACGGCGGAAAAATTTATACCGGGGAAACAGCCGGAGAAGTCATTGATGCCATTATGACAGATGCCAGAGTGACGGAGTACAAGGTGGCGGATGATGTGGCAGCTATTCAGTTATACGGGCATATCCCCATCTGCACCCACCGGGAAGCATTGCAGCAGGTTGTATTTGCTTGCGGCGCCGTGGCAGGCTGCGACAGGCAGGGATATATCAGCATCCGTATGCCGGACAGGTCTACCACCAGCACGATTACTACAGACCGTAAATTCATGGGAACCACCGTGGAAATGGCGGATTATGTGTCTGGCATTTCCATAGCCTACAAATCGTACAGTCTGCAAGCAGAAGCCAGTGAGATTTATAACGATGTTCTTCCGTCTGGTATAACCACTATGGAACTGTCGGAGCCGTACATGCCGGAGAGTATCACGGCAGAGGGCGGCTCCGTGGTAGCGGCGGCGACCAATTATGTGACAGTGAGCATGGACGAAGCAGGGACGTGCGTTATCAAAGGTAGGAAATACGAAAGTCAGGACATTACTTACACGGCGAGGGTAGCCGTTAAAGATGCGGGAGAGGTTGAAAATATCCAATCCTATGAGGGTGGAACCCTGTTCAATGCGGAGAGAGCCAAAGAGGTAGCGGAAAGGATGCTCAACTACTACCAACTCCGGCAGATTGTTTCTATCCGTTACCTGATGCAGGATGAAGTCGCGGGGAACTGGGTTGAAGTCCAAAATACGGACGGCAGCTATGCAGTTACCGGCATTACGCAGCAGACCATAGACCTGACGGGTGGATATATAGCAAGTGCCACCTGCCGGGGATACGCCACTATAACTGTGGCTGACTACTATGCCGGCATGGAGATATATGCGGGAGAAAGGGGGCTGATATAAATGGATTTAAGACCAATCAATCCGTACTATAAACAGCCACAGAGAATGGCAAGAGTTCGCCGGAAAGCGGTATCTGGATATAGTTATCCCTATACATGGGAGCCTCCGGTGATGGACAGGACGCAGGCGGATGTGAATTATGCCAAAGAATTGATAGCTATTGGCTGGAATAATATGACCGCAGAGCAGAGGTCGGAATATTTAGCAGGACTAAAGGGCTGCCTTAATACATCGGATTTGTCCAGAATTGAGAACAACATCCAAATATTGATAGATGTACTGGAATTGGATAAAACCAGCCATGTTGGGGCGGTCCCGGAGTTCCCGGCAGCAAACTATTTTTCCGATATGAAGTCGAATGTAGCAGCAATCCGGGCGGCATATTGTGTGCATGCTGACACCCCCACGGTGCCGGAACTTCCGTACAATACATGGCAAAAATACAATGATATAGAGAAAATACTGGCAGATGTATATGAAGTTATATCGGCACAGATGAACTATTATGCCGGTACAGAAATATATGCCGGAGATACTGTTGGACTATTATTATAAGGAGGGCGTATGAGTTTATTTACAAGAAAAACGTGGAAAGACAGAATTACAGAGTACCCGACCAGAAGGACATTGACAAAGGCAGATGGAAGTGCGGAGACCGTGACAGTAGCACGTAGCGAGGGTACGGTATCACAGGAAGGGGATGCGTTTAGCGCTGCAAATATGAACGACCTGGAAGCCAGAATTGCGGCGGCAGTTGGTGATATATTGGGCCCGTACACTATTCCTTCCGGGTCTACATCGTATGTGATATCGGATGCATCTATCACAGAAACATCCATCATTGATGTATATCCGTCCAACGATACGGCTGACATCATGGCGGCGGCAAGTCCGTCAGTATTCAAGAGCACACAGGCGGCAGGTAGTGTGACAATCGTATTTGAAACAGCAACAACGGCTGCTATTACGATTGAAGCGGTAAAGGTGGTGAATAGATAGTGGCAATTAGATTTAATACACCACAAAGTGGGAAGAGCAACATATTGATGCCATTTACGATACAGTCAAGGGATGTTGGTGTTAAGCAGAATTTCAGCAATATATTTTCCATAACGGATTTATCCGAATTTACACTGATAACCACGGATGTCAGTAACTACCCGAATTGGAAAGTGTACGGTTCGACAGACCCGTCTATGGCAACAAAGACCGAGATAGCGTCGGGAACATTCGGGGCTTACGGCACAAAGAATGTGGTTAACAATCCAGAAAAATACCCGTACCTACAGATAGAGGTCGGTCCCGGAAGTTCTGCTTACATGAGTAGTGTTAAATTCTCATTAGCCACAGGAACATACCAATAATTAAGGAGGAAAAGATAATGGCAATTAGATTTCATACGAATATATGTTCGGTGGGGGGGGTAAGCCGAAAACCTTCCCGTTTTCGCAAACGTTTGCAAGTGGAACACATAGAACTTTCACGGTAAAGGTAAATGAAAATGCAAAAAAAGAACGAACAGCATTGGATAATATACGGTTTATATACTCTGGAACTACGCTTGGCATATCTACAATAGATGTGGGTGCACAAATATACAGTGTAGTAAATGGAATTGTTACCGTTGTTGTACTCATGAATTATGGTACTGACAATATGCCTATATCTATTACCGGGGAAGTTAAGACATTTTAAGTGTGACAAATGAATACAGCATTATTTAGCGCCTAAGAGCCGATAGCCACATACGTGGTTATGGCTCTTTTATATTTACCCCAAAGGAGGTGAAAGAAGAAATGGATACAGTTATAGCAGCAGTAGCATCAGGTGTATTTTCCTTGTGCGGAGTAATTATTACAGTTACGCAGAACAACAAGAAAATTGGTCATCAGTTGGAAACAACGCAGGCAGTTACAAATTGCAAGATTGATGAGCTGACCCGGGAAGTCCGGGAGCATAACAACTTTGCGCGGCGGATGCCGGTTGTGGAGGAACAGATTAAGGTAATCAATCACAGAATTCAGGATTTGGAACAGAAAGGTTAAAAAGGTGAAGAGTATGGAAAATTTAATTCAAAACATGACATTGATTTTGGCGGTAATTGGTGCGCTGGCATTTATGGTGTCGGTCATCACGCAGGTATTTAAGGGTGTAGGTGTACTTTCTAAAATTCCTACGGACATCCTCGTGTTTGTCCTGTCCATTGGACTTACCCTGACGGCATTTATTGCCTATATGCAGTATGTGCAGCAGTCTATTTTGTGGTACATGATTATTGCCGCCATTCTTGCCGGATTTATCGTAGCTTTCGTGGCTATGTATGGCTGGGAAAAGCTTAGTGAATTGTGGGGAAGATTTAACAAAACCACAGATAAAAGGGAGTAATACCATGAACACCACAGAGTTTATCGAGAAAATCGGGGCATATGTGCAGAAATATGCCCCGGCATATGGCATCTGCGTACATAGCCCTATCATAGCGCAGGCGGTACTGGAGTCTGCCAGAGGCACTTCGGAGCTGGCAGTTAAGGCAAACAATTACTTTGGTCTGAAGTATAAACCGGGCAGATGCCCCACGGCAACCGGCAGTTACACCAAAGTAGGCAGCGAACAAAAGGCAGATGGAACATACACATCAGTCTCAATGCAGTGGTTTGCATTCCCGGATATGGAAGCATGCGTGAGAGGGTATTTTGATTTTATCAATACTCCAAGATATGCAAACTTGAAAGGGGTCACAACTCCGAGAGAATACCTGCAGAACATCAGAGCGGATGGATACGCCACATCCTTAAAGTATGTGGACAATCTGATGGCAGTGATACGGGAGTATAATTTAACACGATTTGATGAAGGAAAGAAGGTAGAAGGCATGAGTAACAGTACACTGGCAACGTATACCAGAATAAGCCCCAATAAAACAAGCCCCAGAAACCACAAGATTGATACCATTACCATTCACTGTATGGCTGGGAATTTGACAGTGGAGAGATGCGGAGAGGGATTTGCCAAGAGGACACGTATGGCATCATCCAACTATGGAATTGGCAGTGATGGACGGATTGGACTATACGTGGAAGAAAAGGACCGTAGCTGGTGCAGCAGTAACAAGGCAAATGACATGAGAGCCGTAACCATTGAGGTAGCCAATGACGGCGGAGCAGCAACCGGATGGCATGTATCGGATGCAGCTATGACATCACTGATTGCCCTGGTAACGGATATCTGCCAGCGAAACGGCATCAAGCAGTTGTTATGGAAGGGAGATAAAAGCCTGATTGGACAGGTGGACAAGCAGAACATGACTGTCCATAGATGGTTTAAGAAC
>ERZ808242.1595-NODE-1595-length-12038-cov-4.601853_pt1 | contig 12038 bp, 9 predicted proteins | sample MGYA00521244_ERZ808242 | MGnify/ENA primary metagenome ERZ808242 (study PRJEB31516, sample SAMN03275573) | gut metagenome | biome: mammalia-associated habitat; material: feces | host: Papio cynocephalus | place: Kenya | collected 2012-07-27 ... | reverse complement strand
ATAAGAAAAAGCGAGTGGAAGAGGTTTTAAAGGTATTCAGTCTCTGGGAGGTTAAAGACCATTTGGTTTCTAAGCTTGCGGGCGGACAGAAAAAAAGAATAAGCGTAGCGGTAGAATATATAGCCAATCCGAGCCTGTTTTTCCTTGATGAACCCGATTCCGGACTCGACGGACCCGAAGCCGGCAAGCTTATGCAGAATTTAAGAAGAATAGCAGACGAGGGGAAAATCGTAATGGTCATTTCCCATATTCCCGACCGCGCTTCAAATTTGTTCGATAAGGTAATCGTGCTTGCCAAAAGCAAAAAAACAAATTGCGGGCATCTTGCCTTTTACGGTTCGGTCAGTGAGGCTCTCGATTATTTTGATACCGAATCTTTAGAGGGTGTTGTAAAAAGAATAAATACGGATTCAATGTCTGATTATTATATTGAAAAGTATAAAGAGGAGAATAATTATGCAAACGAGATTTAATCAGGTAAAAATATACACTAAAACTTGCTTCAATGTGTTTTTTAACGATAAAGGTTGGAAGGTATTTATAAGCTCGGCAATAATAACGCTTATTATCTGTTCTGTGACGAGCGCCGATATGTTTGCAGAGTACAGAGCTACGCAAAACGGCGCGTTCGCGCTTGTTTGCGCTTGTATATGGATAGGAATTTTCAATTCTATCCAATCAATCTGTAAGGAACGGGCAATTATAAAGCGCGAGCATAGATCGGGAATGCATATTTCGTCATACATTACTTCACACCTGATTTTTGAAATGACACTTTGTATTGTTGAGGCGGTAATCGTAACCGCAATAATATGCTTTGCAAACCGTAAAAATCTTCCCGATACAGGGGTAATTCTTCCCACGGTAATAGAGCTTTTGATAACCTTTTTCTTAATCATTTTCAGCTCCGACAGCTTAGGATTGATGGTTTCAAGCATAGTTAAAACCCCGAATACGGCTATGACCGTCATGCCTTTTGTGCTTATAGTTCAGCTTGTAATGTCGGGAATGATATTCGAGCTTAAGGGCTTTACGGAAAAAATCGCAAAGCTTACCGTTGCCAAATGGGGACTAAACGCTATTTGTATAACATCCGACATCAATTCTCTCCCGATTTTGATTCCTCTTGAGAAAGCATCGGATGAATATAAATATACGGCAGGAAACCTTTCAAAAATGTGGACGATTTTGATATCGTTTACCTTGCTCTACGCGGTAATTGCTGTTATTAGTCTTAAATTTATAGATAAGGATAAAAGGTAGGCGGAATAATGCTTCAGTTTGCAACAGTAACGGATAAGGGCGCAAGAGAGATAAATGAGGACTCAATCAGTGTTTTCAAATCGGGCGATAATTTCGGCTGCGTTTTATGTGACGGACTCGGCGGACACGGAATGGGCGATAAAGCCTCAAAGCTTGTAAGCGAGGTTTTCAGCGATGTTTTTTATAAAACGGAAAATATAGCCGGATTTTTGGACTGCGCTTTTTGTGCGGCGCAGGAAATTCTGCGTTCCGAGCAAAAGCGTCTTAATGCCCAAAACAAAATGAAAACAACGGCTGTTTCAATGGTGACGGACGGAAATGAGCTGTTTATAGGTCATATCGGGGATTCAAGACTTTATTGTTTTTCTAAAAATAAGGTTAAAATGCGAACGCTTGACCATAGCGTTCCGCAGATGCTCGCTCTTTCTCATGATATTAAGGAATCCGAAATAAGATTTCACCGCGACAGGAATATAGTGCTGAGAGTTATGGGAATAGAATGGGAAAATGAAAGCTATGAGCTTTCAAAGCCTTTGCCACTGAAAAAGTATTCGGCTTTTCTGCTTTGCTCGGACGGCTTTTGGGAGCTTATAGATGAAAAGAAAATGTGCTCTCTTTTAAAGGCTTCGGGGTCTGTAGACGAATGGCTCGAAATGATGACCGAAGAGGTTAAAAGAAACGGAAAAACTAAGAATGCGGATAATTTTTCCGCAATTGCCGTTTTTAATGTATAGGAGGATAAAAAATGATTTCGTCTAAGGATTACTATACATTTTCCGGCAAAAACAAATATTTTGATTTTGTTATCCATTCTGTCTTGGGAGACCGCGGAGAACAGCAGGACACCTCTGGATATTTCATTTCCGATTATTGCGGAGCTGTTGCTCTATGTGACGGAATGGGAGGCCACAAGGGCGGTAAGCTTGCAGGAAAAATCGGAGCAGAGACATTGATCTCTGCCTGCGAAAGGCTAAGGGATGAACAAAGTATAAGAAGCTGCTATATTGACGCGGCGGCAGAAGCAGACCGAAAAATAAATGCTTTGCTTGACGAAGAGGGCAACAAATTGATGGCAGGAACAACCGCGGTATCTGTTTTTCTTTATAAACGCCTTCTCCAGTGGCTTTCGGTAGGGGACAGCAGAATTTATCTTTTGAGAAATAACGATTTTATACAGGCAACGACCGATCACAATATGAAAACACTGCTGAATTTTCAGCTTGAGGCAGGAGAAATTGAAAAGCAGGAATATGACAGCAAAATATCCGACGGGAATATGCTGGTATCGTTTCTCGGAATGGGCGGACTGATGTTTATAGATACAAACAATCCGATGCTTCTCCTTGAAAAAAACGACACTGTTTTCCTTACCACCGACGGACTTTATAAACTGCTTGACGATGAGCTTATAAAAGAAATTCTCACAAATTTCAAAAACTCCGCCGACGCGGCTGACGCGCTTATCTATAAGGCTAAAAGACAGGCAGAAAAAACTGATGCGTCAATGGATAATACAACATTTGCAATAATAAAAATAAAATAATTCGGAGGAATAACAATGAATGTAATTAAATGCGAAAACGGACACTTTTTTGACGGGGATAAATTTTCAAGCTGTCCTCAGTGCGGCGCAAAGCGTAAACTTGAAAACCTTTCGTCTGCGCCGATTGATAAGGCGCCTGCAAAAAAATCTTTTTTCAGAAAAAAAGAAAAGGAAGTAATAACCGTCGATGAAAAGACGACAGGCAGATTTGTCGATACGCCCTCTAAGGCGCAGCTTGTGTCGGAAGATGTGGAGTCGGAAGGAACGGTTGAAATTATAAAACCCGAGGAGCCGATGCAAAATATTGCTGATTTCGAACCTGAACAGACCCCCGTAAAAGAAGAGGAAGAAAAATCACCGTGTCTGAGCGCGGAAATAAATAAGGTTAGATCAAACGACAGCAAAACTATAGGCGTTTTCAGAACTCCGACGGCCTCTTCAGCAGAAGAAAATCAGCCGCAGACAGATGAAACCAAATCGGTTGATTTCCCTGTCGGCTGGCTTGTGTGCATAAAGGGTGTGAATCTGGGCAAGACCTATCCGATAAGCGCAGGGCAAAATACTATAGGCAGAAATTCAAATTATACTATAGCGATTTTTAATGATAATTATGTTTCCGCAAGCAATATCCATGCAAAGCTTATATATGAACCCAATACAAGAAAATTCCTTATTATGAACGGCGAAAGCAGTTCTCTTACATATCTTAATGAGTCTCTTGTTCTTATGCCACAGGAGATAGGCGCCTTTGATAAAATAAGCTTCGGCGATATAAATAAGAATGCCTATATGCTTATGCCGCTTTGCTCGGAAAAATTTTCTTGGACGGATTATATAGGAGCGTAAGCGATGAAAAGATGTCTTTTGTGTTTTAAGGAATACAGCTCCGACCTTCATAACTGTCCTTTCTGCGGTGCAAGTGAGGAAATCGCTCCGAGCGAACCTATTCAGTTAAGCCCGGGTACTATTCTTAACGGTAGGTATCTTATCGGAAAAGCTATAGGTTCAGGAGGCTTCGGAATTCTTTATAAAGCGTGGGATTTAAAGCTTGAAGCCGAGGTTGCGGTAAAGGAATTTTTTTGCAGCCGCCTTATGACAAGGGCTGTCGGAGTAAGCGATGTAATAGTAGGCAAAAAAAGCGAAACTGTTTCAGAGTATGAGTACAGAAAAGCAAGATTTTTGGATGAAGCGCGAAATCTCGCAAAGTTTACCGACAGTAAATTCATTCCTAATGTTTTCGAATTCTTTGAGGAAAATAACACCGCCTATTTTGTTATGGAGCTTCTTCACGGAGAGGACCTGAGCTGTTATTTGAAAAAACACGGCGGAAAAATTTCTGCCGATTTTGCAGTGTTTATTGCAACCGAAGCCGGTAATGCGCTTTCTCTTCTTCATTCAAAGGGAATAGTTCACCGAGATGTAGCCCCCGATAATATTTTTATTATTTCGGATGGCGAACTGCATAGCGTGCTTTTGGATCTCGGTGCCGCTTATCTGCCGGACGCATCGCATGATGTTATAGATATAATTTTAAAACCGGGTTACTCTCCTCCCGAGCAATATGACAGTATGAAGGGAGTAGGCGTTTGGTCTGATATTTATGCTCTCGGAGCGACAGTGTATGCCGCAGTAACCGGCGTTAAGCCGGATGAGGCTTCAAACCGAAAAATTGAGGATAAGGTTATTCCTCCTCATGAGCTTGATTCGAATATTCCTGAAAATCTCAGTAATGCGATTATGAAAGCTATGGCTGTTGAACCGCACATGAGGTTTAAAACCGTTAAGGACTTTTTAAAGGCTTTAAACGGAGAAAAAAAGGTTATTACGCTCGTAAAAGAAAAAAAGCTCAGAAAGAGAAGGAGACTCAGCGGAATCGTCGCCGCATTTCTTTGCCTTGCAATGCTTTCGGGTGCGGTCTTTAATGCCTATGATAAAAAGAAAAGCGAAGAATATCTTAAAAAAGCCGATATTTCTTTTTGGTACAGCATAAGCGAGGGAAGCAATAAAAAAGCGGCTGTTGACAGTATTGTTTCTGATTTCACATCAAAATTTCCGGATGTGAAAATCGAAACAAGGGCAATAAAAGAAGAGGAATATTACAGTGAACTTGAAAATGCCGCAAAAAATAATTCTCTGCCGAATATTTTTGAAAGCGATGAAGCGTCGGAGAATGTGCTTTTAAAGGCAAAGGGCTTAGGAAATGTTTATAAATCCTCTCAGGCGAAAAGCTGTCTTTTTATAAACAAAAATGCAGCAGATCTTGTTAAAAAAATTCCCCTCGGTATAGAAATCCCCATGGCATGCGTTATAACTAAGGGTAATACGGCTATAGACTGGTCTGCCCCGTCTTTTTCCTCTGTCTCGGATTTTAAAACCGACGCCGTAGCAGTTTCGGAAGACGAAAAAGCACTGATTTATAAGAATTTGGAAGAAAAGAATTATAATGACGAAAATACTTTCTTTGATAAACAGGGAAATCAAAGCGCTGTTCTTCTGACATCTACTATGAAGCTTAATAAAATAAGAGAAAAAATGACAAATTATCAGAAATCCTATGTTTATTATGATTCCGATAAAATTTTCTGTAACTATGTTTTGCAGTTTAGTATGGGAAATGGGAATAGAAATCAAAATGCGGCGTCTGAAAGACTTCTTTCATGGATGCTTGGAAATAAATATCAGAATATGCTGATGATAAGCAAGATGAATGAAGGTCAGATTCCTGTTAATGAAACCTGCTTCAAAGAAAAAATAAGCGGTAAAAATTATAAGGAAATAAATAATATTTATAAGAAATTTGTGTTTTACAAACAGGGGGAATAAATATGAGTAAAAGATGTATGGGCTGTATGGAGCTTTTCGATGAAAAGCTTGAGGTTTGCCCCGCATGCGGATATGTTGACGGTACTCCGGTTGAAGAAGCTATACATATAATCCCCGGCTCGCTTTTACATAACAGATATATTGTCGGCAGAGTTTTGGGCTACGGAAGCTTTGGAGTTACATATATAGCTTGGGACGGAAAGCTGGAGCGAAAGGTTGCCATAAAGGAGTATATGCCGAGCGAGTTTTCTACAAGAATGCCGGGTCAGTCCTGTCTGACGGTTTTTTCAGGCGATAGGGAAGAGCAGTTTAAAGACGGACTTAAAAAGTTTGTCGATGAAGCTAAAAGACTTGCCAAATTTAACAGTGAGCCCGGAATAGTCAGTATATTTGACAGCTTTCTTGAAAATGATACGGCTTATATCGTTATGGAATTTCTTGACGGCGAAACCTTAGGCGATCGATTAAAACGCGAAAGAATAGAAATAAAGGTAAAAAATAAAACCGAATACCGTTCCGTTCCTATTCCCGAGGATGAAGCTGTAGCGATGCTTCTTCCTGTAATGAACTCTCTTATTGCGGTACATAAAGAGGGAATAATTCATAGGGATATAGCGCCCGATAATATCTTTATCACAAAAAACGGAGAAGTTAAGCTTATAGATTTCGGCGCTTCGAGATATGCTACAACCTCACACAGCCGAAGCCTTACGACTATCGTAAAACCCGGATATTCCCCTAAGGAGCAGTATGACAGCAGAGGAGATCAGGGTCCTCATACTGATGTTTATGCTCTTGCGGCAACCCTGTATAAAATGATAACGGGTAAAACTCCTCCGGAGGCTATGGGCAGAAATGCAATGTGTGAGACAAAGAAAACCGATCCTCTGACAGAACCCCATAAAATTATAAAGGATATCTCTGAAACAAGGGAAAATGCGATTTTAAACGCATTGAATATAAGAATAGAGGATAGAACTCCGGATGTTGCTTCCTTTATAAACGAGCTGAATTCAGATATCCCTGTTAAAAGAAGATACGGAAAAATCAAAAAAATAGATTTATACCATTGGCCTGTCTGGCTTAAAATCACTGTTCCTGCGGTGCTGTCCGTGCTTGTAGCTTTCGGAGGTCTTCTCGCAACGGGTGTTATAAAGTTTAATTCACTGTTTTCCGACAGTGTCGAAATCCCCGAGGGTATAGTTTCTGTTCCCGATGTTGAGGGCGATGAAAAGGATGAAGCAATCAAAAAAATCAAAGAAGCAGGACTTTTGCCTTCTCCGGACGGAAATGTTGAGTCCGAATATGTTGAAGCCGGCAAAATCGTTTTTCAGTCTCCCGACGGCGGCATATATCTTGAATTAAACGGCACCGTTTCACTGACGGTTTCAAGCGGAAACGGAGTAACGGAAGCACAAAACGGAATTTCAACAGTCCCTTATATTATTTGGGATGATACCGATGCGGCTATATTAAAGCTAAAACAAGCGGGTCTTGCAGACCCGATAATTGAAACCAGAAGCGATGAAAATGTAGCCGAGGGTAAAGTTATAGATACGAGCGTTAAAGCCGGCGAAAAAATTCCTGAAGGCACGCAGATTAAAATTATCGTTTCTTCGGGTCCTGCGGCATTTAATATGCCGAATGTTATAGGGCAGACTAAGGATGCAGCCGAAAAAGCACTAACTTCAAAGGGACTTGTAGTTTCCGTAAGCTATGAAAAGAGTGATAATACTGCCGAGGGAAAGACCTTTAAGCAGAGCATAAAAGCGGGAACCAAGGTCAAAAAGGGAGATAAGGTAACTTTAACTGTTTCAAGCGGAAAGCCCATAATAAAAGTACCGAATGTGGTCGGCAAAGCTCAGGCGCAGGCAAAGGCTACGCTTGAATCGAGCGGATTTGAAGTAAAAGTTCTCGAAAATTATGATTCAAAGGTTGCCGCAGGAAATGTTATAAATCAGTCTCCTGCAGGAGGCTCTTCCCAGATCAAGGGCAGTACAGTCGTTATTTATGTAAGTAAGGGTAAACCGATTTATAAGGTTCCGAGCGTCACCGGTAAAACCGAGGCGGCGGCAAGAAGTGCGCTTTCGAATTTTACCGTTGAGGTTAAATACGGCGGTTACAGCTCTTCAGTACCTTACGGTTCGGTATTGAGGCAGTCGCCCGTTGCAAACACCACTCTTACCGAGGGCTCAAAGGTCACTTTAACCTTAAGCAAAGGCCCCGATTGGTCGGCATGGTCGGAAGCAAAACCCACGGATGAGCAAAATTATCAGATAGAAATTGCATACCGTTATAAAACCAAAGAAACTACTACAAGCTCAAATTCTTCTCTTTCAGGTTGGACGCAATATAACAGCACTTGGGTATGGGGTAATTACGGCGGCTGGAGCAATTGGTCAACGAACCGTGTTGCTGACAGCGAAAGCAGACAAAACGACACCCCGAAAACTCAATATGGATATTATCACTATAAGCTTACATTTGCAGAGGGCGGTATAGGATATTATCCGATATCCAAAAATCAATGGAATCAATATGCTCGATCAAAAGGATATACACTGGCTGTAAGTGAAGAAAGAAAAGTTGTTTACTATGACAATGCGCTTAGTAAGAACAGAGACCCTATTGGCTATCCCGGAATAGGAAGCTTTGATTGCTATCCTCATCAATGTTCAGGTGAATGTCCGGATTCTACTTATGCAGGCAATACAAAAAGAGCTTCTTATTTGTATTACGAGGGGACAAGAACTGTTTACAGATACCGTGAACGCAGTAAAATATACACTTATTACTATTATAAGTGGACTGACTGGAGCGACTATACTTACACAAAGCCTGCACAAAATGAGAATTGTGAAGTAAAAACTTACTACAGATACAGAAGGAAGTAAAATGTTAAAGAAGAGGTTAAAAAATGAACTGTAAAAATTGCGGCGAACCGCTGTCTGCCAATGAAAAATTTTGCGGAAACTGCGGAGCGAGAAGCGGCTTGCAGGATACGGTAAAATGCTCAAACTGCGGAAAGGAATTTATTAAGGATTTCGGAATATGTCCCGAATGCGGAAATCTTTATGAAGATGAAGCTTTTTCGGAAGCCGAAGACGGCGGGATTGAGGAGCTTCTTCCTATAGATTTAAATGAGGATCCGACGCTCAGCCAAATTCCCTCAGCTAAAAACGACGCCGAAAAAAAGAAATTTCGCGAAGAAAAAGTATCGGATAAAACCCCCGAATTCAATTCAAAGCAAAGCACGGAAGAACAGAAAGACAATACAATAAAAGAGGGGACGGCAAGCGTTCGAACAGCTATGTTTGAATACATAAAAACAAAGCCTTATGCCGGTTTTTTGCAGATTTCGGCGGTATTGCTTCTTGTATATCCGATAATGCTTCTGCTCTCGTTTATTTTAAATGATACGGGTTTTTCTTCCACCTTCAATAAATCAGAATTTTTGCTAAAGCTTATTTCATTCTTCGGAATCTTTTTGTGCTTGGCAAGAAAACAGAGCGACGCTTTGTCGCTTTCTGCAGGAATAATGGCGGTTTGCTATATTGTCAGAGCCGCTCAAAGCTCTTTTACATTCAATCTTGCCGTTAAAATCTTTTTTTATTCAATTGTATGCGTAGCACTTGTAAGGGAGTTTATGACAGCGGATGAGCAAAAGCCTGTTTATAAAAAATCCTCTGAGACCGGCGGCGGAGATTCTCAGCTTAAATGGATAGTAATCGGAATTCTTATAGCTGTAGGAATTGTAGGAATAATGCTCCTTTGCAGCGGCAAGGTCTGCGATTACTGCGGAAAATTCGTTTTTGAATACTCTGAGGTTTTGGGCAAAACCGTTTGCAAGGATTGCTTTTTCTCTTAATTAAGTTTTTCTGCATAAAAAAGAGGTGTTAGTAAAATATGAAATGCGAAAAATGCGGATTTAAAAATGATAAAGGCAAAAATTTCTGCACAAATTGCGGAGCGGTTCTGAAAAAAAAAACTGTTTTAAGCAAAAAACAGCTTATTATAATTTGCGCTTCGGGGCTTGCTGTTTTTGCGGTAATTTGCACCGCGGTATTTTTCCTTAATAAAAAAGAAATTAAAGCGGAAGATACCTCAAAACAACCTGCGGCTTTAGAAAGCTCATCCCAAGAAAAGCAAACTGAAAAGCCAAGCGAGGAGTCCGAAACACAAGAGATAAAATCCGAAAGCGAAGTATCGGAATTTTCCCCCGAAGCACCTTCTTCTGTTTCCGAGACTGTCCCTGAACAGCTAAAAATAACCGACGGGTATTTTTATGATTATTCACCTCAAGATTTATTTGCTGATGAATGGCGCTTTTTTGCAGACGGAACATGCTCTGTTAAAATGAGGCCGCAGACAGGTATGCGCGAGTATGAAACGGAATACTATACTTATTCGATGAACGGTAATACGGTTCTGATATACGAGGGCAGAAGTACTTTAACATGGGAATTCAGACCTGCTGACAAGTGCTGTTATTACTATTACAGCTGGGATACTCCGGACGGCAATTCACAACGGTACAGGGTCACTATTTTCCATTCCGATAATATTTTAAGTCAGTCGGAAATTGATAACGGAATAGAAGAGTATTCCGGTAAACGAACTCACATTATAAAAGTCTCTTAACTTGAGGCTGACTAACATCTGATTGTTACTTGAGTTCAACAAAATTATTAAAACACTTAGGGTTGATATAATATTATGAATCGTGATATTGAAAAGAAATTAAAAAAAGGTAAAGTTTTAAAATGTATAATGATCACTAACATTGTCATTACCGTATTATTTGTAACTTTGGGAGTGATATTAGATATTGATCCATTGTTAGCCTGCGGACTTATTTTTTTCGCCATAGCTATTCCTACTGCGATGACTTACATTGAATTCTTCCATCCGTTATGTAAATCTGTAAAATACCTATATAAGTTGGGCTTACAGGAAGTTTTAAACGAAATAAAGACAACGGAATTTAATCTTCCTCGTTCGAAAATATATATGGGACAGAGAGCTTTCTTTGCTAAAAGCCCCGCAACTATTATTCCTTATACTATGGTTGTATGGGTATATATACAGACAACAACATATTTTGGCAGCATTACTACTGATGAAAATGTCATTATTTGTTGCAGAGACGGCGAATCTTTTAAAATACGAGCAGATCGGAATGAATTACCGACATTGCTGCAGGCGGTTAATAAGTTTTCTCCGGATTTGATAGTAGGATATGGCATAGATCAAATAAAGCAGTATGATTTAATAATTAAAAGCAAAACTAAAATAATAAATATGAAAGAAACGATAACCGAAACAGGGGATGAAAGATCAATGATTTGTAAAAACTGCGGAAATGAATTTGAAAAGGAATTCGGGCTTTGTCCTAATTGCGGAACTCCGATTGAAAAGGAAACTCAGCCGACCGAAAAAGTCAGTGAAACAGCATCTATGGCAGAAGAAAAGCATTGCGCAGTCTGCGGTGCCGCTTCTAAACCTGAGGCGAAATTCTGCGCGAAATGCGGCTCGCAGCATTTTGATAATTCGTACTCGCCTGCCTTTGGCGCAAATGCGGTCTTCGGCACACCTTTAAATCCTGTTTATGCAGGCGGTATGCCGCAGGGAACGGGCATACCTGCTAAGAAAAAGCTTAAATGGTGGCAGATATTGATGATTTCTATAGCAGGATTTTTGGCTTTTAGTTTTGTTTTAGGCATAATCGCAACAATTGTAAATAAGGATACATCGCAGTTTTACGGAAGCTGGACCGCAGCCTATGATTATTCCGATATATTGAACGATGAACTTAAAAGCTATGATGAAGAAGTCGCGTCATATATAAATGTTAATGATTTTACAGTAAATTTTATATTCGAGTTCAATGAAGATAATACATATAAGCTTAAAGTAGATGAAAAATCTGTTGATGAGGGCTATAATAAATTATGCGAAGAATATAAAAGGGGATTTAAGGAATATATTAACTCCGTTCTGGCAGAGAGAAATATAAATGTGAGTGCCGATGAATTCATTTCATTGACAGGTATTGATTTGGATAAGGAAATTGAGGACGCCTTTGATAAGGAGGAGCTTGAAAAGAATTTTAAGGATATGGAGGCCGAAGGTAACTTCAAGGCTGATGACGGTAAGCTGTTCCTTTCAGACGGCAAAAACTATTCGGTAGACGAAAAGGTTTATGAAAAATACTTTTTTGAAAACGACAGCAAGTTTACTCTTACCGGCTCTTCCGAACTTAAAACTATCGACCTTGATGGGGATAGTGTATATCCTATGACATTTGAGAAAAAATAAAAGTATTAAAAAATCAGTCTCTTAATTTAAGAGACTGATTCAGTCTGTCGAAAAACCCAAAATTCAAGCTGAGATTGGGATTAAAAATTTT
>ERZ808242.1594-NODE-1594-length-12040-cov-10.394243_pt1 | contig 12040 bp, 9 predicted proteins | sample MGYA00521244_ERZ808242 | MGnify/ENA primary metagenome ERZ808242 (study PRJEB31516, sample SAMN03275573) | gut metagenome | biome: mammalia-associated habitat; material: feces | host: Papio cynocephalus | place: Kenya | collected 2012-07-27 ... | reverse complement strand
TTTCATATTCATTCAATGATTATTTAAGGACAGGTTTGTCTCCGCTGAGGTCCCAGATGGTCTCGTCCCAGCCTAGTTTCTTAGCCACATCACAAAGAGTCTCATCCTTGCCGGCGGCTTTTCCGTGATAAGGATAGCAGTACATTCCGGAAGCACCTTTTGAAGTACCAACGGTCAAAGGATTGTCCGGATCAGAATTCGGTTGATCCACAAGAACATTGATCTTATCCAGTCCGGGATATTCCCGGAAATTGAAGTCATGCTTCCTATAACCATCGGTGAGAGTGTTGTAGATACTGGAGAATCCGACGATGGCCCCACTGCTGTAGTGGCCAGGTTTGCCATCATCATTGGTGGCTTTCACATAGTCATTCCATGCAATGCAGCCGACAACCTTGTTGCGGACATTGTTCTTGTAGTTTGAGCTCCAACCGGAAGCACGGCCTACGATTCCTCCGACCGCCCAGACTCCCTCGACGCTGGCGGTGGTGGCGCAGTTGTAGATTCCCGCGTCAGGTCTCCAGAACTCACCAAGGATTCCTCCGGCTGTCAGATGTGCCTTGACAGAACCTTCAGTAAAGCAATTTCGGATCGTCACCGTGGCAGTCTCGTTTTCGCCTCCGATGAGGCCTGCGGCACCGTCCTTGTGCGTGGACTCGATGTGACCGTCAACATAGCAATTCTCGATAACGCAGTTCGATCCGCCAAGGCGGCCACCGATGCCACCGACGCCATAAGTTCCGGTCTCGAAAATATTGGCGCCTATCACTCTCACGTTGTAGACGTGGGCCTCATAGGTCTTGGTCCCTATATAACCTCCGACAACTCCGGCTGCGGAACTTCCACTTATGTAAGGATTCAGAAAAGTCACATCGTGGACACTTCCATTGACCACTCCGAAGAATGACGGGTACCATCTGGTCGAGCTGGACAAATTACTGATCGTATGGCCGTCTCCGTCAAAATCCACCTCATAGTCATAAGGGTCGGCGGAATTCAAAGGAACCCAGTCGCCGATGTCGCTCATATCCACATCATCGGTCATCCGGAACCATACCCTGACCCCGTGTTTTACCTGATCGCGCATATTCACAAGATCAACAGGCTCGGAAATAAGATAAGGGAACCGCTCAGTGCCCAAACCCTTTACAGGTGACATATGGCACAGGAATATGTAGGCCGGGTCGCTGACGGTGTAGTTGTCATAGCCTGAGACTTTGTCCACAACCACCGGGAGCAGGAAAACCTCATCCATCGGCATCTCTTCCATCGCCGTGAAAGTCAGGTCGGCCGACGAGGAGGACTTGCCGTAGCGAGGCATGATCACAGAAGCAGACTCCAACTTGTAGGAATTCGCGGGAGCCAACTTGTACGATGTCCCATGTGCCTGGTTGTAGGTTTCCACAAGACCCTCGTCCACTCTGAAACTGATAGACAGAGGCTCACCGGCCACTGTCGAGGCCTCGGCCCTGACACTGACTGTCTTGGAGTTGCCCATCAGGGTCTTGACCGGCTCATCGCCGGCGGTGGAGACCACATAGAGGACAGCGGTCTCATTGTAGGTTTCATTCTCATTCCGGTCACAGGACACAAGCCCGGAGACGGCCGGAACAAGAGATGAGAGTATCAATAGTATTTTTTTCATCACGTTCAATGTTATCAATTAAAATTCCAACCCGTCATCCCAACCAGGATTCTGGGTGAGCTTGCCTTTTGTAAGAGACCTGTCGTCCGTAGGAATCGGATAAAGGTAATCTCTGGTCTCATTCCAGACAGTTTCCCCGCCATGCGGGTTGATGTAGCCCTTGGTGCCTTCACTTAGAATTATGTCACCTCCGAGCTTGTACTTAAGCGTCGCCTTTGTGCCGGACGGAACAGAATCCTCGTAAAGGCAGATGTCAGGCGTCCCGTCTCCGTCAAGATCATATTCACCAGGTCCGGGAAAGTACATTCCGTACAAAGGTTGCTCGAAACGTTTGCCTTCCTTCCATCTGATCATATCGTAGTAGCGGAAGCCTTCCTGCGCCAGCTCGATGGTCCTTTCTCTGCGGATTTCCAGAATGACACCCTTGTTGTCACCCGTCACATTAGGGTAGCCTGTGACTTCCGACGCAAGGTACGGATCCGGAGACGCGTTGGCGTCCGAAAGGTTCAGATTAGGCATTCCGACCCTGTCGCGGAGTTTCTTGACGGAGATGTCGATGTCTCCCTGGGTGATAGTCCCGAGCTCAGCCTTGGCCTCTGCATAGTTCAGGTAGATCTCGGCTGTCCGGAATATTATCAAGTCGATGTCAGACTTGTCGTAAGCGTCCTTGTCTGTGGTGGTGACGTACTTTATCGGCTGATAACCTGTGATCGTAGAGGACAGATCCGGAGCTATGGCCTTCGTCGTGCCGATCCTGGTGTACCCCGGTGTCCTGATTGTCTGCGAAAGGCGCGGGTCACGGTTCTTGGTCTCTTCGGCGAACTGCATCGTCTTGTAACCGGCCTTGTCAGTGAAACGTGTTCCGTCCTTCATAAGGTAACTGTCCACAATCTTCTTGGTCATGCCAGGACGGCCCATCGAACCGACAAGAGTGTAGTTTGCCGAACTGTGCACCACGCTGTAGGTCGCGTTGTAGTTTCTGGCAAGAATCACCTCGTCGCCCAAGGCGTTCTCGGAAGAGAACAAGGCCAGATAACTCTTTGCCGCTCCCTCTGCCGTGTGAAGGGTGTAGCCACTCTTGTTCATGAACTCAGCAGAGGCCTCGGCAGACTGCTCAAGATAATATTTCCAATCATGATCGTAGCCGCTGATGTCGTGATATTTACGATACGTTCCCTCGAAAAGGCAGAAACGGGACTTCAACGCCAGCGCCGTCCACTTTGTGATCGTGTAGACTGACTTGGTGTCCGGAAGGTTGGCGATGGCGAAGTCGATGTCCTCGATCATCTTGGTCATGACATACTCACGGCTGTCACGCGGTTTGTAGAGAGCCTCGTCCGTTGACCCCAGCTGTGTGTCATACCAAGGGACATCCCCGAACCTCTTGATTTTCTCGAAGTAGAAATATGCCCTGAAGAAACGCGCCAGCCCTACGTAGCGGTCACGGACTTTCTCATCCTTGCAGTTTGAGGAATAGTCAATCAGCGTGTTGAACTTTCTCAGGTCAGTGAACGACCATCCTCCACCGGATCCGGGAATTGTCCTCCCGTCTCTGATCTCGGCGATAAGGTTCGTGCCTATGTAGTTGTCGCAATTCTCGCTGTAAAGTCCTGTGGACGGGAGAATTGTGTAGAAATTATTGCTGAAGGCCTGCATTTCGCTCTCGTTGGTGAAGAACGAGTCCGGAGACAATGTCGCCTGTGGAGTCTTGTTCAGCAAATCATCGCAGGAAGCAAGAACCACCGGAACGAAGAGAGCGGCCAGTATGTGTTTGATATTATGTTTCATTTGATCTCTATACATTAGAATGTGATGTCAACACCGAACATAAACGTCTTCTGCCACGGATAGATACGCAGGTTGCCGTTGGTCTGGGCCTGCTCTGGGTCAATGTACTTGGAACGCAGACCGGAAAGGTAAGCCAGGTTCTCACCGGTGAAATAGACACGGATCCCATCGACGTTGATCTTCTTGGTCAACGAGGCAGGAAGGGTGTAGCCGAACGTGAGGTTCTTCAGACGGCAGTAGCCGATGTTCTGGAGATACCTGTCATTGACGGTTCCAAGCTCACGTCCGGAGCTCATCGCCACATAGCCTCTCGGGCGCGGGAAATAAGCGTCCGGATTCTCCTCCGACCACACATCGTCCATAAAGTCCTTAGGAATATACGTCATATACGGACGGGCGTATGGCCCCCAGAAAGCCCTGGCGTCTCCGGTAGGATACCAATCCATGTGCCCGATGCCCTGCAGGAAGACTGAGAAATCAAATCCCAACCAGTTAAAACCAAGACTTATGCCATAGTTGTAACGAGGCTGCCTGTTGCCGATGATCTCACGGTCGCCCGGATCATCCACAGTGTTTTTTCCCGTGCTGATCTTGTTGTCACCGTCGAGATCCAGATACTTCAAGTCACCGGCGTGGAGTCCCTTCTCTGATCCGGCGGAACCGTTGATGATCTGGTTGACGGATGTCTGATCGACATTGTAAGAGGAAGCCTCCTCGTCCGTGGCGAACAAGCCTCCGACTCGGTAACCCCAGATCTCACCATAGCACATTCCTTCGTAGTAGGACATCGAAAGGCTCTTGTCCGGATTGTCGAACTTGGTGATGTGCGTGAGGTAATCACTGAACTGGAGTCCGACATTGTAGTGGAACGGATGCCCGGCAAGGCTGAACATATCCTTCCAGGAAACCGACAGCTCATAACCTTTCGTACGGAGATCTGCAGCGTTGATCTGAGGAGAGGACGCACCATAGGACGCTGGAAGGGCTATTCCCGCCGTGAGCATATTCTTTGTGTCACGGATGTAGGCGTCACCTGTGAACTGCAATCTGTTGTTCAGAAACGCCATATCCACTCCGAGGTTATTCTGGATGGATGTCTCCCATGTGAGGTCGGATGCGACAGGAGCGGAAATCGTGGCGCTGACAGGCTTGTCACCACCGAACAGATAGCTCTGGGTTCCCACAGAGATGGTCCTCAGATAGGCGTAGTAACTGCTGACATTCTGATTGCCGAGCTGTCCGTAGGAATATCTCAGTTTAAGATTGTCAAACCAGCCTTTCAAAGGCTTGAAGAAATCCTCCTCGGAGACTCTCCAGCCGGCAGAGGCCGAAGGAAAGAAGCCCCATCTGTAACCAGAGGCGAAACGGGAGGTTCCGTCATAACGGCCACTGACCTCGAATAGATATTTCCCGGCATAGTCGTAATTGATTCTTCCGAAATAGCCTGCGATGGCATATTCATTCTGACCACCGCCCACATTGGTTCTTCTGTTGCCTTCAGCATCCGTTCCGACAAGGTTCAGATCGCTTAACACATCACTCATCAGATTGTAGCCGGTGCCTGTGGTGGTTTTGATTCTCTTTGTCTCCCAGTTTATTCCAAGGGTCGCCTTCACATTATGCACATCTCCGAATGTGTCCGAATATGTCGCATAGACATTGGCCGCCTGATAGCCTGTGAGATTGTTTGACTCATAGAGCTTGTTCTCGAAAATTCCGGTCGAGAGAGTCTCTATCTCGCCCGGATTTCTGGAATAGGTCGTGTTCACACTTCTGTTCATGTTGTTGGAATACTGAAACATATAAGTGTAGTTGGCCTTGACCTCAATCTGAGGGATCGGAGTGAGAGACAACTCGGTCGTGGTCGTGATGTTGTTCACGGCATCCTTGTTACGGAAGCCGCCGTTGTTCAGGATGGTCACGTAGCCGTCCATGACGGTGTAGCCATTATACTGTGTGGTGTAGATGGCGGATCCGTCAGGATTGCTGACAGGATAGCTGGCGAGGGCGTGCACCGTGCTCCTTGCGAACGAGTTGTTCGCACCGCTCTCTCCGGAATACTTATAGCTGGAATTGAAATAGCTGGTGTTGTTGGACAGCTTTATCCATTTGTTCACGTCGAAATTGAGTTTGCTTCTCACCGTGAACTTCTTGTACACGTCAGGATCATTTCTGAAAACGCCCTGTTCCCTGTTGAAGCCGGCTGAAAGGAAATATTTGATCCTCTTGGCTCCGCCGCTGAAAGAAATGTTGTGGCTCGTGGTCGGCTTGTGGTCGTTATAAAGATAGTGCCACCAGTCGGTGTTGGCATAGTAATTATAAGTGTCCACACCATTGCGCTGATCAATCACGATCCACGGGCGCTCTGGATTCTCCACCTTGTCGTTGCGTCGGATCCAAAGTTGTTCCATATCCTCATCCGTGTACGTGGCATACGGAGTTCCCGAATATGACTGGAAGAACATATTGTTGATCAGCACGGAGAAATAGCCTCGGTCCTCCCAATCCGTCGATGCGGTCGGAGAAGTCCATCCAGCTCTTCCGCTGTACCTTACGACCGCCTTGCCATCGGTCTCGCCTCCATTCTTGGTGGTCACAAGGATGACACCGTAGGCTGCGCGGGCTCCGTAGATCGCGGCGGCCGAGGCATCCTTGATGACGGAGATGCTCTCCACATCGTTTGGAGCGACCTGCTGGAGATCTCCTTCGACACCGTCCACAAGGACAAGCACGGAGCTGCTGTTGATTGAACCCATACCACGGATGTTGAACGAGGCGGCCTGTCCCGGACGACCTGTCGCCGAGGTGACATTGAGACCGGCGACGGCTCCCTGAAGCATGTGTGCCACGTCAAGGGCGGCACGATCCTTCAAGTCCTTGCCTCCCACAGTGGAGATCGCACCGGTCAGGTTCACCTTTTTCTGCGAGCCGTAACCGACAACGACTGTCTCCTCAAGCATCGTGGAATTGTCATTCATGAATATCCTGACGGAGTTTTCCCCGGCGCGGATCCGCACCTTCCTTGTGTCATAGCCAAGGCAGGAGACTTCCACGTCTGTGTCCTCGTTCCGGATGTCCAAAGAGAAGCGTCCGTTCTCATCGGTGGTTGTGCCGGAGTTCGTCCCTGTGAGGATTGCAGCTCCGATGACCGGCTGGTCGTTGGCATCGAGCACAACTCCCGTGACCCTGCGGGACGGCACGGACTTTTTGTTCAACACGGAGATGTACACCACGTTCTTCTTCACCTCAACAGTCACGGCAGTAGGCTCAAAAAGCTTCGTGACAGCCGTTTCCACCGGCACATCGCTCACTTTGACGGTGACTTTCCTCGAAAGGTCAAGCCCTTCCGTCCTCATGACGAACGAATAGCCGTAATCAGTCTTCAGCATACCCAAGGCATTCTCGATGGAAGAGCCTTCGGCGCTAAGCGAGACATTCGCGTTCTGCGCGGACAGACTTCCGGCAGAAAGCGCAAGGGAGAAAACCGCAGCGAGCACAGTCCTCATCACCCGTTGTAATGAATAGCTTGAATTCATCCTTTTGTGTTACATTAGTTGATTATTAGTGTGTAGTTGGAATATTCATAAAAAAGACTATTCGAGATAGATCACCTTGCCTTCCCGCCTGATGTCAAACGGAGTGCTGTTCCGCAAGGACTCAAGGATCATGTCCACAGACTCGGCGCGCACTATGCTGATGTAGAACATCGTGCCCTCCAACTCTTCGTTTCTGAATATTATCCTGACATCGAATATCCTCTCCAGATCACGGGCTATCTGCCTGAAAGACGAATGGTAGGCGTCAAACTCCCCCTTGTACCAAGCCGGGTATTGGGACTCGGCCAAATCGTAAAGGCTTATCTCTCCGGTAGTTCTGTCAAAGAATGCCGCCTTGCCTGATGCCAGGTGCAACGGAGCCTCGCTGCCGTCAAAAGTAACATCCACCTTGCCCTCCATCAACGTCACGGTCTGCCGACCGTCTTCCGGATAGGCCTTGATGTTGAACTTTGTGCCGACAACCCTGACGGACGTTCCGTCCACATTCACAATGAAAGGCCGCCTGGAATCACTTGTCACGTTGAACAAACCTTCTCCGTAAAAATAGACATTACGTTCCTTTCCGGTGAAACGCTCAGGGTACATCAGTCTGGAACCACCGCCGGCAATCACCATAGAGCCGTCCGGCAATGTCAACGACTTCTGACAGCCATAGTTGACGAACACCTCTCGCCATTTCATGGTCTCAGCAGCCTCCGTACCGATTACTGAACCGGAATAAAGTCCGATTCCCAAAAACACCACAGCTACGACGGCGGCCACGGCAAGCATCCTGAACACCACCCTACGGTGCATCCGTCCTATCCTCATCCTGAACGAATCCCAAGCGTCCTCGACATCACCGTCCGGAATCTCCATCGAAGGCGAATTCCACAGTTCCCTGTCGAAAGCCTCCATCTCCTCTGCGGACAGTTCCGCCATCTTGTCTCTATAATCATCCATATTCATTGCTCGTTCGTGTTTTTCCGCAGGAACGCGATCATTAATATTCATGGTCAACACTGTGTGGCCAGTTCGTTGCGCAGTTGTTCCAAAGCGTTGCTGATGTGCTTTTCAACGGTACGCTTGGATATTCCCAGCATGTCCGCGATCTCTGAGTTGGAGAGTTCAAGGTAGCGGCTCATACTGAACACCCGGCGGCGGATCCGAGGCATCGAATCCACGACAGCCCTGATTATCTCAAGGCACCTCTGATTATCAATCTTCTGATGGATGTTCATTTCGGTGACAAGCTGATCCGCATACCGTTCCTGAACCTGCTCGATGCGTTGGCTTTCCCTGAAGTAGCCGGCCGTCTCGTTCCTTGTCATGGCGAAGATGTAGCCGTTAAGATCCTCAATGCGGTGAACCTTTCTTCCAGCGAATATCTCTTCGTGATGCAGCCACAGTTTGTAGAATATGGAGGACGTGATCTCGTCCGCCACCCAACCGACACGCACAGCGCGGAAAGCGTAGCTGTACACTTTCCTGTAATAAAAGACGAATATGCGTTCAAAGACTGCAGAATCGCCTCCTTCAAGGACATTGGTGTCTGGTTGTTCTGTCTTCATACATTTATTATACGCACAATCGCGTCATCACACGTACGAAATTTCATAAATTCTTTCAAAAATCCTCATCCTGGCCGTATTTCCCGGCAAGGGCATGCCTGGATTCTTCAGAAATTTTGAATCACCTGACACTTGCCACAGCGGAATAGATTTCGTACCTTTGTTATCCGTTATGAAGTACGGATTCGACAACGAAAAGTATCTGCGGATACAATCAGAACATATCAAGGAACGCATAGCCCAGTTCGGAGACAAGCTCTATCTTGAGCTTGGGGGCAAATTGTTTGACGACTATCACGCAAGCAGGGTTCTGCCGGGATTCCAGCCGGACAGCAAACTCCGCATGCTCCAGCAGCTTAGCGACTGCGCGGAGATCGTCATAGTCATCAGCGCCAACGACATAGAGAAGAACAAGATGCGAGCCGACTACGGCATCACCTACGACATGGACGTGCTGCGTCTGCGCACGGAGTTCCAGAACAGGGGTTTTCTCGTGAGCAGCGTGGTGATCACCCATTTCAACGGCCAGTCCAGTGCCAAGACGTACAAGGCCAAGCTCAAGAAGATGGGCATCAAGGCCTACTATCACTACACGATCGAGGGCTACCCGAACAATGTGGCTCTGATCGATTCCGAGGAAGGGTACGGAAAGAACGACTACGTCCAGACAACCCGCCCGCTCGTCATCGTGACGGCCCCTGGGCCTGGCAGCGGGAAGATGGCCGTCTGCCTTAGCCAACTCTACCATGAACACAAGAAAGGAATCGCGGCCGGCTACGCCAAGTTCGAGACTTTTCCGGTCTGGAACCTGCCTCTGAAGCACCCTGTCAACATCGCCTACGAGGCCGCCACGGCAGACCTTAACGATGTGAATATGATCGATCCGTTCCATCTGGAGGCCTACGGCAAGACGGCGATCAACTACAACAGGGACATCGAGATATTCCCGGTGCTGAACGCCCTTTTCGAGGGAATCTACGGCGAGAATCCGTACAAGTCCCCTACCGACATGGGTGTGAATATGGTAGGCTATTGCATCAGCGATGACGATGTCTGCTGCAAGGCCGCAAACGACGAGATCATCAGGCGGTACTACTCCGCCCTCGACCAAATGGCTGACGGAGAGGACAATGAAAGCGAGGTTGGAAAGATCGCGCTTCTGCTCAAGCAGGCCAGGATCACCACTGAATATCGCCGTGTCACCGTCGCCGCCAAGCAGCGAGAGGCCACGGCCGGCAATCCATCCGCAGCGATCGAACTGTCTGACGGCACGATACTCAGCGCCGAGACCTCCGACCTTCTCGGTCCTTGCGCCGCCCTTCTTCTGAAGGCCACAAAGCATTTGGCCGGAATCGACCACAGCGTAAAACTCATTCCGGGAAGGCTTATCGAGCCGATCCAGAAGACAAAAGTGACCTATCTGCACGGAAAGAATCCACGTCTTCACACAGACGAGGTGCTGATCGCCCTTTCTGTCCTGAGTCCGGATGACGAGAACTGCCAGAAGGCCTTGGACACGCTGCCGCTTCTGAAAGGCTGCCAGGTTCACTCCACGGTTCTGCTGAGTGACATCGACAAGAAAGTCTTCAAGAAGCTCGGCGTGGACCTCACCTGCGAGCCGGTGCACGAACAGCACTGACACTTTGGATTTTTCAACGAGAATACCTATCTTTAGGCCTTGAAAGCCAGAAGACTATTCTGACTATAGGACCAACACTTATATTGTAATATTCAAAGATGAATTATTGTCCTCATTGCGGAGCTCCGGTGCAGCCGGACTCTTCATTCTGCCCAAATTGCGGAAAGCCTCTTCAGCCACAACCTGAATACGGGCAGACATACAACGAAAGCCAGGCAGCCAAGGAGAATGATGACAGATGGCTGATCACGCTCGTTCTCTGCATTGTACTCGGAAGTTTTGGTGTTCACAGATTCTACACCGGCAACACGGTAACCGGAATCATCATGCTTCTGACACTCGGAGGCTGTGGAATCTGGACTCTTATCGACATTATCATGATTGCCTGCAACACCTACGTTGACGGCAACGGGCAGCATCTGAAGTAAACCATCTGTATGCTAACAAACAATGATCCTGGGCGTGATCGGACCTTGGCAGGTCATAATCATCCTTTCAATCATCGCTGTTATCGTTATAATCGGCCGGCTGTCCGGAAGACCGAAACAAGTATCACATTACGAAATCAATTACATCTTTATGAAATATTGTCCTAAATGCGGAAGTCCTGTTTCAGACGAAGCATCTTTCTGCCCGAAATGCGGAACAAACATCCCTAATGCAGCCACCCAGACTCCCTTGGCTCAGAATTACCAACAGACAATGCCGCCTTGCCCTCCGACCTATCTGGCTCTGTCCATCATCGTGACCGTGCTCTGCTGCCTTCCTTTCGGAATCGTCGGCATCATCAAATCCAGCAGTGTTTCCAAGGAATATGCCGGCGGGAACTACGCCGCCGCACAGGAAGCCAGCAAGCAGGCGAAGACATGGAGCATTGTCGGACTATGCTGCGGTCTGTTCTGGGTGATCATCTACATCATCCTGATGGCTTGCGGAGTGATGGCCGAACTCGCCGACCTTTAGAATCCACTTGGATCTTTATGGCGGCTTCCAGGTGCGAGCGCCTATAGGATTCTGTTGCTGTTTATTGATCCTTGTTTCAATAAACAGCAATATTGGTGTCCAATCACCTTGATTCATCTCTTTAGGCAGATGAACAAAGATTCATGTAAGAAACCAATCCTTTACACTCTGCTTGCGGCAGCGTGTGTGGGATTTGTGTTTGTATATTCACGTTACAGCCCAGAAAGCAGTGCGTGGTTTCCTAAATGCATATTCATGCGACTCACTGGGTTGAAGTGTCCTGGATGCGGCAGCCAGCGGGTCATACATAGTCTGCTGAACTTGAATATTCACAAAGCTTTCGAGGCCAACGCCTTCCTTGTGCTGACCCTCCCCTACATCCTCGCACTGCTGGTGTCCGTTCCTCTCAGATCCCGTTTCCCACGATTCTACAACACCCTAAACAGCGTCCCAGTCATCATAACCGTCGGCATCCTAGTCATAGCCTGGTGGATCATCCGCAACATCTTCGGTTGGTGACAGCCCCATTTCTGACCACGCACCTTCGTCTAACGCTTCGACAAGCACATACCACGGGCATCGCCTTCCCCCAGGTGTGAGAGATTCCTCACACCTGGAAACACATCTCACTGTCAAACAACCACTTGCCGCTCCAGGTGTGCAGCGTTTTGCACACTTGAAAGTCCACGACCATATTGCAGCGCGTTCCGCGGGCATCGCCTTCCCCCAGGTGTGAGATATTCCTCACACTTGGAAACCCATCTTACTGTCAAACAACCGCTTGCCGTTCCAGGTGTGCAGCGTTTTGCACACCTAAGTCAGAATGATGGCCACAGAGCAGGTTCTGACGAGGGGTCAGCCTCCCAGGCGTGATAAAACATTCACAGCTGGAACGACA
>ERZ808242.1593-NODE-1593-length-12044-cov-4.590208_pt1 | contig 12044 bp, 7 predicted proteins | sample MGYA00521244_ERZ808242 | MGnify/ENA primary metagenome ERZ808242 (study PRJEB31516, sample SAMN03275573) | gut metagenome | biome: mammalia-associated habitat; material: feces | host: Papio cynocephalus | place: Kenya | collected 2012-07-27 ... | reverse complement strand
TCACAGCATCTGTCATTGCAAATAATACATATGTGCTGTAGATAAAAGAAGCACCCGAACCAAGTGCTACTAATGTATCCATACCCGGTGCTCCATGGATCACACCTTTAAATCCATTAATAAAAAACTTCTGGTTTACAACCATGATTGCAATTGCAAATAGCATCTGGATCAGTCCCATAGCGACATGATTATCACTAATGATCGCCGGCAGCGGCCATCCCCACATCATATGTCCCATTGAAATGTACATTAATGGAATTAACAGAACGATAGATGCGATCAGTCGAACCTTCATCTTATGCAAGGCTGCATGATTATCCAGTTCATCTGCATCCGCCGCCTGTTTCTTTCCGGAGTCTTTCCTGTCTTCTCCTGTCGTCAGACTGGCTCCATATCCTGCTTTCTCTACAGCTTCGATAACCGCTTTAGGATCAGCATTTCCTTCTACCGTCATCGAATTTGTAAGCAGACTGACGGTACAACTGTCAATCCCCTTTACTTTCTTTACTGCCTTTTCTACGCTTGCGCTGCAGGCACTGCAGCTCATTCCTGTTACGTTATATTTATCCAAGTCATTCACCTTCTTATCAAGCTTTTATCATGTGCTTCGCACATTCTATGCATTCCGCAAAATCAACATCCTTGCGAGCAAATAATTTTGCGTTCATTATAATTTTTATTATGTTTCATATCCAAAGCAATCATACGAACATATTCTCATACGATCTTCCAGACAGAAAATTTCTATGTGTTTATTTCATTAATTTCTTAATAGTATCTACCAGATCATCCACTGTTTCTTCTTTTCCTGCTTTGATATCCTCGATCACGCAGGTACGGATATGTTCTGCAAGAAGCTCTTTATTAAAACTGTTCAATGCCGAATTGACAGCAGCAACCTGTACTAATATGTCCGTACAATATGCATCCTTTTCCAGCATTCCTTTGATTCCCCGGATCTGTCCCTCAATCCGGTTCAGCCGGTTCATCAGCTTCTTATATTCACCTTCTGTTCTCTGTTTTGTTTTATGACAATGGCAACATGGTTCTTCCATTCCTGTCCGCTCCCTTCTGTCTGTTTTCTGAATTTTTTTCATCCACCCGGATCTGTATACTTATTTTTCATATCCAGTTTTCATGATCCTGAATACGATATTATATATACCCCATAGGGGTATTTTTGTCAAGACCAAAAACATAATAAAAAACGCAGGACAAATGATAAAATATATCACTTGTCCTGCATCTTTACAGTCCGGTGCCTTGTGACACCTTATTTTCCGTATGATCCGATATTATTCTACAACGTCATCCTCTAACAGACCTTCGTCGTCAATGATACCTTCATCTGATCCATCATCTGTCACATCTGCTGAATCATCGGACCCGTCATCACTGCCATCTGAGTCTATACTCTCCATATCGCTGTCATCATATTCGTATCCATCGATCGTATCACTCTGATCATCGTAATAATCACTGTATGAGATCGAACCAGCCTCCAGAACATCTTTCAGATTGTAGATTGTTCCATCGGTTGCATTTACCATAAGTGCCTGTACCGGATAGTCAAAATCATATGTTCCATCATATTCGTCTGCCTGTGCAAAAATCCATACAGGAACATAATTATATACATCATCCTGGGAATCATCCTTAATACAGTAATATGTCAGTCTGACATCGTTAAATTCGATATCACTGTAGGAAGTCTTATTATCCGTATAATACTGTGCAACATTCTTATCCAGTTCCTTTAAAAGCTCCTTCCAGCTTAAGAGATCTACATTCTTTTGATCCTCACCTGTTGAAACTAACAATGGATAACAGCTTGCATTGATCACGCCATTGGAGTCGATCTGAATGGAGAACGTCTCTGTTGGTGCATCATACCAGGTATCATCCTCATCGCTTGAAAGAGTGTCAACCATAGACAGATCCGCACTGTATGGAGCAGTTCCATTAACAGAACGTCCAAAGTTTACAATATATCCATCATACTCTGTTGCGATCACGTTATAAGAGCTGTCATAATACTCCCATAATAATGGAGATTTATCTGTAACGACCACATCGTCAATTCCGCATCCGGCAAGAAATTCCTGCGCCAGTGATACGGCTTCATCTTCAGAAAATGTACAGGTATTTACAATGCTGTCATCAATACCATCATCTCCGTACTTTGCATCATAAGCATATACAAAAGAGGCACCCTCATATGGTCTGTAATTGATCAGGCCTTCGGATGGATAATAAGAGAGATCAAAGCTTGCATTTAAACCTTCTGTTCCCTCTGAGAATGAGAGCATAAACTGATTGTCGCCAATCTGTCCGATATAATCCGATGCACTATAATCACCAGCTCCTTCTCTCTCATCCGTTGCCGTTGTCATTTCATTTTCCAGATAGGATATGTATTCCTTGCAATAATCCTCTGTATCTGTATCGCCAGCTTCCTTTGCATCATCTAACATCGTCTGATATGAATCGATCTGGGTCTGCAGATCACTCTTGGTCTGATGCTCCCAGTCATATACATAGATACCCTTTGACTTATCAAAGATCGCCTCACAGACCTTCTGTCTGTATGCATTATCAAAGGTATTCTTCTTATAAGACACGATAGACATACTGTCGGAATCTGGTGTTATGATATCATCATCTTTAATGGTGATCTCTTTGATACCGGAATCACCGGCATCCAGCTTACCCTCATAGGACTCCGGAACACCGAGACGTGACGATAATTCGCCGCCTTCTCCTGCGCTTCCCTCTTCCTGTGTTCCATCACCCATATCATAATCAATCTTCTTACTGCATCCCGAAAAAACAGTTGCTGCAGACAATGCTGTTGCCAGTAACACTGCCGACAATTTTGTTAATTTTCTCTTCTTCATGGTTTCCTCCTCGAAATTCCAAATCAGCTAAACAACGTTATTATAATCGAACCAAAGCACGATAGCAAGAAAAAGCGGGAAAGAAAATGTGAAAATACTGCGAACGGCCCTGAATGCATATGCATCCAGAGCCGTTTTCTGAACTGTTATTTATTCTTTTGAGATAACAACCTTGCCATCTACTACCTGAATCTTTACCTTGTTTGTATCAATTCCGGCAGCTTCCAGAATATCATCACTGATCTGTACACGGTGCGCCTTATCCATAATGGAATATTCTTCATGGGAATCGGTTCCATTAAAGCTCTCGCTTTCCATGTCATTGATCCGTTTTCTGTAATCCTCTTTCATGATCTTTTCTGTACTGATCTTACCATCTGCGATCATAACCACACGTCCAACCTTATTTGCCAGGCTGATATCATGCGTTACGATGATAACTGTAATACCCAGTTCCTCATTCAGCTTCCGGAACAGATCCTGGATCATATCTGAGGTTTTGGAATCGACTGCACCGGTTGGCTCATCTGCCAGCAGGATCTTTGGATTGTTTGCAAGTGCGATCGCGATCGCAACTCTCTGCTGCTCACCACCGGACATCTGTGCCGGATAGGAATTTACCTTTTCCTTCAAACCAACCTTACACAAGAGATCATAGGCTCTGGCTTCCCGGTCTTCCTTATTGTCTTTATCAAAATACATCGGCACCTGGACATTTTCCAGCGCTGTCATATATGGGAGCAGGTTTCTGGAATTCTTCTGCCATACAAAACCAACCGTATGTTTTCGATATTCTACCAGCTCTTTGTCTGTCATGGCAAAGAGGTCTTTTCCATCTACATATAATTTTCCTGCTGTCGGACGTTCCAGTCCGCCGATCATATTAAGAAGCGTTGACTTACCACTACCGGACTTACCGATAACCGCCATCAGCTCACCTTTTTTGATCGTAAGCTCCAGTCCCTGAAGTGCCATTACCTCAACTTCATCTGTTTTATAGATCTTAACCAGGCTGTCACAGTCAATGATATTGCCGGTTTCTTCATATTCTTCCGCAGCCTGACTGTTTCTGTCTGCTGCATCCAAATCTTCTGATGTTTCTGTATCGTCCGATGTTTCTGTATCATCATCTGCTATGTCTGCTTCATCAACAGCGTTCCCAGCATCCACCGCAGTCTCCTGCACACCGATATCGTTCACGTCTGTATCTGTGATATCGGATTCTTCCTGAACAGGATCCTGATCCATTGGTTCTTCCATCATCTGTACAGCATTTTCCTGCATACCAGTTTCCGGAACCGTATTTTTATCTTTTTTCTTAAAAAATCCACTATGCTTTGCCAATGATCTCACCATCCTCTATCTCAAATACTACGTCTCCGAGTTCCATCAGGTTTGGATCATGTGTCGTCATAACGATCGTAATTCCTTCTTTTGCCACCAGATCCTTGAACAGCTTCATAACATTCAGTCCGGATGCTGTATCCAAAGCTCCTGTCGGCTCATCTGCAAAGATTACCTTTGGCTTATGAGCAACCGCTCTTGCGATCGCAACCCTCTGCTGCTCACCACCGGACATCTGGTTCGGCATATGGAACATTCTGGAACTAAGACCAACCATTTCCAGAACCTCACGGATACGGGAATCCCGGTTTCCTTCATATTCAGCAAGTCTTAAACCAAAATCTACATTCTCATATGCATTCATGATCGGGATCAGTGCTACCGACTGGAATACAAATCCGATATCGTACCGTCTGAGTTTTTCTCTTTCCGGTACAGACATCTCCGACAGGTCATGATCTTCTATGATCACCTGACCTTCCGTTGCTTCATCCAGTGCACTTAAAATATTTAACAGGGTTGTTTTACCGGAACCGGATCTTCCCTTCAGGATCGCAAGCTTTCCTTCCGGGATATCCAGATCTATTCCTTTAAGAGCATAAAATGGTTCGCCATTTCCAACTGTAAAACACCGCTTTATTCCTCTTGCAGTAATCATATTCATAGTTTAGTCCTCCCCCAGTTTTAATGCCTGTGTGATGTTCATCTTCTTTAAGATTGTCCGGAGAACAATGAAGCAGATAATAAACATTGCCACAACTACGATCGTCAGTTTCAATATATCAAACGGGTTAACCGCTATGCTGATCGCTATGTTATGCGACTCCGGCAGATATACAATTGCTACCAGCTTTACAAACAACGCAGTAGCCGCCGCCCCAACTCCATATCCTGCCAGACTGGCAAGAACGGAACTGAACATCTGCTCGTTGATCAGCATCTTGTTGATCTCCTTCATACTCATACCCATCGCACGATAGATACCAAACAGAAGCTCCCGCTGCTTGATCGATGTGATCCAGTAGATGAGGAATCCTACTGTACAGAGGATAACTGCTACCAGGAAGCTCAGTGAGAATAAACCATTTGTGATCAGTACAAGCGGAGATTCCAGCATGTTCTGTACTTCCTGATCTACACTCTGATAACTCTTTAATGAGATACCCTGTTTGTCAACTGTATCAAGGACCTCCTGATAATCATGTCCATCTGCAAGCCGTCCCCATATCTGATATGGAGTAAGACCAAATGCACTGACAACATATGCATAATTGGCAACAACCAGGTAACGTTCCTTCTCAACAACCTTTCCGCTGTTGTCCTTTTCATATGTGTACTGGTTAAATCCAGGCCATGCATCTACGATCGCACAGATCGTTCCGGACGGTGATGCGATCTCAACCGGCTCCTTTGTCTTCATCGGACTGTATCTTGTATATGTAATGCTGTCACCAACAGACAGATCATATTCCTTTGCAAGATTTGATGAAATGATAACACCATTGGAAACTGTTGCAATGCTGTTCAGGTAATTATACCAGTGTTCATCATTCAGGCCTGACTTTAACTCGGCTGTCTCACCAAATTCCTTGGTATTGATTCCCATCAGGACGGAATCCGGAAGCTCAGAGCCTCCAACCTTGATCGTTGTATTATCATCATAGATCACACGGGTAATCTGTTTACATGAACCGGAAAGATTTTCCGTATACCGTTCAAAATCCGGTTCTTCATAGTACCAGTGACTCTTCTTATCTTTATCCAGATATGCACCCATCTTCCACTGTTCACTCATAATGAGATCTGTTCCAAGATTATATTCGATACGCTCCTGATTGTTCTCATTAATCGTTCTTGCCATATTGGAATTGAACATACCCATGGCGATCGTCATAACCAGGAATACTGAGATAAATCCCTGCTTCTTCACCGTTCTGGTAATCTGAAGGAAGGAAGCATATACCGCAGGTGACCATCTCTTCTTACCAATGAAATAAATGAACTTGATCAGATATTTGATCAGTCGCAGGATCAGCAGACCAACTGCAAATATAAACAGGGAGGAATTCAAAAAGATTAATGGATCCGGTTTGTTTCCAGCCAGAATACTTAATGCAATATCACTCTTCTGTTTATTGTAGTTATACAGCAGGTAAATGGAAACTGCCACCAGGATCACATCCAGAAATGCTTTCTCCCAGATTGGCTTTGTATTTACTTTTCCAAGCTTACTCTTCTGCTCTACGATCGAATTCTTCGCGTATTTTAATACCGGAAGTGTTATAAACAGGATCGCGATAACTGCAGCAACCAGACTGTATAATAACATTCCCCATGTCAGCTTATAAAAGTGTGTATCACCGAAGCTGAACTTCAGGAAAGAAGTTGCACTTGCACATAATTTACACAACAGATATCCGACCGGAATACCAATAACGATCGCGATCAATGAAAGAATCGCAGATTCTCCAAAATAGATGCCGAGGATCTGTTTCGTACTGGTACCACGGCTCTTTAACATCGCAATCTCGCCGTCCTCCATTTCCAGGATCTGACTGGATACCATATAGATAAATGCCAGAAGCAATACCAGAATTGGAAGCTCCAGTACCCAGATAATGATCATGATCGATGTTGCATCGTCCTGATAATCAGCAAGTATGCTGCTGAAATTCTGAATAAAGTTACCATCTGCTTTTGAAAATGCGCTCAGATAATAACGGATATCTGATGCATTTGTATGATCGATATATGCATAATCCAGCATATTATATGTTGCATAGTAGATCGTCAGAACACCATAGTCTGCAACCGTCTCATCAAAGGACGCCTGATCTGTGAAGATCATCTTATCAAAATCTGCAGGTGTCTCTTTCCAGTAAATATCACTGGAATCCTTTGGTTCAAAGATTCCGACAACCGTAAATGTAACCGGCTTTCCATCCTTGTCTACTAATTTATCAATCGATACGGTTTCACCTACGACCAGATCATATGTATCCGCATTCTCCTGATTGATGATCACCGGATAAGTACCTTCAACCGGTTTTCCGGTATCAAGTCCCTCTCCAAATGTGATATTGATATGCTCACTCAGATCCTGCATATAGTTTACACTGAAAAATCTTCTGGAACCAAGTCCGGTCGTTGCGTAAGTACCTTCTATAAACAATCTGTTCTGTCTGCTTAATACCGGTACGTCAATGTAACTCATCCACTTCTTTTCATATGAATTGATACGATCAAGTACGGATGCAGAATCCGGGAAATTGTCTGTTGAGCAGGAGCCCTGTCTTCCGATCACGGCTGAATATGTATTGTTATCTTCTATTGCTGAATCGAACTTGGATGCCAGCGTCATATCCATTGCACCGTTTTTGAACATCGGATTACAGGATGCTACAGCAACCAGAAGCACAATACCAAGAAGAAGACAGGCATTCAGCCACTTTTTATTCAGTAATTTATTTCTTAAGAATTTAAACATGCCTCTTCTCCCTTCTATTCTTCTGAGCTGCTATCGGCTTTTTTCTTTGTATTGTCACCACTGCCGGAAGAACCGGATTCTTTCAGGATCACATCTCCTTCTGACAGTCCGGTAAGTACACATGCATTTGACGACTTTGTATCTGTGCTTGTTGTTACATACTGTTTTACAATCTCATCCTTTGAAAGCTTCCATACATATTCATAAGATTTACCGGATGTCTTATCCGTCTCTGTATAAATAATATTCATTGGAACTGTTACTACATTTTCCAGTGACATTTTTGCAAAGCTTACAAAATATCCCTTTGGTGAATCATAGAAGCTCTTATCATCCACCTGTATATAATATCTGGTTTCCCCTGATCCGGAACTGCTTGTTACATATACCTGACCATCGATCGTTGTTACATAAGCCTTCTGGGAATCCGCTGTTGCTCCGATACATCTTCCTGTCAGCTTCTTGCTGTCATCCTTCTGATCAATTAAAGTAACCTCCTGATTGATCAGAAGTGTTGCATTGCTGTTATCGCTTCCGGTATCATCACTTCCGCTGTATCCGCTACGTCTGGAGCTTCCACTGCTATCTGTCAGGGATAAGGACATCATCTTGGATTCATTGCTTCCGATGCTGACAACCTTGTCACCCTCTTTGATCTGTTTTCCCTGACTGGCATATACACTCTGTACAACGCCGTCGCTTTCTGCATATACGCTGATATTACCTTTTCCATCATTATTTTCGTTCAGCTTATCACGTTTTGCGATCAATGGATTTACTGTGGTATTGTAATTAATCTTTGCCAGCTCTTCATTGTATTTTGCGATCTCAACCTGACAGGTAAGCTGTTCAACCATGTATAATGTATTGCCATTATTATCATTTGGATCCGGGATATCATAATCACCGTCTCCATCATCCCCGTCATCTCCATCATCTGTTGTAGTATCCGTTGTGTCATCTGCAGGATCAGCATCTCCCGGTGTTGCCACCTGCTGTTTCTTCCTGCCGGAACGGTAATCTTCAATCTCGGCTCTCAGATCCTTGATCTGCTCTTCATAGCCCGCTACCGTCGAATCATAATCACTCTTTGCATCTGATATCTGGGAGTTTAACTCCAGCAGTTCTGCACTACCACCGCCACTGTCAACGGTATACAGCAGATCGCCTTTCTTCACTTCCTGACCTTCTGCCAGATCAAGCTGTGTAAAATAGCCCTCTACAGGAGCTTTATAGGTTATCTGATTGGTATCTACCATCTTATAGGATTTGCTGGTTCCTGTTGTCTTAAAGGTTCCCAGTTTGATCTCATATGTTGTATAGTCACTTGGGATCGTTGAATCAGAATCATAATAAACCAGATCTCCCTCTGAAAGACCGCTCTTTACTTCCGTGTAGTTATCATCCTGTGCACCGATCTTGATCTCGCGCTTTTCCTTATCACTGCTGTCTGTCTTCACGTATACAAAATACTTATCTCCTTCTTCGTATAAGGAATCATTTCCGACAACAAGAACATTTGCTGCAGTTGATGTACTGAAATACAACGGTGTCAGTGTTCCTGTCTTTAAGATCTTGCTGTTATCTACATCCTTCAGTTTGAAACGGACATATGGCAGCTTGGATGCACTCTGTGCTGCTGCGATCTCCTGATTGGAATATTTGTATTCTTCCAGTTCATACCGTTTGCCATCGATCATCGTATACATGGTATTAAAATTGGCATATCCGTCTCTCGTGATCTGCTCACCGGTGATCTCAATGTACGGTGTATTGTAATCAGATATAATTACAACATTCTCACCACTGGAGATCGATCCACCGCCTTCATCTGATGAATCTGTATCCGTCAGGCTCTTGGCATATGTAACATAGCCGTCCTGTTCTGCTACAAGTTTGTTATCGGTTTCCAGAGATTCTTTCTCATCAATCTGCTGCTGGATCTTCTTGATCTTATAATTGTACAGCATGTTATCATACCGGTTATTCTCAGCATTGACTGCCTTTGTGCTCTGGTTTTCTTTCGCACCGGCAGAATCTCCTGCCTCATTACATGCTTTGATCTTATAATCCAGTTCCTTCTGTGTCTGTTCGTATATCTTTTCGTTTACATTATGGGTCTGCTGCTCACTGGAAAGGGAGGCTTTCAGATCTTCAATTCCTGAAGTTGTATCATCGCTGTCCGCCTCTGCAAGAACCGTTCCCTTTTTAACATAATCACCTACATTGACATAAACCTTTGAGAGTGTTGCTGAGGTTTTAAAGAAATAGCAGTAATCCGTTGGTACGATCGCACCATTTTTGATGATCTTCTTACCAACATCGCTCTTTTCGACCGGACGGTACGCTTCGTTCGTTGTAACCGGTTCTAACAACTCCGGTGCTTTTTCTTCTTTTTTTCCACAGCCTGTTAAGCCAAGCATCAGTGCCATAGCGATCGCTGTCATTCTGACTGCATATGATTTTTTATTGATCATTATTCTCTTCTTTATCAATTTACCGTCACCTGCTCTCCAGCCTTCAATCCAGACTTAATAATCGTATATCCGTCTACCGTTTCACCAATTGTTACATCAACTGCTGTCCGGAAGCCATCGTCATTGATCGTGAATACATAATAATTATCTTCTGACTTCTCATTGATCGCTTTTTCATCGACATAAACAACATTGCTGATCACCGGCTTATGGATCGTCATGGTCAGCACATCTTCTTCTGAGATTCCTGCCATACTGTCTACCGGCTCAAATAAGATCTTCTGCATCTGCTTACCGGTTGCTTTATCTTCATACTGACTGACATCAATAACCTTCATGTCATAGGATGCCACTTCATAATCTGCCTGATAGACATCCCCTTTTTTAAATTCATAATCATCATCTGTCGTTGCCGTATAATTGGAGGATCCGGATGCTACGGTTACCAGATTATCGGATGAACTTACATATCCATATCCAAGCCACTCATTGACATAGGTTACAGTTCCATCTTTTTCTGCGATCAGACAATAATCTTTCATCTTCTCGTTCTGTTCTTCAATATATGTATCTGCGATCTGGATATCTTCTTTCAGACTTGCAATATCATCTGAATAGTCCTCCGAGCTGTCGATCTGCATCAGCTTCTGATAATGCTCGATCAGCAGTTCGTTCTCCGCTTTCTGCTCTGTGTATTCCGTGATCGTATCCTGAATATCATCTGCTTTAAACTGAACCATGATATCGCCCGCCTTTACACGGTCTCCCTTTGATACATTTACCTTTTCAACCTCATAATCATCCTGAGAAACTTTATAATTTTTCGTTTCAAATTCATCCGGGGAAAGTTTTAAATTCAAGATTGGTGAAATATCTCCTGACTGAACTGTCACCGTATCATATCCCACCTTTGTATATGATTCAATATGAATAGAAGGTTTGCTGCTTTCTGCATTTTTGCTGCTGCATCCACCCAGAAGGGCAGCTACCATGCTGGCACATAACACACATGCCACACCCTTTTTGATTCGTTTCCGCATCGTTGCCTCCTTGCTTGCGCTGTTTTATTTTAATGTATATCTGAAAATACTATATTTTCCAAATTAAATCATTGTAATTTTACTCTCTCTGTCTGGCATAATCAAGCAATCCTCATTTTATTAAACAATCTTAAGGATTCCCGTATTATTTCTGTTACATATCATTTTCTGATAAATGCCCTGATCTTATGCCAGTATAAAATACAAATGTATCATATTTGCATCTTTTCGTTTTACATACAAACTTCGTTATAAGTTTATCATGTAAATGTGTCCATTTTATGGCGAAAATCTCTATCATAATGCGTGTATTGTAATTTTTTGAAAAAAAGTGAAAAAACTTGTTGACATTTATATAGCACAGTGGTATTATCTTACTTGCGTCGGCGGTAAGCCGTACGAAATAAGACATGCGGGAGTGCTGGAATTGGCAGACAGGCTAGACTAAGGATCTAGTGCTGGAAACGGCGTGTGGGTTCAAGTCCCATCTCCCGCATCTTTATTTTTTTAGAAAACCTTTGAGGTTTTCTTTTTTTATGCATAAATCCCTGATACAAAGTATTTATATAATATAATAAAACACTTACAGGTATATATCTTTATGAAATGGTATATACCTGTAAGTGTTTTGTTGTTAATATACTTGTATCAGGGATTTTGTTTTCTCAGATTTTTATCATATTGGTAAGCTTCTTTTCTACGTCTTCTAACAGGTGTGCCTTGAATGCACTGTAATACTCATGTGTAAACTGTGTATAAAGGAATTTGTTCCACAGGTTACTGCAATATGTACTGT
>ERZ808242.1587-NODE-1587-length-12058-cov-5.018412_pt1 | contig 12058 bp, 10 predicted proteins | sample MGYA00521244_ERZ808242 | MGnify/ENA primary metagenome ERZ808242 (study PRJEB31516, sample SAMN03275573) | gut metagenome | biome: mammalia-associated habitat; material: feces | host: Papio cynocephalus | place: Kenya | collected 2012-07-27 ... | reverse complement strand
ACCCGAAGGAGCGGATTTACAGTCCGCCGCAATTGCCGCTATGCGATCCTCCCAAATCTTATATTCTGAGCCGATGGAGGGAGTCGAACCCACGACCCCGAGATTACAAATCACGTGCTCTAGCCAACTGAGCTACATCGGCAAAATATGCCCCCTTATTTCTCAAGGGATTGCAAAGTTAGATATTAATTTTGACTATGCAAACTTTTTCGGTAAAATATTTCCATAAAAAGATGATTCTAGACATTCTCTACAAGCTATCTATTTGCCAGTCATAGATTCTCGAAGCATCTCAATAGCCTTTGCCGCTATGCCTGCAGAGTCAATGCCGCAACTTGCCCTTTGGGATGACTGAGTATCGTGTTCGATGAACTTATCCGGGATTCCGAGTCCTCTTATCATAGCCTTGTGCGCGTGAAGAGCCATATATTCGGTGACAGCTCCAAAAAGACCGCCAGCAAGAGTCCCGTCCTCAACTGTCAAGATTAATCCCCTTGACACTTCTTCCATGATGGTCTCGTCGATCGGCTTGATATATCTTATATCATAAATACTCGGCAGAACACCAGTCTCTGCCTCTATCTGAGCGGATGCTTCAAGTGCACGATAAGATTCAGGCCCGGCACATATTATAGAGAGCGTATCTCCATGCTGCAGGCATTCGCCCTTCCCTATTTCGAGCCTTTGATACTCCGCTGCACGCCAATCACTTCCCTCACCATACCCTCTCGGATATCTTATTATAAATGGCCCGCTGTCATTTCTTACCGCGGTAAACATAAGATTCTTGAGCTCTGTCTCATCACGTGGAGCTGAAATAATGGCATTAGGTACAGGACGATACGCTGCAATATCGAACGCACCCTGATGTGTCGCTCCATCTTCCCCTACCAAGCCAGCCCTGTCAAAGCAAAGCACTACAGGAAGATTCTGCAAAGCTACATCGTGGATTATCTCGTCATAAGCTCTCTGGGAAAAAGAGGAATATATATTGCATACAGGCCGAAGTCCGCCTGCAGCAAGACCTGCCGAGAAAGTCACCGCATGCTCTTCCTCTATGCCTACATCGAAGAACCGATTGGGAAATACATCGGCAAATTTTGTCATGCCGCAGCCTGATGCCATTGCCGGTGTAATACCCACTATCTTATCATCTTTCGATGCCAATTCGGTCAAGACTTCTCCGAAAACATCCTGATACCGATCCTTGAGATGCGGTCCACTTATCCTCAAGCCCGTCTCCACGTCAAATTTTCCAGGCGCGTGCCAATGTATGGGATCTAACTCTGCGGGAGGATAACCTTTGCCTTTTTTTGTGATTACATGAAGAATTCTCGGACCGGGAATATCTTTCAGCCTGCTGAGCGAAGCTACTACTGCGCCTATATCATTGCCGTCAATAGGTCCGAAATACCGTAGGCCCAAGGCCTCAAACAGAGAGCCTCCGAAATCATCTACTATAGACGACTTGGTAGTACGGACAATATTCTGCATCTTGCTACGTACCCAACCGGCACCCATGCTGTCCCATATTTTCTTCTTGAGCTTATTATAGACCGGATCCGTCGTAACCCTCAGCAGATGCTCATGTATGCCACCGATATTCTTGTCAATCGATATGTTATTGTCATTTAATATGATAAGGATATCTCTACCTGACGCACCCGCATTATTGAGTCCCTCAAGAGCAAGTCCCCCAGTCAAAGCCCCATCGCCTATAAGGGCGACTACCTTCTCATTTGTCCCTTTGAGTTTCGCTGCCGTTGCTAACCCTAAGGCAGCCGAGACTGAAGTGGAAGAATGCCCGGCACCGAACACATCGTATTCGCTCTCCGACCTTCTCGGAAAGCCGCTGATCCCCCCAGATTGTCTGAGTGTCCGGAATGCTTCGCGGCGTCCTGTCAATATCTTGTGGGCATATGCCTGATGTCCGACGTCAAATACAATTTTGTCCGTAGGTGTATTGAACACATAATGAAGTCCGACAATAAGTTCTACAGCACCCAGGCTCGAACCGAGATGGCCGGGATTGGATGCGCAGCACTTTATTATATAATCCCGAATCTCCGAACAGAGTCTTGCCAGAGATGCCGTGTCAAAGCCTCGGATATCCGCAGGGCTGTTTATATGTTCAAGCAACATGTAGATGCGTTTATAAGATGACAAGTGCTATTTTGCCAATCGGCGGCCGAGATATTCAAGTGATACCACAAGAGCAATACCGATAAGAGCCCAAAGTATGGCCCCAGGTATCTGCAAGTCAATGACATCTACTCCTGAAGCTATTGTAATTTCTGCAGCTGCAGACGCAGCTTCATCGAGAAAGCCACTTCGCATAAACTGGGCCTTCGCGACTGTAAGCATGTCGTTCCAAGGCCATATCTTGACAAGGGAACCGATCACAAATCCGAGCATAACCAGCATAGTATGTCTCTCCCATCTATCAAGAAGCCACCTCAATGCTCTGGCAAACAAGATGATACCCACTATGCAACCGCAAGCGAAGACTACTAGGATCGGCACATTGACATCGCGCACCGCCTGCATTATGAAATCATATTTCCCAAGAAGAAGAAGCACGAAACTTCCCGAGATTCCTGGCAATATCATCATGCATATTGCAATAGCACCGCAAATAAATATGAACCATATATCGTCTGGGGTCTGTCCCGGAGTCATCAGACAGATGGTAACCCCGGCCACAGTGCCGAGAAGGGTATAAAGCACATCTTTCAGCGTCCACTCTTTTGTATTTGAGATCATCAACACTGATGATGCCACTATAAGGCCGCAAAAGAAAGCCCATGTCTGCACAGGATAATACGTGCGGACATATCCCATCAAGTGCGCAAGACAAAATACGCTGATCAATATACCGAGAAGTAGGGAAAAGAGAAAACTGCCGTTGACCTTTTTCCAGAACTCGCGAAATCGCCCTTTGAAGAAAATTTTCCATGAAGACGGCTTGGAAAGAGAGTTTATGGAATCTATGATCTTACTGTAGATTCCTGTCATCAGGGCTATGGTGCCTCCCGATACTCCGGGAACAACATCTGCTGCCCCCATCCCGGCTCCCTTCAGGAGAACGAGAAAATTCTCTGTAAATCTATTCATTGTTATTGTTTACGGATTGTAGATATCATTCGTATTATGGCTTCAAATGCAGCTATCTGTGTCTGTGGAACTCCAGGTGCATCCTCTACGACCAAGTCAAATGGCTTGTACATAACCTGACTGCGCCCAACCTTGAAACCAGCACGTGAGCAATTGGCAATATAGTCTACTGCAAATTCACGAATATTCACAAGAGAAAGGAAAAGATCCGTAGTCAAAGAGCATAGCGTATCTGCCTTCCGTGCCGATGGTCTTCCGTACCAGTTAACATCTTTCTTGGTAATGCACGCCATATCCGATTCTGTGTCTGCTCTTCCAGTGTCCACAAAAATGAAATCTACATGAATCCTTCTCTTGTCGCAAAATGACTGCACTCTCTCCTTGCATGACAAAACTCCATCCTCAGACAGATCCAGTAGAACCAACGCGGAATGAATGTCTGATTCTGGCATTAACGATGTCGGGAGATCGCTTTTGCGACTCCTTATTGCACGTTTTCGGAAATAATCCTTTATAAAGTCTAACATTATTTTGTCGGATTTGCCGCTGATGACTTGGATATCAGATCTCTAATCTCACTTTTCGCGGCTTTCCACCTCGGGATATCAATCTTCGTGCCTATCACCTCAACCACTTTGGCAGCTATGACAGAGCCGATCTCCCCGCACGTTCTTAATGGCAAACCTAAGGAATGGCCGTAAAGGAAACCTGCTGCATACGTATCTCCCGCACCGGTAGCATCGATTGTATCAGCCGGCCATGCCTCTATATAATGGTACTCATCCCCTTTACGTACCATCGATCCGTCCTTCCCTACTTTCACTACAGCTATACTGCAATGCCTAGCAATCTCGTCTAATGCCTCTTTCGGAGCCATCTTGGTAAATGCTCGCGCCTCTGACTCATTGGCGAAGACTATATCCACGTATTTGTCCACTATGTCGTGAAGGAAAGCTTCGTTTGACTCAACTACATTGTATGAAGCCATATCAAGCGATATTATGCATCCTGCATTGTACGCCATCTCAACTGCAGTCCGTATCAACTGCTGGTTCTGGACAAGATAGCCCTCTATATGGAAATAGTCGTATCCAGTGAAATACTCCGGCTTAAGGTCCTCTGGAACCATCTCCAAGGCAGCTCCCATATAGTTGGCAAAGGTACGCTCGGAATTGGCACCAGAGACAAGAACCATTGAACGACCTGAGGGATTCTTGCCTTTTAGAAGAAGAGTCCTAACCCCATACTGTTCCTCATCGCTTTTGAAAAGATGTCCAAGTTCGTCTTCTCCAACCTTGCCTATAAAAGCAGACGGCATACCGAAAATAGCTGTGCAGGTAATCGTGTTTGCGGCAGACCCGCCAGCGACATAATGCAGCCCATACGGCTTAAGGCTCTCGAAAATCTTGTTGCCGGTCTCCATATCGACAAACTGCATGCTTCCCTTTGGCAGATGATATTGCCTAAGAAAGGTATCATCTGGGAGAACTGCAAGTATGTCTGTCAAGGCATTTCCAATGCCTAAAATGGATTTCATCTTCATGTTGGCTCTGTTTTTTGTGCAAAGTTAGCAAAATTGCCCAGCCTGTGACGATGCAAGCCTGTGTTTGCCCTCGCTTTTTGCCATATTAGGCTTTACCAAATATAGGATGCACCTCAGCAATATTTAGAGCAAGGTTGCAATATTGCGCTCGACTTACGCTATATTTGTAGTGCGAAGGCGGAAAGTATATTATTGCATTGCCTCCTATAGCGATTATAGAACCACAAAAACTAGAAGTCTGCAATGTCTATCTTACACAAAATGCTGACGCGTCTGCCGGTAAAGAGATCATATCTTGCCATGGCCTGGGACGCGACTGCCAAGGGACAGAATGAGTTGGCCGTCCATTTCTTCAAGATGGCTTACGAACAGGAGACCGAACCAGCCTCCAAGGCAGAGGCTGCTTGGAATATATATGTAGCATACAAGAAAGCGCGAAGATTCCATGAAGCATACCTGTGGTGTGAGAGAACAGCATCAAACGGACTGACAAAAGCCATGAGGATACTCGGCAAGGCTAATTTCTACGGGCTCGGCATTGAGACAGACTACAAGCAAGCCGCCAGATGGTTCAAAGCCGGAGCAGAGCATGGCGACCCAAACTGCATGAGACTGCTCGGTGAGTGTTATATTTCCGGACGTGGTGTATCGCCAGATGACAACAACGCATACGAATGCTTCCGCAAGGCATATGACGACAAAGAACAGGGAAGTTATTACTGGATCGGACTAGCATACATGTACGGGGTAGCCGGCTACGTGAAAGATCCTGCAAAAGCTATTGAAATATGGAAAGACGGTCAGGCAGACTGCCGCTGCCTATTTGAACTCGGCAAGTGCTACTATTGGGGCAAGGGTGTCAGAAAGGACCCAGCAGAAGCATTATGCTATTTCAAGAAAGTGTCTGAGAGAAACAGAAGTATGGCAGACTCTTACCTCACGCCTGATAAGCAGAGTCTTAGAACAGAGGCCGAAGCAGATGCTGAAGAGAGCTTTTCAGAGGCAAAGCAACATTTCTGCTCTTTCAACAGCGATGGAGCATCGAGCAATGTTGCTGTTTAATCCAGAGCATGACCTTTGCTTAGCCAACGGGGATTCTAACTATGTCCCTCCCTTGTCCGCACTAAAGTTCGGTCAAGACTGCGCCGCGATCATGGAATGGATTGCAGATAAGGAAAAAAGAATAACCCCCTGGGGTTGGAATCCTTATATAAGAAAACGACTTTCTCTAAAGGGGATACCAGATGAGGAACTGCCTTCATCTCGAGAGATCGCGCAGATACGGGAACTATCTCACAGAAAGGTTGCCCTGGAGGCTAACGAATACATCCATAACCACATCCAAAGTCCTTATATAGAGAGAGTTGATATTATAGTAGCACACGATTTGAGCGCAATTGCGGACATTCTGAAGAAATGGCATAATGCCGTTGCCAAAGCTCCCTTATCCGGAAGCGGAAAGGGATTGAGATGGCTTCGCGACTGTGAGTTTTCAGTGCAAGATGCAGGCTGGTGCAAAAGGACAATAACACGGCAAGGCTACGTCATGGTCGAAAGACGCCACCGCGTGATTCAAGATTTCGCCATGCTTTTCCATATTGGAAAGGACGTATCGTTCGAAGGCTATTCTCTGTTTTTTACTGACAATGCGACATATAAGTCCAATTTGCTTGCACCGGATCACGCAATTGCGTCTATTTTGTCATCATATTTTCCGAACGGTCCTCTTGAGGATATAAGGGATTGCTTGACTTGTTTCCTGAAGATGAGATTTTGCGGACATTATACCGGATATACCGGGGTTGATATGTTCGTATACGATGACGGGGACGGTTACCGTGTACAACCATGCGTGGAGATCAATGTGCGGATGACAATGGGGCTACTCGCAAGAAAGGTCTATGATAGGATCATGACAGGAGATATACCTCAAGGGGCTTCAGCTACCGATCAAGGATTGCTGTCCTGCCTGCGTGTATCAAATGCGGCATACCCCATCATGCAAGTGGAATATTCTCCTGCCCCAAAAGCCTTAAAGAGTGCAACAGACCGAGCGATCTACCACCTTACCAATGTCACAAGTAGCAGCAACTACGCTATAGCTATATTCCAAGGAAAGGCGAACAACAGGAACGTATGACAATAATGCTCTCTGAAACAGGCCTCATCTCCGACTTGTCAGAATGAATACAGATTCAGCCCCGTCTCTTCGTCGAATTTCCTACCTATCTCCGCTTCTGAGGGTATTACAACAAGCTCGCATGCACCACTGATAACTGCCGTAAACAGATGTCCTGCTATAGCAGAGCAGTCACTACGTCCGAAAGTCGCATGAAGATGCAGATAGACCTCTCCGTCCTTGCGCGAAATATTCCCCGTAAGATTCGACATTTCCATCTGTTCGTTGAAAATGAGGTCTTCATATTTCTTTGTAGCAGGATTGAGGAAGCGAAGAACAACCTTGTTCACAGCTCCAAGACCATAGATCTCTCCTGACATGATATTCATCTCTTTGCAGAATGCAGCCAAGGCTTCAGATATCTCACAATGATTGGCTATACTGAGGAAATATTTTCCTTCCGCTTTTTTATATTCGTACATTGTTAATTAAATTTGTAAGGATCATCGCAAATGAGTCCGGGCTTTCCGGCATCGGCTAAGATCTTGTTTTCGGACACAAATTTAATCAAATCCCGTACAGACCGTACAGGCACTCTCTGAAATTATGGAATTGGATACCAGCGTGGATCTGCGCACCATCGTCAATCTAACGGTGGAATCAACACTCAAAGCGGAAGACTTCGCAAAAAATGTCTATTCCCTGTTGCATCCGATTTATGGGAAGAGACTTCATTCTCTTGGATTCGGACGCATTGTGGCAGATTATTCGGATTTTCTCAGGACTAGATATGTACTTGTCGATATTTACGAAGACGAAATGGGGAAAGGTGAAGGGTCTTCTGGCACTTTTTCCTACAAGATTCTTGTGAAATCCGGGAGCAAGGCAGGGCGTATGGCTGATGTTCTTTATGCATTCCTGGTAATTCTTGCTTTCTGGCTACTGAAAAACTTCATCGCCGACAGGAATGTATGGACGGCAATCGGTCTCACTCTAACGGCAGGAGTCGGCGCAGCTCTTTACATTTTCCAGAACAGAAAAGGATTCGGAGAAAACGAAGCTCAAGCTATGGCTGCTTCTTTAAGGAAAATTCTTTAGGAGTTGGTGGAAAATTTATTGGTATTAAAGTACCAAAATTTGGATTTTGGATTTACTGGAAAACAAAATTTGGATTTACCGGAAAAACAGACTAATTTTGTGTTCTCTTGTCAAAAGACAGAAAGAATAGGATTGGTCCGGTAGCTCAGCTGGATAGAGCAACAGCCTTCTAAGCTGTGGGTCTTGGGTTCGAATCCCAACCGGATCACATTGTAGAATTCTTTACGAATTGAGATTCGGTATTTTACACTGAAAATCAACACTTTAAAGCACTTAAAACCATAATTCCGATTATGATTTTAAGTGCTTTTCTGTCGCTCGGCCAGATCATCTCTAGTCCTTTATAGCTCCTTTCTCTTCAGGATTCCGACTGCGGCTGTCCTTAGATCCGCGATATGCGTCTCTCGGCCCCTTAGAAAAGCGCCCACGGCTTCCCCCGCGCGGAGATCTTTCTTTTGAGTCCTCTGAAAAACGCTTTTCTCCACCAAATCCTTTACGGGATGAGAATCTTCCGCCTGCATCTCCGCCTTCTTTCTTTCGCCCAAATGCAAATGAACGGCTTTCAGGTACGGATGGCCTGGACTCATACTGTCCTGGAATATCTCCGTGGTCTCTATCCTCAAGACCGGTCTCCACAAGTTCGTAATCAAGGAGCTTCTGTTCCAGGTTTGTAGCCTTTACACGTATCTTCACGGGATCGCCAAGATTGTATATGACACCCGTACGCTTACCCCGTATCCGATAATGTTCCTCGTCAAATTCGAAGAAATCGGAATGAATGTCTCTGAGTGCCACCATTCCCTCTATCTTGGTGGGCTCAACTTCCACATACATGCCCCATTCAGTAAGACCGGAAATATGACCGTCAAACTGGCCGCCTACCTTATCTTGCATGAATTCTACAAGCTTGTACTTTACGCTTGATCTCTCTGCCTCAGCGGCCACAACTTCTCTTTCCGAAGCATACTTGCACTGGTCCGAATAATAGTCTTTGCTCTGAGACTCGGCATTGTCAAGATACATAGCGAGCAGACGGTGAACCATCGTATCGGGATATCGCCTGATAGGTGAGGTAAAATGGGTGTAGAACTTGAATGCAAGGCCATAATGCCCTATATTGTCAGTACTGTAGCAGGCCTTGGCCATTGATCTGAGTGCAAGAATCTCTATTGCTCCAAACTCAGGCTTGTTCTTAGCTTCCGACAAAAGCCCGTTCAAGGCCTTTGCCAAGGCACGGCCGTCTTCCGACGAGTCAAATTTATAACCGAAGTTGCCGGCAAATTCCCGAAGCCCTTCTATCTTCTCCCCATTCGGTTCGTCATGGATACGATAGACAAACGTCTTGGCCTTCTTCTTGGCGACTCCGTCCATCTTGCCACAAGTAGCGATAAACTCTGCCACCGATTTATTGGCAAGAAGCATAAATTCCTCAATAAGCCAGTTAGCCTCTTTGGAGATTTTCTGGTATACCCTTATAGGACGGCCGACCTCATCTACCTCAACTTTCATCTCAGGCCTCTCGAAACTGATGGCACCGAGTGCGAACCTGCGTTTGCGGAGCTTGGCGGCAAGACCGTTGAGTATGAGAATAGCTTCTTTGATATTGTCAGGAATCCTACAGCCTTCATATACTCCTGCCCCCATGGCAGCTTCCTCTCTTCTGGCTTTCTTGGCATCAGAAGCCTCCTTTCGAGCAGCCGCTTCAGGAGAGGCCTCGAGTACAGGATCCTCAACGACTGCATTGATACCGTCAGTACCACCCCGTAGATCCATTTCCATGGATTTATCTCCATTATCTATTATCTGTTGGGCAGTCTCATAGGCAAGACGGTAATCGGAGCAGATCGCAGTCCTGCCGAACCAATAGCCCGTCACTTTTGCCGTAGGGGCTATCTCGAAAACCGCTGAGAATGTAAGTTTGTCTTCATTGGGTCTCAGGGAGCAAAGCTTGTTGGAAAGCTTCTCCGGAAGCATCGGAACAGTCCTGTCTACAAGATATACGGATGTACCTCTTGCCTGAGCCTCTTTGTCAACAACAGAGCCGGGACGCACATAATAAGACACATCTGCTATGTGTACTCCTACCTCATAATTGCCATTATCCAACTTCCTGAACGAAAGGGCATCGTCAAAGTCCTTGGCATCTTCAGGATCTATAGTGAAAGTAAGTACATTCCTGAAATCACGGCGACCCTTCAAGTCCTCGGCTGTTATCTTATCCGAGATTTCGTCAGCCGCATTCTCCACTTCAGGCTCAAACCTGTATGGCAACGCATACTCGGCCAATATGGAATGCATCTCGGTATCATTCTCTCCAGGTTCGCCCAAGACATCTACTATATGTCCTTTAGGATTGGGCTCTCCCCTGTCCCAGCTATCCACAATAGCGGCCACCTTGAGCCCTGTCGTAGCAACAAGTTCTCTTGACTGCCCGTCCACCGTCTCTGTAACACCATTGACGGCATAACGTCCCTTCCCGAGTTCCTTTAGATAGCCTGTCTCCGGAAGCTTGGAGTTACTGCGCACAAGCGGTGACCCGAAACCGTCAGTAATGTCAATACTTATATCATACGGCATGACACGGCTTTGCATGATAACCCAGGCTTTCGGCCCGACAATATGCAGGATTCCGACAAACGGCTTACGCGAGCGTTCTTCTATCTCTTCGATAAAACCCTCCATACGGCGGGTCTCGGATTTCTCCTTTGTAACTGCAACTCTTACTACATCTCCGTTGAGAGCACCCTTAGTCTTGCCTGCCCTTACATATATGTCGTCTTCCTGACCTTCAACCCTTACGAATACAAATCCATCACGGGTCATCTGGACTATTCCTGTGTATCGGGGATATTCTACAAATTCTTCCGCACGTCTATCTCCCCTTTCTTCATATCCTCTTGCTCTTCTAAAAGAACCACCTCTGCGTTCCTGCCTATCTCCATTGCGTCTGCCGTCTCTTCGTCCGCCTTTTTCCCTTGCGGGCCTGCGTCTATCTGCCATAATATATTAATCTATTTTGTTGCAAAGTTACATATTTTACAAAGCAGTAAGAAGCCGCTTATATTTATTTCATTATAAGAAGACATGTCTCAACTCTTCTCTTATGGTCCTTTCCGGACATTTTCATCTTTGTCATCACAGCCCGGTATCTCCAGAACACTTCTTTTTCCAAAGTCGAAACCGCCTCGAATATTCTTCATAATTCAGAAATCATTTCAGAACAATTTCTAAATTTTATGAGGAATATACGAGAATGTGGAGTATCATGCGACACTCTACAGCCAACATGCCACATAACCTATACCCATGAGCAGGCAAAGCAGAAATGTTGACAGGACAAGTTGCGGAAGCATCGGATCAAGAGCCTTGCCATCACGTGTCCACACTCCATAGAGGTGACATACAAAAAGGGGAAGAGTCACAACAAACATGTAATGCCACACAGCCAAAGGCAGATGCCAAGCATACAGGTCGTATCTCTGACCGCGACTTTTGAGGATATTGAAAACTATAAGAAGAATCCACCCTCCGACTATCAGTGAAGTATGATAAATCCTCGCCCATTTCGGTCCCATCTTCAATGGAAGGGTCACTTTGTAGCCCTTGTCCGTCCTCATATCCCGTATATTATTCACATTCAAGACTCCTACAGAGAACATGCCTATCGCGGCTGCCGGAAGCAGGTTGAGCCACGAACCGAAAGTATGGGCAGCAACGAAATAAGAACCGCACACAGCAACAATACCGAAAAATGTAAATACCGATATATCTCCAAGGCCTCTGTATCCATAAGGATTGCGCCCAAGGGTGTATTTCACAGCACCATAGATCGCAGCTGCACCTAAAATCATAAGGCAAATCGAATCCATGCAGAATAAAGTACCGAAGGAGCAATATATCATGGACAGACCGGAGATAACACACAATACTGCGATAACGACAATGGCTACCTTCATCTCCCCGGCTGTAAGAGCCCCTTTATATAGGGAATATTCAGGCCCGTCCCTGTCTCCCCTGTCGACCCCGCTGAGAGAGTCACCAAGCTCATTTGACATATTGGACAATATCTGAAGCAAGACCGTTGTGGTAACGACAAGTACGGCCACAGTAATGCTTATTCTGTACTCTGAGGCCGCCAACATAATACCGAGCAGCACACCGGCCAGTGAAAGAGGCAGAGAACG
>ERZ808242.1584-NODE-1584-length-12091-cov-7.569791_pt1 | contig 12091 bp, 9 predicted proteins | sample MGYA00521244_ERZ808242 | MGnify/ENA primary metagenome ERZ808242 (study PRJEB31516, sample SAMN03275573) | gut metagenome | biome: mammalia-associated habitat; material: feces | host: Papio cynocephalus | place: Kenya | collected 2012-07-27 ... | reverse complement strand
GCAGTATCTCTGCTTTTTAAATATTCAGTTGTAACACATGTATTGTAATCCTACATTGTAGCTTGATATTGCGGGTAAGTTTCCTTGACAAAAGGAGGGGCAGCCCTTAAAATAGAGCATTAGTAAAGAGGGAACCTGTATGAAAAAGAAGATAGGGATACATATTGCCATGGCGGTCTGTGCCGCAGTTTTCCTGTTTTCGGCAGGCAAAATTGTATGGTCGCTGGCAGAACAGTATAAAGAGGATAAGGCGTTTTCGGATTTAGCAGCCAAGCTTTCCGAAGCAGCCGGATTTTCCGGGGAGGAAGCGGAAAGTCCGGACGGGCAGAATGCTTCCGGCGCGGAGAACGGGAACGAAGGAAACGGCGGAGCCGGGGACGGAAGTGCAGCGGGGACTGCCACGGGGATTTCTTCGGCGCCCAAGGAAAAGGCGGCAAGGAAACCAAGAACGGTCATGGAAACGGATGCAGCCACCGGGATGCTTATGCCGTATCTGCCTTTTTATGAGGAAAACCCGGATTTTTACGGCTGGATATGCATAGACGGCACCAAAGTAAATTATCCGGTGATGTATACCCCCAAAGACCCGGAGTATTATCTGCGGAGAGCCTTCGACGGTTCGGATGCCCAGAGCGGCACGCCTTTTTTGGATGCTTCCTGCACGGAAGAGGGCAACCTGTATGTGGTATACGGGCACCGCATGAAGAACCGCACCATGTTCGGCACCCTGCCTTACTATGAAAAGAGGGACTACTGGGCAGAGCATCCGTACATTTATTTCGATACATTGTACGAACAGGGAACTTATGAAATCGTAGCTGCCTTCTACAGTAAGATTTACGAGGAAGGAGAGGCGGGATTTCGTTATTATCAGTATAAAAGCTTAACGGATGAACAGACCTTTGCAGGCTTTAAGGAGGGGGTTGAAAAATCAGCCCTGTATAAAACCGATGAGGAGCTTATGTTTGGGGATAGGGTTCTGTTGTTATCCACCTGCAGCTACCACACCGATGGGGGAAGATTTGTGGTGGTGGCGAAAAAACTGACGGAAGAGTAATGACTTCCGAAACAGCCCGGGTTAAGGGAACGGGCATTGTGTGAAAGGGAAAGAAAAATGAAAAAGATTGTGATTATAGGGGCCGGACCGGCGGGTCTTACTGCCGGTGTGGAAATTTTGCAAAAAAATTCTGCATACCAGGTCGTAATATTGGAAGAAAGCGGGTCCATGGGCGGTATTTCCAAAACAGTAAATTGTGACGGAAACCGTATGGATATGGGCGGTCACCGCTTTTTCTCCAAAAACAAAAAGGTTATGGACTGGTGGAAGGACATGCTGCCCGCCGATTTTCTGGTGCGGAAAAGGGTGTCCCACATCTATTATCAGAAGCATTTCTTTGACTATCCGGTCAAAATGAATTTCACAATGATTAAAAATTTAGGCTTTGTGACCATGCTGCAGGCAGGAATGAGCTACCTGAAATCCTGCATCCGGAAACGGAAAGAAAATTCTCTGGAGGATTTTTATATCAACCGTTTCGGGAAAAAACTGTACAGTATTTTCTTTGAAGGTTATACGGAAAAGCTGTGGGGACGGCATCCTTCGCAGATATCACCGGATTGGGGTGCCCAGCGGGTAAAGGGACTCTCGGTTTCGGCGGTGATAAAGGATATGTTCGGGAAGGCATTCCACGGCAGAAAAAGAGAGGTGGAAACTTCTCTTATCGAGACTTTTTATTATCCGAAATACGGTCCCGGACAGATGTGGGAGGCTGCGGCGGAAACATTCCAATCGCTTGGCGGGGAGATTTTGTGCGGCTGCAAAGTAACGGGACTTACACAGGCAGACGGCAGAATAAACAGGGTCTGCTATGAGCAGAACGGGGAAACAAAGTACCTGGAGCCGGACGCTGTTTTTTCCAGTATGGCGGTAAAGGATTTGGTGGCAGCCATGAACGGTGTGCCCGAAAAAATTGGAAAAATTGCTTCCGGGCTGCCCTACCGGGATTTTGTGACAGTCGGACTTTTGGTGGATAAGGCATCCGTAAAAAAGGCATCTTATGGGAAAAAGAATTCCGGTAAAAAGAAGAAAAAGACATTGCTTCCGGACTGCTGGATTTACGTGCAGGAGCGTGCGGTAAAAATGGGCCGTATACAGATATTTAACAACTGGTCGCCCTATCTGGTAAAGGATGCGGAGAACACCGTTTTTCTGGGACTGGAGTATTTCTGCGAAGAAGGAGACGGCATGTGGAACATGTCTCCGGAAGAATGGCAGAATTTTGGCAGAAAAGAACTGATACAGATGGGCATTCTTTCTTCCGGTGCAAAGGTATGTCTGTCCCATTGTGAAAAGGTGAAAAAGGCATATCCCGCTTATTTTGACACGTATGCGGAAATGCCTAAGCTGCGCCGGTGGCTGGACGGCATCGGAAATCTTTACTGCATCGGCAGAAACGGACAGCACCGGTACAACAATATGGACCATTCCATGCTGACGGCCATGACGGCGGTGGACTGCCTGTTTGACGAAAAGAAGGACAGAAAAGCCATATGGCAGGTCAACACGGAGAAGGAATACCATGAAGAAGGGTGAGGAAAAGTAGAAATATGCTTTCATGTTTCATTGCGGTAATCGTATTTTGCGTCCTGTTCTGGGTCACTTACCTGACCTGTAAGAAAAAAGGACGGGTGGAATTTTCCCGGGGAGAAATTCTATTGTTTTATATCGTTACCCGGATAGTTCCGCTTTTTATGTTACAGACAAGAAGCAGCCGGAACCTGCTTTGTCTGGCAACGGAGTGGATGATTTTAGGACTCCTGTATTTTTATATCAGCCGCAGACGGACAGAGTCTGCACAGAAAAGAGCACTTGCTTTTTATCTGTTTCAGCCGGGAATTTCCTGTTTTATTCTTTCCGGCAATCTGAAAGCCATGTATCTGACCATGTTTGTACTGACGGTGCTTTGTATGGCGGACAGGCTGCTGCAGAAAAAGAACATCTGCAGGGAGGCTTTTTTGCCGGAATATCTGCTTGGTGGCGCCGGACTCTTCCTCTGGTATATTGCCACGCAGATTTTACTGCAGCACGGCAGGGATATGGCAAATGTGGAAAATATCCCGGTGGCATATATTTTCTCGGTATGCCTTATGGGAATGGCGGTTGTGACGGCACTGGTGCGGGCGCTTGGCGCACCGGATGCGGAGGAGCAGCAGGTTGACGCAAAGAAGCCGGCTGTGGCAACAACGCAGGCTGCCGCAGCAGCGGGGCAACCCGATGCGGCAGTGGCACAGGCTGACGTGAAGAAGCCGGCTACGGCAGTGACACTGCCTGCCGTGGCAGCGGAACCCACAGCACAGGATGTCATGGACGGCGGGCGGGAACAATCGGCGGCAGTGCTTACACAGACGTCTGCAGCCGGAAACAGCCGCCTTTCGGCAAGGGATTTTTTCTGCATGGCGGCGTTTACCCTTATTTTCGGCATCTGTATTTTTTACCGGCTGGGCAGCCTGCATACCCCGGAAACCTTTGAAACCATAAAGGTGGGGGAAGTGGGAGAAAATGAAATTGTCCTGCAATTTGACGGAGAACAGCCGATTTCCGAAATTTCCGTTTATCTGGGCTATAAGGGAAAGCGGGAAATTTCGTTTTCGGTATATGACAGGAATACCGATACCTGGGAAATTGTAAAGAGCCGTTATGTGGTGGAGAGTGCCTTTTGCTGGAATAATGTAGAGATTGACCGTAGGGTAGATTCCCTGGGAATGGTTCTCATGGAGGATGAGGCACAGATTATGGAAATCGTCTGCCTGGATGATGCGGGAGAGCCGGTTCTTCCCGCAAATGCGGCGGATTATCCCCTGCTTTTCGATGAACAGGAATTGTTTGTCAGGGAACCGACTTATTATGAGGAAACCATGTTTGATGAAGTATATCACGGCAGGACGGCTTATGAATTTCTGCATGGACTTTCTATCTATGAAAACACGCATCCGCCCCTGGGAAAAAGCATTATTTCCATAGGAATTGCCCTGTTTGGCATGAACCCTTTCGGCTGGCGTTTTATGTGTGCGCTGTTTGGAACACTGCTGATACCGCTTATGTATCTGTTTGCCCGGAAAATGTTTTGCAGGACGGACATTGCCTGCCTTTCGGCGGTGCTTCTGGGGACGGCATTTATGAATACGACATTGTCTCGTATTGCCACCATTGATATTCTGGTTGCATTTTTTTCGATGCTCATGTTTTTCTGCATGTACGGCTACATACAGGCGCTTGGGGAAAACAAATCGATGCGGCAGCAAGGGCTCTGGCTTCTTTCCGGCGGCATTTCCATGGGACTTGCCGTTGCCACCAAGTGGACGGGAGTGTATGCGGCAGCAGGCATTGCTGTTTTGTTTTTCTGTTTTCTGCTCGAACACATTGGCGGGATAAAGGGAATAAAGGAACGCAGGAGTTTCCTTGTGAAAACAGGTCTGTGGTGTGTGCTTTGTTTTATCGTGATACCCTTCGGCATTTATACACTTTCCTATCTGCCCTTTGTAAAGGCTTATCCGGACAAGGGACTTTTCGGGCACATGATTGCCAATGCTGAGCTTATGCTTAGCTATCACAGCAACTGTGTGTTTGACCATCCGTATTCCTCGGAATGGTATCAGTGGCTTTACGGAAGCAAACCGCTTGCCGACAGCAGGGTGTATTTTGACGACGGCACCGTCAGTGTGGTAATGACCTTCTTAAATCCGCTGCTTGCCGTAGGCGGGCTTATTGCCCTGCTTCACCAGTTTTATCTGTGGAAAAGAAAACACTGCCGCAGGGCACTGTTTTTAATCATTGCCTACGCGGTCATGCTTCTGCCATGGCTTTTCGTACACAGGACGGTTTTTATTTACCAGTATTTTATCAGTTCGCTTATTTTAGTGCTGATGATTGGAAACTCCGTATCTGTAAGCAGGCACAGAAAAAGAAATATACTGATTCTTTCCGGCATCGGCATTGCCCTGTATGTTCTGTATTATCCGGTGCTTACGGGGCAGAGCATCCGTGTGGATTTTGTAAATCAGGTACTGGAAGTGCTGTCTGACTGGAATATTGCTTAGGAGGGAGGACACGATGAAAACATCTTTCAAAAAAGCTTTGCTTTATACAGGTGTTCTGTTTTTCGTCCTGCTTTCTTATCTTATCAGCAGGGTTTTACAGTTGGAACAGGGAAACATCCGATATGTGCGGTATGCCAATCTTTTGTTTCAGCTTTCGGGTGTGGTTATTCTGCTGCGGGACTGCCTGCGGAAAAAGGAGAAGAATACCTACACGGAAGAACAGATTACCGGCCTCATTCTTGCCATGGGAATTTTCATGCGTGTGGTTTACCTGCTTTATACACCGCTTACCATCCGCTCCCATGATTTGTGGGAAATTGACCTGTCGTCGGGAGGGCATGCTTCTTATATACTTCTTGCCATACAGGGGAAGCTTCCCCCGGATAATTATCTGCAGTTTTACCAGCAGCCCTTGTACTATTTTGCGGGAGCCTTGTTTTCAAAACTGCTGAACGGTATTCTGGGCTGTTCGGAAGCGTATTATCTGGTGGATGCGGCAAGGACGGTTTCCTGTACCGCGTCCTGTTTCAGTCTGCTGATTGCCTGTGCCGTTTTCAGAAAATGCGGACTTTCGGGAAAGGGACTGTACCGGGCTTTGCTCCTTGCCGCCTTTTTGCCGGTATATTTTCTGAGCGGAGGAAGGCTGGGGCCGGACTCTCTTTGCGGAATGTTTATGCTGCTGGCGTTTCTTTTTACCCTGAAATGGGACAAAGAAAAGAGCTGGAAAAATACGTTGCTTCTGGCGGTTATCTATGGATTTGGCATGATGACCAAGATATCCATGGCGACGCTGGCAGTGTTTACGGCGGTTATTTTTGCGATAAGTTTCTTTCAGGCGTGCAGAAACGGAACGTGGAAGGGACTTTTACTGAAATATGCGGTCTTTGGCACAATCAGCCTGCCGCTGGGACTCTGGTACAGTCTGCGGAATTACCTTCTTTTCAAACAGCCGCTCACATATGTGCTGGAAATTTCCAGGGACAGCGCATTGTATACGGGGGACCGGTCGGTCTGGCAGAGATTGTTCCTTTGGGATATCAGGAACCTGTTTGCAACTCCCTATGCCGATGTATGGACAGACTACAATCTTCCCGTGTATGCCCTGAAGTCTTCCCTGTTCGGAGAATTTCAGTTTACCTGCTATGGCTGGATACCCGCAATGCTGTTGTTTTTTAACGCCGTACAGGCACTTTTGTGTATCTGTGCCATGGTGCATTACATAAAATGGAAAGAAAAAGACAGGGAAAGAAATTGCTGCCTTCTGGCAGCGGGGATTTTCTGGCTTGGCACGATGTTTTTTTACCTGCGGTATCCTTTCGGATGCAGCATGGATTTCCGCTATATGCTATTTCTGCCGGTGCCGGCTGCCGCGTTATTCGGCAGATGCGAAGCATTTCATAATGGACATACGGAGACGGCACAACGGCTGGTTGGGCTTTGGAGCATCGGCTTTGCCGTAAGTTCCTGCCTGATGTATGGATAAAACTAAGGTCTTACATGCATGCAAATATATTTATTGTGTGAGGAAGTATAGAAATATACTTTCAGAAAGGGAAAACAATGAAGAAAAAGAAAACCAAGTTATTTTCATGGACGGTGGCATCCGTAGCAGTCCTTACCCTGCTTTGCGGCACATGGGCATCTGCAGCGGTGTCATTGACCTCCGGTGCGGACGGTATTTACCTGCGTAACTCCGGCAAGGAGTATACGTTTCAGGTAGATGCGCCCAAGAACCATTTCGTGGCAATCCGCGTGGATGGGGTATATCTTATGGGAGAGAAAGCTCCCGTACAGATAGATATTGAAGTCGGCGGAACAGCACCTGTAGTTACTCCGGCACCGGAAACACAGGCGCCTTCGTCTACCAAGACACCGACAACGGAAGCCCCTGCAGCAACCACCGCTGTACCCAGCGCACCACCGGTCACCAGTGAAGCGCCTGCAGTAACCAGCGAAGCGCCTGCAGCCACCAGCGAGGCACCTGCAGCCACCAGCGAGGCACCTGCAGCCACCAGCGAGGCACCTGCAGCAACCAGTGAAGCGCCTGCGGCAACCAGTGAAGCACCGAACCCTTCTGCGGAAGTTAAAAATACTATTTCCGGTTTTGGCACGGCATATGCTGCTTCAGAATTACCTTCCCAGAGCAATGCTATTCAGGCTCTGGTAAATCTGGCAGCTCCTGCAGAAGCCAATGCAGAAACCTATTATGCTACCATCGGTATCCCGGCATCCTATCTGGATACCCTGTCCGACGGCAGTCACACGGTTGTCATGGATTTCGTAGAAGGTAGCGTCAGCACCACCATTACCGTTACCTCCGATGCTTCCATGCTTACAAACGGCAACCCTTCCACCGGCGATACCACTCATGTACTTCCTTACGTGCTGCTTGCAGCAGGAAGTGCCTGTGTTCTGGTATTTCTGGCTAAAAAGGAAAAGAAAGAAACAAGATAAAATAAGATTTACCTATTTTTGCATGCAGTTAAGATAATACGGGGCGTCCGGAAACGGATGCCCTGTTTTTATTGCCGAAAACGTAAAAATATGCTATGATGAATACATATTTTTTCCGTGTTTTGGAAAGAGCAGGACAGGTCGTGTCCATACACACTTTAGCAGAAAGAGGTGACGCATGGAAAGTGCGGATTTTAAGGAAGGCGTAATTCTTCCCGACGGGGGCTATCTTCCCATGAAGGAAGGACATCTGCATACATTGATGAACGTTACCGGCATACCGGAAGCGAAGCTCTGGGAGATGATTCCCAAGGACGATTCCCCGCTTTTCTGGCTGATTGCCTATACCGGCTGCGTCATCACGGATTTGAATTCTTCCGTGGGAATGAAAATGACGGAGGCGCAGAAGGCGACCTACGACAGTCTGGTATCCCGCGGCATTATTACGGACAAATACTATGACATTACCGAAGAGAGAAAGAAAAGGGCGGAGCTGGAAAAGCAGCGTGCCGCAGAATAAAATAAAACGATAGAAAAGGAGATTTTTCTCATGAGCAAAAAGAAAGCAGTTGTTTCCCTGGGACACGAAGCACTCGGTTCCACTACCTTAGAGCAGTTGGATGCCGTTAAAAAGACCGCAAAGGCACTGGCAGATTTGGTGGAGGACGGCTATCAGCTTACCATTACCCACAGCAACGGTCCGCAGGTCAGCATGATTCACAAAGCAATGACCGAGCTGCGCCGTGTTTACATTGATTATACCCCCGCACCCATGTGTGTATGTTCCGCTATGAGCCAGGGCTATGTAGGCTACGATATCCAGAATTCCCTTCGCGCCGAGCTTTTGGACCGCGGTATTGTGAAAACCGTCAGCACCATTTTAACACAGGTAACCGTGGACCCCTACGACGAAGCTTTTTATGAACCGACCAAGAAAATCGGCCGTTATATGTCCAGGGACGATGCGGAAATCGAAATCAAGAAAGGCAACTATGTAGCAGAAGAAGAGGGCAAGGGCTACAGACGTGTGGTAGCAGCGCCTTCTCCCATTGATATTGTGGAAATTGATGCCATCAAGGCACTTTCCGATGCAGACCAGATTGTCATTGCATGCGGCGGCGGCGGTATTCCCGTTATTCCCCAGAAGCACATCTTAAAGGGTGCATCTGCGGTTATTGAAAAAGACAGCATCGCAGGCAAGCTGGCAGCCGACCTGCAGGCGGATACGCTGGTTATTCTGACCGGTGTGGATAAGGTTTATAAGAATTTCGGCAAAGACAATCAGGAACCGATTGATAAGATGACCGTAGCGGAAGCCAAGGCCATGATGGAAGCCGGCGAATTTGAAGCAGGCACCATGCTGCCGAAGATTGAAGCAGCCGTTTCCTACCTGGAAAAAGTACCCGGCGGCAGCGTTCTTATCACCTCCATGGAGCATGTAAAGGATGCCCTGAAGGGAAAGAACGGAACTGTGATTACGGCGTAAAACACGCGTTATATGTTACTTCTGCAGATTTTTCACAGTCTCTTCCAGGCATTCAAAGAATTCTGCAAAGGTTTTCTTGCAGCAGGAAGGATTTTCAATGACAATGCCTTCCGCGAATAAACCGGTAATGGCAAAGCCCATGGCGAGTCGATGATCGTCATGGGTTTTTATATGGGCTGGTTTCGGCATTCCGGGATAAATGGTTATGGAGTCGGCTCTCTCCTCACAACGGATACCCATGGCGGTAAGATTTTCGGCAATGGCGCTTAAACGGTCGCTTTCCTGTCCGCGGATGTGACCGATGCCGGTAATGGTAACGGGACTGTCGGCAAACGGTGCGATGGCGGCAAGGGTAATTGCCTGGTCGGAGCAGGCGGACATGTCCACGGTGAGTCCGTGCAGCCTGCCGGAAGGTCCGGTTACGCAGATGCCCTCATTTGTCCGGGTAACAAGGCAGCCCATTTTTTTTAGGATGCTTAAAAATTCGGTATCGCCCTGCAGGGAATGCTCGGGTACGCCGTCCACAATGATACTGCAGCCGGACAGGGCAGCCAATGCATAAAAATAGCAGGCGGCGGAAACGTCCGGTTCAATGGCATAATCCTGTGCCCGGTAAGTCTGACCGGCTTTAATAAGGAAAGTGTCCGGGGAAGGATGCTCTGTCCGAACGCCGAACTGTTCCATCATGCGGCAGGTCATTTCGATATAAGCCATACCGTGTGTACCCTCCACTTTGATTTTTACATCCTCTTTTGCCAGGGGAGCGGCGATTAAAAGAGCACTTAAAAACTGGCTGCTTTTGTCAATATCAATGGTAAGATCCGTATTCTGAAATCCGCGGGCATGCAGGGTAAAGGGAAAATAACCCTCTTTTTCCGCAAAGGAAATGTCACAGCCGACGGACTGTAAGGCGGAAAGCAGCGGTGCCATGGGTCTTTTTTTCATCTGTTCGGAAGCATCCAGAAAGAACTCGCCCTCCGACACACCGAGTACGGCGGACAGAAAGCGGGCGGCGGTGCCGGCACTTCCCACGTACAGGGAGGCTTTCTTTACGGGCAGCCTGCCGGAAAGTCCGTGCACGGAAACTTCACCGGTCTTGGGCTGGGATGCCACATCAAAGGACAAATCCGAAAGACATTGTAAAAAATGAGAAGAATCCTCGGAAAACTGGGCGCCGGTGAGATGGCTTTCTCCGTCGGCAAGCATGGCAAGAAGCAGGGCGCGGTTGGTGATGCTCTTGGAGCCGGGAACCTTTACATGTATGGTTTTATGGGAAAAATCACCTGTCAGGACAGGCACGGGATATTCGGAAACACTTATCATAAAAATCTTCATTCCTTCCAAAGACTGAATCTTTGTTCAGTGTATCATGATTTCTCAAAATTGTAACTAATTTTATAGGTATTTCTTATAGAAAAAGTCGGTTGTTTTTTCTCCTGCGGATACGGTATAATTTTTTTAGATGTGAAAGTCTGCAAACAGATACGGCAGACAAATGAAAACCGGAAAGGATACGAATATGCTGTTTATTGGTGTGGATTTAGGAACCTCCGCAGTAAAGCTTTTACTGATGGACGAAAATGGTAAAATCAAGAAGACGGTTTCCCGGGAATATCCTCTGTATTTCCCACATCCCGGCTGGTCGGAGCAGAAGCCGGAGGACTGGTACATACAGTCGATGGACGGACTGAAGGAACTGCTTAAGGATGAAAATAAGGAAGAGGTTGCCGGCATCAGCTTCGGCGGACAGATGCACGGTCTGGTGCTTTTGGACGAAAACGATGAAGTCATCCGTCCCGCTCTTTTGTGGAACGACGGCAGAACCTACGAAGAATGCGATTATCTGAACAATGTAATCGGTAAGGAAAAGCTTTCCGAATATACGGCAAACATTTCCTTTACCGGATTTACGGCACCCAAGATTTTGTGGGTAAAAAATAAAGAACCGGAAAATTTTGCAAGAATTAAGAAAATCATGCTGCCGAAGGATTATCTGGCATACAAGCTGTCCGGCGTACACTGCACCGATGTTTCCGATGCATCCGGCATGCTTCTCTTTGATGTAAAGAACCGGACCTGGTCCAAAGAGATGTGCGAAATCTGCAGTGTGAAGCCCGAGTGGCTGGCAAAGGTTTACGAAAGCTATGAAGCGGTCGGCACCCTGAAAAAAGAGGTAGCGGAGGAGCTGGGCATTCCGGCTGCGGTAAAGGTGATTGCCGGAGCGGGCGACAATGCGGCGGCAGCCGTGGGTACCGGCACCGTAGGAGACGGCCGATGCAATATTTCCTTAGGAACCAGCGGCACAATTTTTATTTCCTCCCGGAAGTTCGGCGTGGACAAAAATAATGCCCTGCATTCCTTTGACCATGCGGACGGCACCTATCATCTGATGGGCTGCATGCTTTCCGCAGCATCCTGCAACAAATGGTGGATGGATGAAATCCTGAAAACCAAGGAATATGCAAAGGAACAGGAAGGTATTGACAAACTGGGAGAAAACCATGTATTCTTCCTGCCGTATCTCATGGGAGAGCGGTCTCCGCATAACAATCCCAATGCCAGAGGCACGTTTACCGGCATTACCATGGATACCACAAGAGAAGATATGACACAGGCAGTGCTTGAGGGCGTAGCCTTTGCATTGAGGGACTCCCTGGAGGTGGCAAAGAGCCTGGGCATTCCCATTACCCGCACCAAAATCTGCGGCGGCGGTGCCAAGAGTCCGTTGTGGTGTAAGATGATTGCCAATATTTTGAACTTAAAGGTTGACAAAATCGAGAGTGAAGAGGGCCCTGCACTGGGAGCGGCTATGCTGGCAGCGGTAGGCTGCGGTGTTTACGGCAGTGTGGAAGAGATTGCCGAAAAGATGGTGAAGGTAGTGGATACCATTGAACCGGATCCCGCCATTGCCGCAAAATACGACGAAAAATACGCACAGTTCAGACAGATTTATCCGGCGCTGAAACCGGTATTTGATGTGATAAAATAAAAACAGCACTGCAAAAAGAAAGGATTTGGTGGAGAGATGGAAATTAAAAAAGTTACGGATGCGGC
>ERZ808242.1580-NODE-1580-length-12114-cov-7.176300_pt1 | contig 12114 bp, 4 predicted proteins | sample MGYA00521244_ERZ808242 | MGnify/ENA primary metagenome ERZ808242 (study PRJEB31516, sample SAMN03275573) | gut metagenome | biome: mammalia-associated habitat; material: feces | host: Papio cynocephalus | place: Kenya | collected 2012-07-27 ... | reverse complement strand
CACGTTTCTTTATTTGGCTTATTTCCTAGCTTTTTTAGAACTTACCAGCCTTTGCAGCTTCCTCAACGGAAACAAGAAACATAAGAAATAAGCCACTTTTCAGCCCTAAATGTAGGAATAATGAAGAAATATCCTACACTCAGGCGCTTTCAACTACTCTTTATTGAGTTTATTATACTGACTTGTGCTGATACCAATGAGTGCACCAACCAGAGTATCGATTGCTGTGATTGTACCCACAATCTCCTCACCATATGGGAGTCCCCAAATCTGAGAAATTGCAAAGTAGAATGTACCGATTGCCGGGAGAACACATAATGCAATCCACTTTAATATATCATATACCTTATCATTAAGCTGCATGTTTTTCATCTCCTTTACTAAAATTCTCGGAATGAATTGGTAACTTCTCGACTTCTTCCATAATACGTTTTGCTGATCCGTTGCCACCCATTTTTGAATATGGCTCATATAAATATACCTTGAGATTTTCATATTCATCTTGTGTAATATATGCTGGATCTCGATCAATATAGCTTGTTCCTAAAAACATAATTCGATCATGCGCCAACCCAAGAAGTAATTCTTTTTCAGCATTGTTTCTATTTACTTTATTCGTAATAAACGCCCATAACCCTGATGAAGCCAATACCGAACAAAGAATCGTTACAATTATCTGTGTCATTTTGATTGTCTCTCCTTGTAATCTTTCATGAGAATATCCACAGTTTCTTTCAACTGGTCTATTTCTTTTCTCTGCTCCTGTAACTCTTTGTGCTGATTCTGAATAAGCTTGAGAAGTGCTGGAATGATGTACTGTTCATTCCATCCATCAACTAACACCTCTCCACTATCTTCGTCAACATGCCAGTCTGCTGCGATTTTGTACTTATCATATACATCCTCTGCGATCAGACCGATCATATTCTTTCTGTAACGGATATCGTCCTCATTTGTGAAGTAGTCTTTTTTGTACTTAAACTGTATAACATCCACATCATAAAGGTGCTCTGGGTTCAGATCATCGTCAAGTTCAGGAGTGATGCTGTCTTTGAATCTTCGAGATGATGTTTTTGAGGTTTTTGCTAATACGCCACTATCTGATGAAATATATGCATTGGCAGCTGATGTGGTAGATGCTTTTATAGCAGATGGTACATATAACCAACCACCGTTTGTTACAGTTAAATTTCTAGGAACTACAACATCTCCGCCTGTATTAAATGAAATATAATTTGTCCAACTACTAGCATTACCGTTCATTATATAGAATGAGCCGCCATCGTTCCTGAATCTAATATATGAATTATTATATTCAAGGATTAATTGAGCTGTTGCCATTCCTAATGAATTACCGTTAATAAGAAGCGGCGTTGATGTGTTGAATTGAGATCCTCTACCGTCACGATAGACATAGTTGCCTATATCTACACCATTATATGTGCCGGCAGCTGACCATACACTTCCGTCTGCACCAACTGCAAACACATTACGTCTATTATTGGCGTTTTGACCAGCTCCAACCACTAATAAAGCAGACGTGTTTGAATCGGGGTCATTATAACACCCAATAACAGTCTGATTGGCTTTACCCGCGATAGCTCCCTGACCCATAGCTGCAGCGTATGTGTTTTTTGCTTGGGATTCAGGGAATACTGCAAGCGAACCTTCGCCAGATGCATTACCGCCGTTTATGGCCGTGGAATTATAGCCAGAAGCAATCGAACCGACATTAGTTGCGTGGCTATAATCGCCAGAAGCCCCAGTATTAACACCTTCGGCATGACTATATTCTCCGGTGGCCATGGTATTATTGCCTTCAGCGTGAGAACCTTTACCAGAAGCAATTGTAGAACATCCTTCAGCATGGGCGAAATTATTGGATGCAGTTGTCTGATGTCCTTCGGCGTGAGCGCTAAATACATCATTTCCATCATCATTTAGTGTGACTCTACATTGATTGCCTTCAGCGTGAGAAGAATGTCCATTAACTACTGTACGATACCCCTCAGCATGTGAACAACCCGCCGTAACAATGGTCTCATAGCCTTCGGCGTGAGAAGCAATTCCGCCAGCTTCACATCTAATCCCCTCGACCAATGAATACGATCCGAAGCCATTTACAGGATCGCTAAGTAACATTCCAAAACCATAATGAGCAGCCGAAATTAAATTTCCATCAAAATCTGTAAATAACCCCCACGTAATTTCTTCAATCGGGTCAGCAGTTGCATCTCCATATGCTTTTAATCCAGATTTTGAAATTATGATATGTACATTATCCGTTTTTCCTAATAAAACATACTCGCCAAAACTTGCAACAGAATCCTCGCCATTATAAATCTGAATAGCATAATAAGTACTTCTACCACTTGAATAAATGACCTCAACGACATTCGGTATTCCATACATATCACGATTTATCGTAATGTCAGGGTATAAAATAGAACTATTACTATCATCGAATGTTGTAACTGGTTGTAATGAAATTGCTTCCTGATTCGGCGCAAATAATAACTGTCCCATTTCGTCCAAATCAAATGTGTAATCAACTGTCGCTATTAAATCCTTATTGTACGTCAACCAAGTATCATCTGAATTTGCAACAAAACTCGATTGTAATGTGTCAACCATACTCGTTTGGATAACTGGCGCTCGCATGTTTTCACGGCATAATTTATATGCTGAATCCATGACATTTTCGCCCTTGCCTAAACTGTATCCTAATGGAGGTTGATTTTCCTTTAACTCAGTAAGTGGCGAATATGCATCAAGTGATATTGTCGTAATCTTTCCATCAAACGATTTATCCGGCGTTTGAACTAATACAGTAGCTAATGGAAATCGTTCGGTAATCCCATTTTGAAGAGTTACAAGATATATCCTAATATAGCATTCTTCAATAGCTTCAGTGAGATTCAATGTGGCAGACACCAACGTTTCAGTCGTTCCATCTCGATTTATCGTACTTTCGGTGACTGTTGTAATTTGTTCCCGGTCAAGCCATGATATCGGATCTACTCGACGATACTCAAATGTCTGTTGCATTGATTCGTGCCAGTTAGGCATATCACATACCTCCTTCTACTCTTGTAACATCCAATGTTACCGGAATAGTCAATTCGCAATGTGTTTGACTAAACGAAACTTTTACGCTTGCCCAATATCCGCTTCCCGATGGTTCACGAATATATACTCGTCCCATCCATTCTGCCAATCGACGTAAAGCATACAATGTATCCGTGTCGTCTTTTTCAATTGCGACATTCCACGTCGATGTATGCCCAACTTGAGTTCCGTAGTAATCGACCGGGTGCTTTCTTCCAACATATTCGATGAACGATACGTCTGGATTATAGTTATCGGATACATCTATATTATAAGGAAGCTTTAGCATCGATGTTGCCAGAGAAGAACTATCGTCTGGTAAATCCGCACTGGTTAATATTTCGTATAAATCCGACCAAGTTTCATCCCATTGAATGATTATGGCTTTCTCCTCTACTGACCATGCCGGAATATCATAAAATCCGACTGCTCCAGTTGTTTTACTCGTTGCAATAATCCTATATCGGGCGTAATCTAATGCCGGATGAGGATCTATAACAGTAACAGTTCCATCATTCTGTATATTGCTTCTTATTTCCGTAAATGTTCCGTTAAACTCTCTCCGATATACAGATAACTCAACATTGTCCATTAATGTATCGTTATCATCAACACACATTGGAGTGATATAAGCCGATATGTTATCCCAATTAATCGACACAGCAGCATCAGGAATTAACTCATCTTCACCCCATGAAACCTGTAAATCCATATACTGAGTTGCAGTAAGGCCATTATCCATTGATACTGTGCACGATATCCGATAGAATTTATTATTCTCGAAGTCAACATCTTGCGCTGAAATATCATAAGTATTTACTAATGCCGTTCCAACCGCCGTGCTTGCCTTAATGTATTTACTAGCTATTATTTCACCAGCAATAACTCTTTTAGGTTGTCCAATTTCGTCATAAGAATTATATGATTCTAATGATGTTATGGTTAACTGAAACCCCAATGGTGTCTGCGTTTTAGGTCCAGCAGAAAAACAAGCTGTAATCGGAAAAGCATTGATCTGCGTCAGTAATTCGTTATCTTTATTTGTCAATTCGAAATCAAGCGTTGGAGCTGTGTATATTTTGATTGATCTTGTAGTGGACCACTCACCATATTTGTTAGTTATGCCGGCTGTTCGAACTTGATAAGTTAACTCGACACCTTCAGGATACAGAGTTGTATCAATTGAATATTCACTGGTTTCGCCATTCGCTTTAATGTATGTATCCAATGATATAGTAGGCTGTTCTGTACCATTTACAATCATCTTCATCTGAGCATGTGTTTGATCTGATTCATCCGTTGAGTTGTGAACCCAATAAATTTTCAGACTTTCACCGACTTTAGCAGTATTTGAAGAGGACCATGTTGTAGGCGCAGATGGCGTTGAGCCCACAATGATTGAGAATGGGTCGGTCCATGGAGAATCTCCGCCTGAATTTGTAGCCTTAACTCTAAACCAGTATAATTTTCCTGATGTTAACCCGGTAATCTCGGCATGACCTACCACCGAACTAACGCTTGTTGATGATACATTAGAAGGCGAGCTATCGAAGTATTTCTTCAACTCGGTATACTCAATTGTATATGTATCGACATGCGATATACCATTATTGACCCAGTCAATCATTACTGCTGTTTCTGATATAGCTTTTGCGCTAACGATCTTCGATGGGGCTTCTGGCACCGATAATACATCCCGTGTATAGTCAGTCCAATCACTAAATACTTTCTCGGCAAATGAATAATGTCCGTTTACAGCACCAATTGTTGCTCGAATAATGGTTCCTATATTAAGCGCCACATTAATCGAAAGTACATTAACCGCTCTGCAACGTACGCTATATGCTCCACCAGGATCAACAGTACACGATACTGACGCTCTTGCGAGTTTAATGTCGGATATTCCAGACTTATATAATTTGTTTCCTTTGTATATCCTAAATTCTACAACATCAGTTTTCGGATCGGTTATATCTACATTTGCCGAAAGCACATACTGATCAATCGTAACAGTTGGACTTGACGGCGTGGCTGGCGGATCATTCTCAGTAAGATATTCTGCTGATACTGAAGTTCCAGTCCAATAACTTTTTGTTACTTTTGTGGTCGTGGTCTTTTTGTTTTTACCAGTTCCAGTTGTCTTTTTGACCTCGGTCTCATAAGTTTTTGAAACCGGTTTAACCGTTACTTTTATCTTTGTAGCATTATCCGGTGCGCCATAAGTTGCGTTTGTAACTGTTACACTTGACGATCCACCATCAAACCAAACACCATTTCCGGTTGCATAATACCAATGAACTTCGTAGTGATCTGTATTTGCTACAGGTATGATTGATGTAGTGGTGGTTCCTTCCGCAGTCAGATTCGATAACTTTACTGACGCATTAAGCGTCTTCGTCTTTGCTTTGTTCTTACCAAGGACAACCTTATCACTACTTATACTCTTTACATACCACTTATCTTTCATGACATCAGCTGGTATAGCGACTCCGTTATAATATTTGGAGCCGCTTTTAATACTAACTAATGCATTTTTTTTTACTGTTCCGGCAGAAGTATAAACTTTTGGTTCTGTGAACTTCCATGATGCGAAATGAGTACTATTAGTACCTTTCTGAATCTTTATAGTAAGTTCCGTTACTTTCTTACCCATGTTTACATTCTCCCTTCTATTCTGGTAGCTCTGAAAATAGTTTTCATCGCTTCAGCTATATTACTTCCATCATCATATGTCATACCGTTTATCGTGTAAGTATTACCAGGTGTTGTGTTGAACTTGTCACCAAGCTTTCCGATAGCTGAAATAATGTCATCATTCATTCCATTTTGATTATTTGCCATTTTACTTGCATACTGAGCATTTGCTCGAAGCGCAATAGATCCGTTTCCATTGAACATGTTTGTAATCATGCTAGCACTCGCCAGCACATCACTTGTATCAACAACCGGACGAATTGTAGGCTCGTAATCGAAATTGGATGCGTCTAATGACTCTCCTATCTGAGAAATGACTGCCTGTGTATTCTGCAATGCTGAACTAGCCATTGCTCTTGATGATCTATCAGCTAAATAGCTAAATCGGTCAATTCCATTAACAAATCCCATGACAGTATAGTAACCAATTTTGGTAAACTTCCTTGATGGGGATTCGACTTCTAGCTCTTTCCTTGCTGCTGTCTCGGCATTCTTTGCCATCTGACGAACTTTCGAAATGCCTTTCCATGCGTGATCGTCAACACCATTGGCGAATCCATCAACAATGTAACTACCCGCAGAATAAAAACTACTGTAGTACGATCTTACATAAGACAGTGATGTACGCATAATTGAACTTACAGCGGTTGTTGCCTGATTGGCATTAATAGCAATTCCATTACGGAGTGATTCTATCAATGTTTTACCGGCTTCTAAGAACTGTTGTTTTTTACTTTCTATATTGATAACAATACCCTGAAGCAGTTCATTTACTGCCATAGATACTCGTCCATCCGAATCTGTAAATGATGCTACAAATCCATCGAGGCTGACAGATCCAATATTATTGAGGTTATCAATGAAAGTACTTAATCCAGACACATCCGTATCATCTATTCCAGATACAAGATCGTACAATCCCTGAACCTGTGCAGTGAAAGCTGCTAATGAGACTGTATCAATACCCACAACTTCTTTAGCAAACTTCTTCATGTTCTTACCGAAGTCTTTGAGCGAACTTCCAAACTTCTTGAGTTTCTTGAATTTGGAATCTTCTGTCTCGCTAAGTTTACTATGAAGATCGGCAAGGATGTTTCCTGCTCTGGTAGCTGAATCGACTGCGTCCTGATTGATGTTACCGGATACTTCTTCCGAGAAATCTACCATTGACTGCCCGAATTTAAGGATCTGTTCTCCAAATGTAGCAAAATCCTTTTTTCCTGTAAAAAATGTTATAGCACCACCAATAGGTGTAAATTTTGCCTGTAACGTTGCCAACATTCCCCCAGCATTTGCCGCATCGGTGACGCCGTCTTTACTGATATTACCAGTAACAGTGGTTGAAAAATCGACAATAGCCTCGCCGAATGACTTTATGTTTTCGGCAAAAGTACCCATATCCTGCTCACCGGTATATAACTGCCATACACCGTCCGACTTAGGAAGCGAACTATTCAATTCAGAAAGCATCTTGCCGGCATTTGAAGCATCTTCTACTCCCTGCTTATCTATGTTACCGGCTACTGTACTTGAAAACTCAACGATGGCACTACCGAATGCTTTAATGTTCTCGGCAAACGTACCCATGTTTGACACACCTGTTATTTTCTGAATAAAGCCACCTTCTTTTGGTAATGCTTTATTCAACTCAGCAAGCATCTTACCGGCATTAGCCGCATCCTGAACTGCGTCGCTATCTACCTTGCCTTTGACAGTTGAAGAAAATTCAGCAATAGCTTCGCCAAATCCCACCATCTGAGTTCCAAAGTCATCGAAATTTACTCCACCAGTAATCCATGATGTTAACTGATCAAGTAAATTGGCTGCGGTAAGAACAAGTAACGCTTCCGCCATAGATTTAACGCCATCCATAGCCGCTGGATCAATATCATTTGCCATTTTGAAGAACGGCGAGGCATTCTCCATAAACTGCGACAGTTTTGTGCCTATTTCCGGTAAACCGTCAGCAATACCCGTCATGAATCCGCTGACAATATTTCCAAAGAACGATCCAATTACATTACCTATCTTCTCAATAACCGGTATTCCTTTATTGAGGAACTCCTCTAACTGAGGCACCTTTTCCATCAGAGCACCGATTCCGACAATTAATCCACCTATTCCAGCAATTAATGTTGCTAATGCTCCAATACCGATAAATGCTGCCGCACCCATGGCTCCAACAAGGCCTAAGATGACTAATGCTCCAGACATAGCCACCAGCAATGTAGACAATGCAATCGCGGTTGGTATTGACGCTTCAACACCTAATTTATCCATTGTGCCAAGTATGACTGCAAGTTCCGCTACAACCAAACCCATCAAAGCCATGTAACCAATTGCTTTTACATCGATACCTTTGGCTAAACCGAGGACAATCATTGCCGCCGCCATCGCATTAAGAAGTATTCCTAATGAAATAGCTGTCTGAATAGATCCTTCTACATTTAAAGCATCCATTACCCCAAGTATTGTTCCAAGTATCACAACAACTCCTGACATTACAAGCATGTTACTCATAACTGATTTGTCGATTTTCTTTGCCTGTCCAAGGATAACGAATGCTGTCGCCATGGAGTTAAGTAATAACCCAATGGCTGTTGCCGATTGAATAGATCCTTCGAGATTAAGTGCTGACATAGCACTAAGAATAAGTGCCAGAACACCAACAACTCCTGTCATCGTATAAAGATTATCGGTAACGGTTTTAGAAATTCTATCTGTTTTGCCAAGTATTGCTATAGATGAAGCGAATGACAATAATAAAACAGATAATGCTGCTGATGACTTGAGCACCGAATTTCCATTAAGGAATGACATAGCAGTAATAATACCCGCTAATAACGCAACAACCCCCATCATGGTATCAAGAGTCCGTATCATCTGTTTTGTGTTCTTGGAAACCTGAGTTACTTTTATCATTAATGCGAATGTTGCCATGACTGACGTCAATGCAAGCGAAGCCGCAGCCAACCGTTCAGGTTTTATGAATGATAAAGCTACTATAGCCCCAGCTAATAATCCTATCGCAACGGTCATAACAACCAAATCATTCTTACAATCTTTTGCATATTTTGTCACAGCGATCAGCCCGGCAAATAATAATTCCAATACGGCTACTGCTGCTAAAGCCCGACCAAGTCCATCCGGCTCAATCTTGCTTAGTACAACCAACACTCCTGTAAGTACTACGAGCGCACCGGACATCATAAGCAACATTGCTCCGGCTTTTGCCGCATTCTCACCAGCAAAGTTTGATACTGCGATAAGAGCTGCAAACATCAATTCCATTTTGATTATTACGCTCATTCCTCGACTGATCTCATCATCACTTATGTAACTTATAAGCTTGATAACTCCGACCATTGCCATCAGAGCTATTGAAATCTTGAGAATCATGCTTCCAGCTTTTGCGCCATGCTCTCCGGCATACTGTGATACTTTCACAATTGCTTTGAATAATACGCCAAGTACGCCTACAACAATTGTACCTTTTATGATTTCGTCAGCTTCAAGCTTCCCGGCGAGTTTAATAACTCCAACCATTATTACCAAAGCAAATGACATCTTAAGCAACATAGATCCGGCTTTTTTACCATTTGCTCCTGCATGCTCTGAAACTTTAACCATAACGGCGAAGAATGTGCCAAGTAATCCAATCACAGTCAAACCTTTTGCAATTCCAGATGCTTCAAGTCCATCAATCTGTTTGATAACTCTTACCATAACAAGTAAAGCTACTGACATAGCAAGCATAGTCTTTCCTGAACCAGCAATATCAACAGGTCCTTTAGAAAAATTACTCAGTGCTAATGCTACAGTAGTCAATAAGGCAAGTATTCCAGTTATACAGAGTAAATTTGTCTTCATCTGATCCGGATTCATGCCATTAAGTTTGGACATAGCTTCAGATACCAATAATAACGATGCTCCTATAGCAAGGATTGAAACCGTAGGCTTGCTGAAATCGCCAAACTTATTCATTTTAGATAACGCTAGAGATAAGCCAACTAATGTAGCCGCCATTATACCAATGGTTATAACAGCTCTCTCTAACGAATCCTCGTCAACTTTGGATAGCACAACAAGAGATGCCGCTAACACACCAATTGCAAGAGCCATGTTAAGAATTCCTTTTGATACTGTCTCAAAATTCTTGGCTTTTGTTCTTTTGGTTATAGAAGCACTAATTGAATCAAATACCGACCCAAAACTTGTAAGCAATTTCCCAACACCTTTAGCCGGTGCTGAAAATGTCTCAATTGATTTGGAAAGGGTTTTAAATCCATCTGCCATCTTATAGGTTACGGCAAGCATTCCTACACCTACACCAACCGCAAATACTTTTCCAAAATTGATTTCTTTTATACTGTCAATGCATTTCTTACCAAGTGATTTAATAAGATTTATCACAGTTGAAAAACCATTTTGAATTCCATTGACTAATCCCTGAATAATGAACTGACCAATTTCAAAGAATTTTGTTGATGGCGAATGAATACCAAGAACGTCGCGGATACCATCAAGAAGCATCCTGCCCAGTTCTACTATTGACTGAACAGCAGTCGTTGCACCATTCTTTATGCCATTAACAAGTCCCTTAAGTATGTATTCCGGTATGTTATCGGCTGCTTTTAATCCATCAATCCACTCTTTCACGGCATCTGCCGCTTTCTGTAGATGAGGACCAAGCTTATCCATCGCTTTCCCAAACAAATTACTGAAATCAGTAGCATCTCTCAAATCTACAAGAAAATCACCCAGTTTAGCAGTAACGGATAACAGATCAATGTTGAAATATTTCAGAAGTGTCGATACAACTTTAATTCCGAATTTTAAACCACCGCCGAGAACATTTGTAACCATATCAAGCAATGCAATAACGCCCTTGATTGTTCGTTTCAGTTTATCGGCAGTATCATCACTCATAACCAAATGCTTTGAGAATTTGTTGATGCTCTCAGTTAAGTTATATAATGTATCGGAAGTGATGGGATCAAACATTTCAGAGAATGCCTGTTTGAATGTTTTCGCAAACTTTATACATCCCTTTATACTATTACCCAAGGAATCAAGAATCAATTCTTTTCCACTTGGTTTCTCTAACTGAGTGATTAGCTCGCTCAATGGTGTTCCCGTTTTCTCAGCTTCCTTTGCGAGCTCTTTCAGTTTCTTTACCTGTTCATCGGTATATCCGGCATTCTTCAATTCACTATCCGATAAACTTGCGATGGCTTCTGTAAGTTCTTCAGCACTTAATGTAGTATTTGACCAATTATGTCCGTTTCTTTCCCATACTTTATTCACAAGACCCTGCACGGTTGCAAAGTCATATCCGGCTTCCGTTAAAGCCTTCATTCGTTTCTCATTGTCATTATCTCCAAAATCGCCTCTAATGACTCTTCCTACTACATCATTGAAATACTCTACTTTATCAGTTATATCATCTGTCGCTTTAGATGCTTCTGTTTCAGCACCCGCTAACTTCTTTATTGTTTCTATTATAATACTGCCCGATAATTTGCCTGCCGCAAATACTTTACCAATTGTGCCGTATTTGCTAATCAAATCGTCGACCGCAATACCGTGACTTTTAGCAACTTCTATAAGTTTATTGTTGAAATCTTCTTCCGTAACCCCAGCCGATGTGATCCGGGAAATGAGATTATCCCATTTTGAATTCAAACCACTAAACTTTTCGAATATTTTACCTACATCTATACCATTAACGAATTTTGTTAATGCATTAGCTGCTCTTGTTACGCCAGTAGTGAATACCTGTGCAAACGGTCCGATATTCGCCTTAACATCATTGATCTTAACTCGTAATGCATTGAACAGCTCTACAAGCGGGCCATTCTGTTTAATTAACGGGCTAATAAACTCAGCACCTATTCTTGAAAGAGCTGACTTTACATTTGACATAGCACCATTGAATGTTTCATTTGCTTTCTTTGCGTGTTCACCAAATGTTTCATCCATAGCTGTCGCAAAAGTATCAAAGTCGATTTCTCCCTTTGACACCATTTCTCGAACGTCAGCTTCGGTGACTTTAGCCCCTTTTCCGACTTTTGTAAGGTATTCAGCCAATGTTGCGGCTGCGTTCATACCTCTACCTGACAACTGAAGTAACTGGTCACCCATCATTCTTCCCTGACCAGCTATCTGTGTATAAATACGACCGATATCTTCATATGAGCTATTGGTCATGGCTGCAACACCCGAGATACCTCGAAGTGCACTCTTCATGGAATCTCCAGCTCGCATACCTGAGGCTGCCAACTGTGACGCTACTTTTGCCGCTGCATCCAA
>ERZ808242.1579-NODE-1579-length-12120-cov-3.145628_pt1 | contig 12120 bp, 9 predicted proteins | sample MGYA00521244_ERZ808242 | MGnify/ENA primary metagenome ERZ808242 (study PRJEB31516, sample SAMN03275573) | gut metagenome | biome: mammalia-associated habitat; material: feces | host: Papio cynocephalus | place: Kenya | collected 2012-07-27 ... | reverse complement strand
GTGTCAGGATATGACGCGGTGAACACCAGCACCTTCGGCTCAAGATACGGTATGTTCTTGGTGACGGTCAGAGTTCCGTCCTGCGCCACTGAATATCCGGAAGTCTGCCCCGTGATCAGGTATCTGGACAGCTCTCCGGTTATATACGAATCGTCCTGTATCTGGCTGAGCATATCCTGCGGAATCTCATACCAGAAGATGCCGGTAAGTGCTGCCTTCCCGTTTTCAATCACCCCGTTCGGATCATTGACATACACCTCCGGACGGATAACGAGTGGTGTCAGGCTTCTGTCCGGGATATACTCTCCCGTCTCCGCGCTATGGGTCTGCGTGAGGCTTCCTCCACGCACGACCATAGTCGTGGACAGGTTCAGCGGATCATAAATGATCCCTATTCTTTTTGTCTTCTTCATATGCTTTTCAAATGCCTTTCAAACGTCAAATAACAACCTCCGCCTCCACGCTTTCAGCGCCGTCCCTCACATAAGCCCGGCAGATGAAACGTCCGGACGGGACCGGCAGATCCTCCTGCGTAAGCCCTACGCTTCGTCCACACCCTGAATGGTCGGTGTTCCACACGCCATCGGACACGGCATCTCCTGTGTTCCTTGACCATGTCCAATCAGATTCAAGTATCTCATCAGTTATGTCCGTCACGCCTCTTCGGACTGTCGCTGTCAATGTGGTTTCAAGCCTTCCATAAAGGAAGGTCTCTCCGGCAGAGCTGTCAATAATCAGCTCAAGCGTCGTGTCTCCGGCCACAAGAAGCCAGTCAGTGGAGTCATATCGCGGTTCTGCTTTCGTTCCTTCAACCAGGCAGCGGTACTTGCAGGACTTATGATAGACCTCATCCTGATACTCCTCATTGCAGAGATATGGCGCGTCCGGTGCTTCCTGCCAAAGACCCCTGTCCCGGATTGTCCTCACAACAGAGCCCGACCCGTCCAGCTGCATGAAGTTCCTGGCCAGAACCGTATCGAGATATATCGACGGACGTCTGCCCAACGGCAGCGACTTCGGAATCAACGAGTCCGGAATCGAGCCGATAATCAACTTGAAGTGTGACGGCTGGATGATATACTGGTCAACACCGTCAAGCAATGCGATCCGCTGCTCCGAGGACGAGAAATACTGGCTTCTCTGTCTTCCAGCCTGTGTAAAATTGCCATACCTGGCGATGTTCATATATGGAACCGGGGCTGCGTTTTTCCCTCCTGGGACTGCATCATCAGCGCCGAGCACAATTCTCACGGTCTTTGACGCCTGATCCACCGACGTGACCCTGAAATATGATGTCACGAACCCTCCGCAGCTGTTATAGTGACCCTTGCAGATATCATCGACATCCAGTTCTATGACATCACCGTCCTCCACCTGCATCGTAAGGATATATGCGCTTTCGCTTCCCTCATCAGCGGTGACCTTGGCAATTGTCCCGCCCTCGGTGTTCCACATCTCTCCGCCGGTCACGCGAACCTTGTTGTATATGAGTTGCGGAACCTTGAGAAACGACCTCAATGTCAGGGATGACATCTCTGCCGCCCCATCAGAATCAATCTTCCAACCGTCACCGGTCTCTATGCCCTGCACAAAGTCCGGGGAGCCGATAATTCCTGCAATGACACGGGCGAACTCGACTATGTCCTTCTTCCTGACCGGCTGGTCAAGATAATCCCCGAACATCCTGCCGGACCACTTCTCCGAATCCTTTGAGTGGTCGGAGTCCAAAGAATGGCCGGATTCATCGGAGTACCCGGCTTTTGCCTTTTCCGTGACGGTGCTGACGCTCCCGTCCTCCTCGTTCTCCTTCGGATGCGTGAGGTTTATGTACCCGTCATTGTCAGTGGTTATCTGGTCAAGATACGGAAGGTTCTTATGGGTATGGCCGTCACCGGATGCAACGGAATTCGCGCCGCCGTTCTGGATGACGGACACCGCGGTTCCTGAAGTGGTGCCACCGAGTTCCCTCAGCCTCCTGCTTCGCGGTCTTGCCGCCCTGTTGGTTGTTTTCTTTATATATTCCTTTGCCATGGTCATCCCTCCTTTCCCTCATATTCGTCAGGACGCATCTCGATGAAAGTGGCATCGGACACATCCTCCTTGACGTTGATTTCCTCGCCGCTCATGATGAACTTGACATCCTGTCCCTGGGCCGCATCGACATAGGAAGACAACCCTTCATGGCCGATTGAGACCTCCCCGGACAATGTCGTCCTCCTGTCGGCATATTGGCTGTACAGAGTCCCGATCAGCAGATGTTCCGGATGATCAGTCCTCCCGGCACGCACAAGCCTCTGTATCTGCTCGCCTGTCTCCGAATTCATATAAATGCCTTTGGCGGTGGGACACACGACATCAGCGGTGCCGCAGATCGTGTCAAGCTCAAGATCCTCTTTCGCATCGGAATTCAGGACTCCGGAGTACTCCACATCATCCATCGTATCCTCATCCAACGTCAGGGTGCGTTTGACGACCGACACCTTCGGAAGCTTGTACAGCTGCCAGCGGATCTTTTCATAGCCGCCTTTGTCCTTGAAGTATCCGCCAGCCTCCACCGAGAATCTGTCCACATCATCGAACGCCCACACGCCGTTGTATATCCGGACTTCCAGATAACCGCCCTTCGGAGGGTAAGGTATGAACTGTCCCTCCGGCAGTTTCTTGAACGAGTCGAACATCCAGAAGTCCTTTGTGTCGCCTGTATATTTGTCGGCATAGCGGTACTTGCGGTTCTTGACCTTCTTGCTCCCGTCCGTCCAAGGCTTCCCGACACTCTGGCGGTTGCACTGCCATCCCATGACCCCGGTGCCCTGCAGGACATCGTCAGGATCATAGTATGCAAGCCACGCCTCTCCCCATTCAGCCTCTCCCGATTTCCATCCCCACTTCGACAGGTATTTGTCCTCGGCAGTGGCCACAAAGCTGTTCCCCGGCTGCCCGTTCATGGTCAGCCATTCATTCGAGTAATGACACAATGCCGTGCCGGATTCATCATACACGACTATCGCGACAGGTACAAAGGCGAACGGGGCGCTGTTCTTCACGAAATCATAATTGCCGGACTCATTGCCGTCTCCGGAGTCCGAGAACGGATTATATCGGGGATCGTACAGAAGCTCCAACTGGATCCGCAGATAACTGTTCGCGGCGTCGGCGGAACTCATCTCCGGAAGATAGGCGCGCGCCATCCTCATAGCCAAAGTCTTCGGATGCGAGGACGGATGCAGTCCCTTTCTCGTCGGGAAGCCGGAAGACAACGAGCCGTGGCCACCGGTATAGAATCCTCCGACAACGCCCTCAGTCTCATTCCCTCCGAGCATAGGCTGAATCTTGAAAAAAGAGTTGCCGCTTCCTATTTCAGCCACGCCCTTGCATTTGTCCTTATCCCAGGACTGGAAAAGGGTGAAGTCGATCAGCGCGTAGTCCCAGTCGTAATCATGCCTGTGACTTTCGTCATAGTCGATGTAATAGGAATAGCAGGTCGGGGCGGACTTCCCGGCCGGGACAGCCCCGTTGTTGTATTTGACCCCGGAGCTGTCTGATGTGAGATTCGTCCATTCAGGACCGAACACATCACCGTAGTCAAGCTCACCATCAGCAACGTCAGCAGAGGAATATGGTGAGAATGTTATCTTGATATTGTTGTACACCGAATCCGTGCCAAGCGATGAGTCCTCACCCTGCCATGATATCATCGTTGATGATTCCAGTTTAGTATACAGGCCATTGATGTCATACACATACACTTTCCCGGAACGCTGTATCATACGCAACCCAAGCGGCTGGAATATTCCCTCGATGACATCCTTGAACGATGACGCCTCACCGTCCTCATCATAGAAGTTCTCCGACGCCATCATCAGAGAGGACAATGTCAGTTGTGCCCCATCCGTGAGCCGGGTCGATATCAAGGACTCATCGACCGATGTATAATTCAGTCGCGACTTGTCAAGCGCGATGTCAAGCAGTTTCTTCAATGTCTTGCGCCCGGAACCGTCATAAGGCATCCTGTCAAGGATACCGAAATCCGAGAAAGTAAGGCTGACCTCATAGTCGGATGTGCTGTCATACGGCTCCTCATAGAATTCGGGGTCAAGGCAGCCGCTCCAGAACAAAACGTTGTTTCTATAGACATCGAGCCGAATCTGCCCGACCTTTATCGAATAGAGGTCAAGATAAGTCCTGTCTCCTGGGGACACGATGGTCAATGTAGCGGTGCTCCCGCATATGACCTCCTCCTTGGCCGTCTCATTGTATTCAATCACGAGAGGCTCATCATCCGGGAATTTCAGGCGTTTGACGGGGAATGCAACGTCGGACTCCTGGAGGATTCTGCACCTCCAGACAACGCCCTTCCTTGAATAGAAGGCTCCCGTATATCTTACCATCATTCCCATGTTATGATCTTCTTCTCCTGTTGTTCTCTCTTCTCTCTATGCCGACCAGATTCCGGCCTTTGATCTTGAATTCAACTTTTCTCCTGCCGCCGTCTTCAACCCCGATGATTGATTTGAGCCTGTCAAGAGGCGCGACCACCTCCGGGTTATGACTCGCACCGGAATACTCTCCGAACATACCTATGGTAGGTCCATAGGCAAGGCCACCGTCCGCATATTTCGGGATGGAGGCCACAGCCGCACCTACCGCCGCCATACTGGCCGCCAGCGATATGAGGTTGTACGGGAACGGCACGCTCTGTGACTGGGCCGCTGCCCCGGCAAATGCCTGTGCGATATTTCCACCGATGACAGACGCTATCGCCGGAAGTGCGGCGGCCACGGCCGAGAGGACATTTGATCCCCATGAGAGCCAGCCGGAAGCATTCTCTCCGACAACTCCTGACAGGCTGTTCGCTATCGATGACATGTTCTCAAGCATACCTGTGGTCTTCTCACCCTGCGTCTGCGTCATGTCGAGGCTCGCGGCATACTGGGACCATTGGCTGATCGCCTTCTTTATTGACGCACGTTCCTCCTTTGTCTGGGCTACCGCCGCCATCTTTTGGAGTTCCTCTATCTTCGATTTGGCGACCTCGACACCGGTTATTCTGGCGCGCAAACTGATTTCAAGGTCACCGCCCACACCAAGCCCGTTCTGCACCATCTTCGAGAGGTCTTCCATCCCTACAAGCTGGACGGACTCCTCAATGGCATCCTTCTTGGCTTTCCATTGTGCTATCTGTCTCTGAATCTCACCGCGTTCCGATTCCCCGGCCTTCTTGAATTTGGCTTCGAGAGCCGAAAGGACCTTGTCTATATCTTCCAGGCTCTTAGGGTCAGCTGGGACATCAAGGGCCTCAAGAGAGGACTCGATAGCTTCTTTCTTGCGCCTGTATTCGTTTATCGTCTGCTGTATGTTTGCCCTTTCCTCATCGTTCGCATACTGCAAGACCGACTCGCACGCGGATATCGCCTGTTCATAGTCCGCCAGACTGTTCAGCACGGCAGGGGTGGAGGCAAGCGCCACACGGGCCTTGAGTTCATCCTCCTCACGCTTGTATGCGTTTATCGTGGCCTGAATCCCTGTCTGTTCTGATTGCGAGGCTCTGCCCAACTGGTCTTCAAGCACTGATATGACCGTTGAATACTCCTCGAAGGTCTTTGGGGATGTCGGGGCTGAAACCGCTTTCAGACTGTCTTCAATCGCCTTTCTCTTCTTGGAATATCCGTTGATCGTCTTCTGTATCTCCGCACGCTCCTCACCGCCGGCTATTTTCAGCAGCTTTCCATAATATGTTATGGCCGTATCCAGTTCCTGGATCGTCTTCGGGTCTGACGGCACACCCAACGCCTCCATCTCAAGATTCACGGCATCGAGTTTCTTCTGCCAGGCGTTTATGTCCTTCTGAAGTTCGGCACGTTCCGATGCACCGGCTGTCTTCATCAGGGCCGTCAATGCCTGTATCTTCTTCTCGATGGCATCAATGCTGCCGGCCTTGCCGGTCGGGTCACCAGATGTGGCCGGAGACATCCCGCGTCCTTTCAGAAGGTTGTCCGCCTCATCGTTGTATTTGTTCACGATGGCGAAGTAACGGTCTCCCTCTGACATCTCCTTTTTGGCAGCGTCATTGTATTCCTTCGCCCTCGCCTCACCATAAGTGGTGACATTGTTTTTATAGGCGTCACCTATTATCTGCTTTCTCTGTCCGCTCACCTGTCCGCGTCCAAGGACACCGTTCGCTGACGCCATCTTGCCTTGATACACGCCCTCCGCATAATTGCGGGCGTTCTTCCGGTCATCATCCGTAACCTTTTTCGCGTTCTCCGCCTGAAGCATCTTCTCTATGGCCGACTGATACTTCTTCGAGGCAAGCTCCATTGCTGCTGCCGCCATGGCCCTGCGTTTAAGGGACTCCACAAATGTCGATTCGTTATTGACAAGGACATTCTCGGCATCTTTCACCGAGTTGATCCTTACGCCAAGATTCCTGAACTCGTTGGCGTTGTCCTTCACGAATTTCTGACGCTTGGCGATATCCCCGGAGAGTTCCTTCCACGCCTTCTGCAACTTTCTGTACGACACAAGCTGTGACGCAATACTGCCGGCCACAGATGACCGGATGCTCTTCTGCGTGTCCTCCTCCTCTTTCCGCGCCTGTTTCTGGGCTTCGGCTTTCTCCTGATATTTGGACACCAGCTTGCTGATCGCCGTTATCACACCGGTCACTATAAGAGAGGCACCCAATGTCATTGACGCAAGCATCGCCTTTGATGCCGTCGCGGACAGACGGAGTGCCACCGTCAGGCGGTTCTGTGCCGCCGTCCACAGCTCCGTCACCTTCCTGCAGGTCACGATTCTGAATGAGCTTGTGGCATGCAGGGTGTTGGACATCTGCTGCACGCCCATCATCACCGCCATCACGGACTGCATCTTCGTCTGTACCGCCATCAGCCTCTCGTTGTCCTTGACGAACATTGACACGATGCCGGAGCCTGCGGAATATGCTCCCATCAGGCCCTGCACGCCATTGATGACACCACCTATCTGCGTGGCGCCGGTGGAGAGCGCGGTCTCTTCTGTGCGAAGCTCCCTGTAGGCCGTTCCGAGGCGCTCCATCTCCTCACGGCGCTGTCCATACTCGGCTGTGTCCTGCTTCCCCTCTAGACGCAACCTGGCCATCTCTTCGCGGACAGTCCTTATCTGGGTCTCAAGGCTGACGTTGGACTGCTTATAGCCGGCCACCGCATCACGCATGCCGGCAAGCGCCCCTTTCTCCTGATTGAGTTCATTGAGCAAGGCGGACGTCTCTGATGATGAAGCCTTGGCGGACTTCAGCTGCTGATACTTCGCGGTGAGGTCAGCGATGACCTTCTTCTGGTTCTCGATCAGTTGGATATATGAGGCGACATCCTCTTCTCCGCTCGCAAGGGACTGCTTCACGCTGTCATAGGTCTGCGTGTATGTTGATGACAGTGATTCAGCCGCTTTCTTCTGCGCCTCAATCTCGGCATTCACCGACTTGATCTTGTTGATCTGGAATCCGAGCTGACGCAGCTGACCGTCGATGTCGAAAGCTTTCCTGTCATCCCCGGACATGTAAGCCTCTGTCTTGGCCTGTTTCAGCCGGTCATATTCGGCACGGAGTTCCGGCAGGCTGGATGATTGGGCGGACAGCCTTTCAACCGATGCCGCGGCGTCATTGGCCACGGCCTTTATGCCTGACGCGACACCGCCTGCGCCATTCGTGATGGAATCGAGGACCGCCTTGTTCTTGGACGCCATCGACGAGGCGATGTCCCCTTGGGCCTGCAATTCCGAATTGACCCTCTGGATAGCGGCAGAAGCCGCCTTCTGACCGGAGACCACCGCGGAGACGATCTTAGACGCGACCCCGGATGCGGAATCACGACCAGTGAAATCAATCTCGTATGTGACCTTCTTATTCATCTTTCCAAAGCTCAATCAATTTTTCGAACTCCCTTCTGTCCGCTTCCAGTTCCTCTTTTGCCATCTTCGTCTTTGAACCGCCTGCATTCATACTTCCGTCCCAGCCGAATCTCAGCACGTCCTCAGGCTTCAGTCCCTTCTTGGCATAAGGCTTCAAGGCGTAGTAACAAATCCACCGGCAACGCTCCCATCTCCCACGCTCATCATCCTCCTGTTTCGATTGCCACTCTTTATAGATGGCATTGAATTCGTTAGGAGTCAGTCCGGAGAACTCCCTTACTGACAGACCTATTCTTCCGACAGCCACTCCGAGGACAACTTCTATGGGAGTGGGCTTTATGCGTTTTTTTCAGCGTCCCCTTCCTTATTGTCATTCGCCCTTTCGGCAAGGGCGGCAGTGATGCGGATGAACTCCTCTCCGTCAAGTGCGTCCGCGAATTCCTGGAATGAGAGTTTGAACTCCTCACCGTTCCTGCGGCAGTTGGACTTCACCACATGGTACATATACTTGACGGAATCCTCAGTGTCCACCGGCGCGTCAAGGCCGGTCTCCTCCTTGAACGAGAGCATCGCCCCCATTGTCTCACGGTATGGATATTTCTTTCCGTTCACCTCGATTTCGAGATTTCCGTTGTTTGTGTTCTTTGATCTGCTCATTGTGATTCCTGTTTGATTGCGTTAGAAGCCGTCCGGGGAGATCCCCGGATGGCGGAATAAAGGCTACGGGGTGGCTGTTACAGTCTTCGTCCTGACTCTTCCTGTGTTCTCGAATGACGCAGAATAAGTCGAGTCGTCATCGGCGGGGTCATTCCTCTGGAGTGAGGTGATGACGAACAGGCCGACACGGTACTTCTTGGCCTCCTCCCCGGCATAGGCGTATTTCAGTTTGACAGGCTCGCCGCTGTCCATCGCCTCAAGAAGTTCGTCATAGGTGGCGCCCTTCTCATCCTTGCAGACAAGACAGTCGGTCGAGATCGACACAGAACGTTTGGAAACGGACTTCTCATCCCAAAGTCCGTCCGTCGACGTGTCCTCTCCGGCGCTTGCCTTAAGGTCCTCATCCGTCTGCTCAGCATCGTTGTAATCAGGCAGGACCTTCAATGAACGGGACTTGGTCTCCGCCTGGTCCTGAATCTCGCAGGAGGTGCAGTGTCCGAGGGCCTTGGTCCCAAGGAACACTATCATCTTGCTTCCATGTACATATCCTTTTTCCATCGCTATAGTATTTTTGTGAATAAACCTTTTATGATTGTCCCAAGGCTGAAACGCTTCCACAGCCATTGGACTGCCACACCACTGGCCGTCCCTGCCACGATTCCGGCCAGAAACCATTTTCCGGTTCTCTTCGGAGGATCCTCTTTCCGGTTCTCAAGGACTGACTTGTTGGCGTTTGATTCCGCTTCGAATGCCATTTGAGATAGCCTTGAATGAAGGTTGTCAATGACGGCATTAAGAGAGTCTATGGTGCTTCTCTGCCTGTATGTCTGTAATTCGTATACCGCGCATTGTCGGGCGACACTGTCGCATCTGCCGGTCAGCACTATGTTATCCCCTTGACGCCGGGCTTCGACCGAGGCGCGCCCGGATGTCGTGCCGTATTTCGCGCCTTCCGGAAGGTCAAGGAGGCTCCGCATCGGTATCGTCTCCTGCGCCTGGATCATCGGTATCTGTTCGGCGAATGTCGCCTTCAGTTCCGTCATCTCCTGCTGAAGGTTCTGAAACCTGTACTGGACACTGTCCGTTACGGCCTTTGCGACCTGTTCCGTCTGTGTCTGAAGGGCCTCCTGAAGCCGGGAGTCCTCCTGTCTGCAACTTGTCGCCTTTTTTGACGTGCCGCACGCCGCGGACAGAAGGGCGCACGCCACGAGCAGGGCTGTAAGCCCCCTGATGTGATTTCTCATTCTCTTGTCTGTTTAATTGTTGTGTCAGCTGGCTCACCTTTTCCGTAAGGTGGTCAATCTTCAATTCGAGTGTTTTCTGATTCGCAAGCAGCTTGGCATTGTCAGCCTTCAGCTGGACGTTCTCGTCCAGAACCTCGGTGTATTTCTTTGTAAGGAGGTCAATGGATTCCTGCAGCTTGGACATGACATCGACTTTCCGCTCCTTCCTGGTGACGAGCCAGGTCACGACAGACCCGATCGCGCCACCCGGGAGCAGAAACATGAGCAAATCCTTCAGTATCTCGAAATCCATATCAAAAGGTTATCAATCGCTTTCTACGGTTGCCTACTGGCCGTCCACACCATCAGGGTTATTCCCTTCCTCTATGGCGTTGGCTGGTCAGCCGCCTTCTTGAAGACAGGCGTCTCCCTGCTGTCAAGGACAACGAACTCCTCTCCGAATGCGATGTTGGTGTCAGCCTTCATGAGCATCTTGAAGAAATAGAGTTCAGACATGTTGGAGACCTTGTCGATCTGGATGACTGACTCATCGTCCTGGAGGTTGACGGCCGCGAAGAGGTTGGATGTCATCGCGTCCGGGGAGCAGAGGGTCGCCACGATAAGGCCGTCAGGCCAAGCCGCCAACGTCTCTATCCTGATGTCCTTGTACGCCTTGCGGTTGATCTTGGTCTCATCCGCATTCTTCCCCTCACGGGCGGTGAGCTCATCGTCATAAGTGTCGAAGTCGTTCACGCTCATAATGATTCTGAGGGACGGGTTGTTGCGGATGGCCACCGGGATGGCTTTGCGGACAGCCTTAAGGCGGTCGGTCATCTTGGCGGCGTCGCTGGCGACAATGACGCAGTCGCCGTCCTTGGCTGCCTGGGTAAGGATACCGTCAAAGAGTTTGTCATCGCCCTCGCCATATTCGCCATTCACATAATGGTCGCCCAGCTCGAACTGGACCTGCTTTGACAGGGCATCCAGAAGCACGTTCTGAGCCTCCGCAGGAAGCTCGGAGAACACAAGGTTTCCCTTAGGCTGCCACTTGCGCCATATGCTCTCGAAAGCGCGTGGGTTGAAGGTCGTGAAAGCCATGAAGTCACGCGGCTCAAGGACTTTCTCGCTGTAATCGAAATTGCCTTTCGCGTCTTCAACCTTCGGGTCCTCCTTATGCTTCCGGAGCATCTTGCCTGTATGAATACGCGGGATGGAGACTTTCTTCTCGACACCCGGGATGACGTGGATCAACCCCTTGCCGACAATCTCATTGCCGGTCGCCGCCACGGTAAGGATCCTCTCCAGTACCTCACCATTGTAGTTTGTGTTTTTTACTACGATTGCCATAACTTGAAAATTTTAGTTTTTTCCGTTGTACTTGTTTCGGATTTCCTCCTGGCGCTTCGCCCAGCTGCCGCTCTCGACGACAGTGCCGTCTTCAAGGATATCCTTCACCAGCCTCTTTTTCTTCTGCGACTGAAGGATGGCACGTGCGGAATCAGCCTCTGATGAATGAAGCAGCTTCACATACTTCTCCCTCTGGGTCTCATCGATGCGGCCGTCCTTGACGGCGGCATCAACCTCGGCATTGATGGCAGCGTCCAGTGCCGCTTTCTCCCTGCTCTCGAAACCGGCCACTCTCGCCCTCAAAGCGTCATTCTCCGTCTTGAGGGAATCATGGGCCTCGGCCTTCCTGGCGATCTCTTCCAGTCTGGCCATGATGGCAGCCTCGTCAGCGCAATCGCTGAACGGCTGCAACTTCTTGATCTTGTCAAACATTTTGCTTTTGGGTTTATGTTGATTATTAAAGGTTCCCACATAGAGGTCCGTGAACTTGCCGCACCTTTGCTCCAATGGCAATCCGGCAATGTCCTCAGCGTTTATCGCCAGATCATCATACACCTCATCGGCAAAGCCGAGACGGACGGCGTCATCGGCCGAAAGCCAATGGTCCTTGCCGTCCATATACGATGAGCGGATCTCATCGACGGACATCCCTGTCCTCTTGGAATAGATGTCACAGATGGTGTCCTCTATCTGTATCAGTTGCTCCTGGTAGGTCTTGATCTCATCCGCATTGCCGCATACCCCGCCGGTGGGCTTATGGATGAGGATCCTTGCGTACCTGCTCATCTTGACCTTCCTTCCGCAGGCGGCGATGATTGACGCCGTCGAGGCGGCCAGACAGTCAATATAGATGGTGATCTCCGCCTTTGAGTCCTTCAAGGCGTTGAAGATCGCTATGCCTGTGCCGACCTGGCCTCCGATGGAGTTGATGCGTATGTCTATCCTCTGATAGGTATTCTCAGCCTCTATGATCTGCGCGATGACATCCTCCGCACGGACTTCGGCA
>ERZ808242.1577-NODE-1577-length-12136-cov-4.123417_pt1 | contig 12136 bp, 10 predicted proteins | sample MGYA00521244_ERZ808242 | MGnify/ENA primary metagenome ERZ808242 (study PRJEB31516, sample SAMN03275573) | gut metagenome | biome: mammalia-associated habitat; material: feces | host: Papio cynocephalus | place: Kenya | collected 2012-07-27 ... | reverse complement strand
CACCACCACCGCCACCGAGGCTTCCACCGCCACCGCCGCTGCCGAGACCACGGCCGCTGAGACCACAGCTGCCGAGACCGCCGCTGCCGAGCTGAAGACCGTTAAGCCCGGTAAGCTGATCATGTCCACCAACGCCGCCTTCCCTCCCTATGAGATGGTCGCCGATGACGGCTCCTTCGAGGGCATTGACGTGGAAGTGGCCGATGCCATCGCCAAGAAGCTGGGGCTGGAGCTGGAAGTGGACGACATGGACTTTGATGCCGCTCTGCTGGCTGTGCAGCAGAACAAGTCCGACATCGTTATGGCCGGTGTCACCGTTACCGAGGATCGGAAGCTGGTCATGAACTTCTCCGACAGCTACGCTACCGGCGTGCAGGTGGTCATCGTCAAGGAAGGCTCCGACGTGACCCTGGACAACCTGGGCGAGAAGATGATCGGCACCCAGCGCGGCACCACCGGCTACATCTACTGCTCCGACGATTACGGCGACGATCATGTCACCGCCTATGACAACGGCGCTTCCGCCGTGCAGGCTCTGATCAACGGTCAGGTTGACTGCGTGGTCATCGACTCCGCTCCTGCCGAGGCCTTTGTGGCCGCTAACCCCGGTCTGACCATTCTCGATACCGAGTACGTCACCGAGAACTACGCCATCGGCGTGAACAAGGACAACACTGCCCTTCTGGACGCCATCAACCAGGCGCTGGCCGAGCTGACTGCCGACGGTACCATTCAGGCCATCGTTGACAAGTACATCACCGCTGAATGATCCGATCGCTTAGCCAGGGGCGGCTTGAGCCGCCCCTGGCACGGTTGTACCCGGAAAACCGACCTTCGTACCGGGAAGGCCGATTTTCTGCGTATAACACTATAATGAAATTAGAAGGTGAAGCTGTGGAACTTTACGAACTTTGGAAGCCCCTGATGCGGGACGGCACCGCATCCTTCTGGCAGGAATTCTACGTCAAATTCTATCAGGCATTTATCGAAGGAAGCCGCTGGAAGCAGTACTTAAACGGCGTGGGCACCACCCTGCTGGTCACGGCCATGGCGCTGACCCTGGGCATCATCCTCGGCATTGTGGTAGCCGTGATCCGGACCGCCCACGACCAGCAGCGGACGGGACACAAAAATCCCGTTCTCGGCCTGCTCAACGGCATCTGCAAGGTATACGTCACCGTCATCCGCGGCACGCCCATGATGGTGCAGCTGCTGATCATGGGCTTCGTGATCTTCTCCTTCTCCCGGAACTACACCATGGTGGGCGCCCTGACCCTGGGCATCAACTCCGGCGCTTACGTCTCCGAGATCATCCGGGGCGGCCTCATGTCCCTTGACCCCGGTCAGGCGGAAGCGGGGCGGAGCCTTGGCCTCGGCTACATCGACACCATGCGCCTGATCGTCATTCCCCAGGCCTTCAAGGCCATTTTACCGGCTCTTGGCAACGAGTTCATCATGCTGCTGAAGGACACCTCCCTGATCACCGTCATCGGCGGCAAGGAGATGGTCTACGCCGCCCAGGCCATTTACGGCCGCACCTACGAGCAGATGTTCCCCCTCATCGGCATCGCCTGCATCTATCTGCTGCTGGTCATGATCTTCAGCTGGCTGCAAAGTTTACTGGAAAGGAGGCTGCGTCAAAGTGATAGACGTTAAGCATCTGAGCAAATCCTTCGGCGCCCACTTGGTTCTCAAGGACATTTCCGAACACATCTACCCCGGGGACAAAATGGTCATCATCGGCCCCTCCGGCTCCGGCAAATCCACGTTCCTGCGCAGTCTGAACCTGCTGGAGGAGCCCACCTCCGGCACCATCACCTTCGACGGCGAGGTCATCACCGACCCCAAGACGGACATTGATCTTGTCCGCCGGAAGATGGGCATGGTGTTCCAGCACTTCAATCTCTTCCCCAACATGACCATCCGCAAGAATATCACCCTTGCCCCCGTGCGCACCGGCCTGATGACCCAGGCGGAGGCGGACGACAAGGCCACCCAGCTGCTGCGCCGGGTCAGTCTGGAGGAAAAGGCGGACGCCTACCCCAACCAGCTTTCCGGCGGCCAGAAGCAGCGGATCGCCATCGTCCGGGCGCTGGCCATGAATCCCAAGGTCATGCTTTTCGACGAACCCACCTCCGCCCTCGACCCGGAAATGGTGGGCGAGGTTCTCGCCGTCATGAAGGAGCTGGCGGAAAGCGGCATGACCATGGTGGTCGTCACCCACGAAATGGGCTTTGCCCGGGAGGTGGGCAACCGGGTGCTGTTCATGGACGACGGAAAGGTCCTGGAGCAAGGCGCCCCCGCCCAGATTTTCGGCAATCCTCAAAATCCCCGCTTAAAGGACTTCCTGTCCAAGGTTCTGTAATTTTACGGCTGCACCGCACAATTTGTCAGGAAGCCTCAGCCCCCTTTTTGTCCCAATTCAAGGAAGCCTCTGATTCGGGTCTGCGGCAGTGGGCAGAAAAGATCCGCCCACTGCCGCAGATGATTTGTGCGGAGGTTCCTTTGCTCTGTCTGAGCCGTTGAACAAACCGTCAGGCCATGCTATAATACTGCCCAGGAAGCACGAAAAACGCCATGCTCTGTCAAGCAAAAAGGAGAAGTCAACCATGACCGTACAAAAAGCGCGGAGAAGCGACATCGACAGCATTGCAGCAATCTACGACCGCATTCACGGCAGCGAGGAACAGGGCCTTGCTACCATCGGCTGGATCCGGGGCGTCTACCCTACCCGAAAAACGGCGGAGGCCGCTCTGGAACGGGGCGATCTGTTCGTCATGGCAGACGGCGGGAAGGTGGTCGCCGCCGCCGTCATCAACCAGGTTCAGGTCTGCGAATACAAAGGCGCGGCATGGAAGCACGCCGCGGAAGATAACGAGGTCATGGTGCTGCACTGCCTTGTGGTCGATCCTCTGGAGGGCGGCAAGGGCTACGGTCGGGCTTTCGTCGCATACTACGAGGACTATGCGAAGCGGCACGGCTGCCCCGCCCTGCGGATGGACACCAACGTGAAAAATAAGCGGGCGCGAACGCTGTACCACGCTCTGGGATATGAGGAAGTGGGCATCGTGGAGTGCGTTTTCAACGGCATCCCCAATGTGCAGCTGGTGTGTCTGGAAAAGTATCTGGGATAACAAAAGGCTCCCTTCCGACGGTCTTTCGCCTGTCGGAGGGGAGCCTGTTTTTAGTTTGCCGCTGTGTTGTCCTTATAGTAGTCCGTCTCCAGGATCAGATTGTTGATCCGCACGAACTGCTCAACCTTTTCGGCCATCGCGTCGATCATTTCCTCGCTGGCCTCCGCTTCGCCGCCGGTGATGCTGAGGATCCGCTCCGTCACCGCGTCGTAGGCAATATCTCCGGATATCCAGCTGCCGTCGGAAAACAGGGCGTAGCCCTCATAGGTGGGGTCAAAGGCGTCCCGGCCTATGTAGTCGTAGGGGCTGTCCACGCCCAGAAGGTTCAGCATCGTAGGCAAAAGGTCAGAGGTGTTCAGCGTCTTGTCCACCTCCATGGGCTGCAAATCCGTGCTCCAGATGAAGCAGGGCGTCTTTTCCAGCAGCAGCGCGTCATCCACCCCGGAGAGGGCGAACAGGGACTCCTCGTCCTTGTAGCCGTAGGTGTAATGGTCGGTAACGCCGATGATGACGGTGTTTTCCAGCTGCCCCTTGTCCTCCAGCTCCCCAAGCAGCCGGGCAAACAGGTCGTCCACCAGCTTGGCCTTGAGATAGGCGCAGTCCGTTTCCTCGTTCCCCGTAAGCCCCCGGAATTCCGGGTACTTTTTCAGCGCCCAGTAGCTCAGAACCTCATTGTATTTGTAGCTCAAATGGGCGGAACGGGTGATGATGAAATTCAGGGTCGGCTGCCCCTCCCGGAAAAATTCGGCATTCAGGCCGGGATTGTCAAACAGCAGCTGATCGTCATACAGTAGGTCTTCCTCGTCCGCGCCGATGTAATCCCCATAGCAGACATATTCCGAATACCCCATGGCGGGAGAGAAGACGCCGCGGCTGTAGAAGCTGGGGTCGTTATAGTGGAAGGTCTTGGCGGAATACCCCTCCTGCGTCAGCAGGCTGGCAAGGGACTGTCGGTAGGTGTTGGTGATGTAGTCGAAGGCATAGCCGCCCTGACTGCTCAGAAACGAGCCGGTATTCACGCAGAACTCCGAATTGAAGGTGCGGATGCCGCCGTAGCCCGGCGTGTAAAAGTGGGTGAAGGAAATGCCCTCGGACATGAGCCGGTTCAGCGTGGGGGTGTACTCCCCGATCATCCAGTCGTCCATGGACTCCATGAGCACCAGAACCACGTTTTTTCCTTTCAGCAGGCCGGTCATTTCGTTGTCCCCGCCCACGGTACGGTCGGCAAAGTAGGCGTTGATCTCCGCTTTCCCCGCCTTCTGCGCCGCGGCGTAGCTCGGCGTCAGGGGATAAATGCCGTTTTTGTAGATGTCCTTTTCCAGCGTCTGGTACAATCCGCAGACCTGATACAGCCGGTGGGCGTTGAACATATTGTCATAGGCCGCCTCGGCAGACTGGACTCTGCCGTAGTCGGAGGAAGCATACCGGATGTCGCCGTCCTGCAAAAACACCGCCTGGGGCAGACATGCCGCGCCTACCGACGCGGCGATGGCAACCGCCGCAGCCGCAATGCCGGTCGACCACTTCTGCTTCCACCTTGGGAATTTCACCAGGATCACGATACCCTGCACCACCAGCGCCGCCAATCCCAGCCACCAGCCGATGGGGTAACTCAGCAGGACGGAAAAGTAGTCCGACCCCTCGGAGGCATAGCGGAAATCCGACAGCCACATCATCTCGGAAAACAGGTAAAAATACCCCGTCTCCACGGCGGCATAGATCGCGGCGACGAAATACAAAATGCCGTATGCAACTCTCCCCGCTTTCGCCGGGAGCAGCCGGACGAAGCCGCTTAAGATCGCCGCCCACAATGCGCCGAAGGCCAGCGGCCAGAGCTGCGCCGGCCGAAATTCCTCCGCATTCAGGGATAAAAAGAAAAAGGCAAATACTTCCACCAGGAAAAAGGACAGCGGTACAAAAAAGAAATTCCCGCGACGCCCTGTTCTCTGTCTGCCTGTGGTTCTGCCCACTGTTCATCCGCTCCTTTATCGAAACTCAGGGCATTGTATCACAAAACGGCGGAAATGTACACTTAAGAATTCCTTATCTTGATATTTTTCACAAAAAATTCATTTTCCTATTGTAAAATCTTCCTAATTGACGTATACTTAAGGAAACTATGAAGAAATCGGCGATCGCTTTCGGTGATTTCTTCCTTATACTTTCTGCGAGAAAAGAGGACACCCATATGGATTTGATTACCGTCCGTGACCTGTTCAAAAACACCGAAAAATATGCCGGCGCCGAAGTGAACGTCGGCGGCTGGGTGCGAAACCGCCGGGGCAGCAAGCAGTTTGGCTTCATTATCCTGAACGACGGTACTTATTTCACCCCCGTACAGGTGGTGTATAACGATGCCCTGGAGAATTTCCAGGAGATTTCCAAAATCAACATCGGCGCCGCCCTGATCGTTCGCGGCACACTGGTTCTCACCCCGGACTCCAAGCAGCCCTTTGAGATCCAGGCCGAGGAGATCACCGTGGAAGGCCCTTCCACCAGCGACTATCCCCTCCAGCCCAAGCGCCACTCCTTGGAATTTCTGCGCACCATCAGCCATCTGCGTCCCCGTACCAATACCTTCCAGGCGGTGTTCCGCGTCCGCAGCCTTGCCGCCATGGCCATCCATCAGTTTTTCCAGGATCGGGACTTTGTGTATGTCCACACGCCCCTGATCACCGGCTCCGACTGCGAGGGCGCGGGGGAAATGTTCCAGGTCACCACCCTTGACCTGAACAACGTCCCCAAGACCGGGGACGGCAAGGTCGATTACAGTCAGGATTTCTTCGGCAAGCCCACCAACCTGACCGTTTCCGGCCAGCTCAACGCCGAGACCTTCGCCATGGCCTTCCGCAACGTCTACACCTTCGGCCCCACCTTCCGTGCCGAAAACTCCAACACCACCCGCCATGCCGCCGAATTCTGGATGATCGAGCCGGAAATCGCCTTTGCCGACTTGGAAGACGACATGGAGCTGGCCGAGGCCATGATCAAGTATATCATCTCCTATGTTCTGGAGCATGCCCCCGAAGAGATGAACTTCTTCAATGCGTTCATCGACAAGGGGCTGCTTGACCGGCTGCACAACGTCCTGCACAACGAGTTTGGCCGCATCACCTACACCGACGCCGTGGCGCTGCTGGAAAAGCACAACGACGAATTTGAGTACCCCGTCCACTGGGGCAGCGACCTGCAGACCGAGCACGAGCGCTTCCTGACGGAGAAGGTATTCAGGAAGCCCGTCTTCGTCACGGATTACCCCAAGGAGATCAAGGCGTTCTACATGAAGCTGAACCCCGACGGCAAGACCGTGGCCGCTATGGACTGTCTGGTTCCCGGCATCGGCGAGATCATCGGCGGCAGCCAGCGCGAGGACAACTTCGATATTCTGGAAAGCCGCATCAAAGAGCTGGGCATGAAGCCGGAGGACTACGCCTTCTATCTCGATCTGCGCAAGTACGGCTCCGCCCGTCACGCAGGCTTCGGTCTGGGCTTTGAGCGCTGCGTCATGTACCTCACCGGCATGGGCAACATCCGGGACGTCCTCCCCTTCCCCAGAACCGTTGGCAACTGCGACCTGTAATGGCAGCACTGTCCGATTTCAAAAAGGCGAACCGCCACACGCGGTTCGCCTTTTTTGATGGCGATTATCCCAGACGGAAAACCGCCCGAAAGAAGCAATCTTCTTTCGGGCGGAAATTCATTTTTGCGTCAGGATCACACGGCGAGGAAGAACTTCACCAGGAACAGGGCGGAGATCGCGTAGGTCAGGACGGAGACCTCCTTGGCCTTGCCGCTGAAGAGCTTCATGATGGTATAAGAGATCAGGCCCAGGCCGATGGCGTGGCCGATGGAGCCGGAGATGGGCATGCCGATGAGCATCAGCGCCACGGGAACCATCTGATCCATGTCGTCGAAGTCGATCCGCTTCAGACCCTGGAGCATCAGGATGCCCACGTAGATCAGAGCGGCGGAGGTCGCGGCGGCGGGGATGATGGCAGCGATGGGGGCGATGAAGATGCAGGCCAGGAACAGCAGCCCGGTAACGACGGCGGTCAGACCGGTGCGGCCGCCGGCCTCGACACCGGAAGCGGACTCGATGAAGGTGGTGATGGTGGAAGTGCCGGTGCAGGCGCCGGCGATGGTGCCGATGGCGTCGGACAGCAGAGCCTCCTTCATGTTGGGCATGTCGCCCTTCTCGTCCACCATACCGGCGCGGGAGGCGGTGCCCACCAGAGTGCCGATGGTGTCGAACATGTCAATGATGCAGAAGGTGATGATCAGGGTGACGGCAGTGAACCAGCCGATCTGCGCGAAACCGGCAAAGTCAAACTTGAACAGGGTGACCTTGGCCATATCGGCGAAGGGAGGCAGGAAGGAAGCGGTGGCCAGGGAAGCGAAGGGGTTGGTGTCCAGGAACGCGAAGGAGCCGATCCAGTAGACCACGGAAGCGATGAGCATACCGAACAGCACGGAGCCCTTGATGCCCTGCTTGGCCATGGCCAGGATGGCAAACAGGCCGATGAACATGGTCACGACGGTCAGGATCATGGTGGCGAAACCGACGTCTCCCATATTCCCCTGGAGATAGCTGGGGGTCAGCGCGCCGAAGAAGTCCCGCATGACGTAGAAAGGAGTGGCAAAGCCGTTGCCCTCTGCGTAGATGCCCACGTTGGAGCCAAGGCCGATATTCATCAGCATCAGGCCGATGGCGGGGGAGATACCCAGACGGATGCCGAGGGGAATGGCCTCGACGATCTTCTCACGGACGTTGAAGATGGACAGGAAAACGAAGAGAATGCCCTCAAGCAGGATGATGACCAGAGCGGCCTGGAAGGAAGCCACATAAGTCATGCCGGTCATGGCGACAATATTGCCGACGACTACGGCAAAGAAGCTGTTCAGACCCATACCGGGAGCCATTGCGAAGGGCTTGTTGGCCAGGAACGCCATGCAGAACGTACCAATGGCAGAGGCGATGCAGGTTGCCAGGAACACACCGTTCCAAAGATCCTGACCCTCGGCACCGAAGCCGGTGAGCAGGTTCGGGTTCAGCGCGATGATGTAGGCCATCGTCATGAACGTGGTGAGGCCAGCCACGACCTCGGTCTTGACGGTGGTCTTGTTCTCGGAGAGCTTGAAAACTTTCTCTAACATAGTATCGACCTTTCTTTTTAGTTTTCCGGCAGCGCCGGTGGAAAAGTACAGCTTCATTGTAACATTTTACAAAAATAATACAATACAGAAGACAACACAAACTTGTGAATAAATTATGTCCTGTTTTCGTCGTTTTGACAAATTGCCGCTTTTTCCGTTGTTTTCTGCATGGATTCCTTCGGAATTTCACTCGTTTTGGAAACGTATCTATGAACACCGTTCTGAATCGTGCCGGAATAAGTATCGATATTTTAAGAGGCTTCCTCGGTTTTGGGAGGAAGCCCCTTGGTGTGAAAGGTCTGTTTTTTCAGCTTTACTGCTTCGGCGCGCGCTTGCGGCAGAGGTAGATGTCCAGCTTTTCCTTCATGTTCTCCGGAATCTCCCGGGTCACGGGGCACCGGACGGCGTTCGCCATGCGCTCCGCAAATGCAATGAGGAAATCCGTATCCAGCACCATCTGCTCGCCCTTCATCAGCGCCATGGTGTCATAGCGGTTGTGGATGGCGGCGGTGTTGGAGGGCGCGATGCGGGCGAAGGACACGGCTGGGACGCCCTTATCGGCAAAGGGTGTGGAGTCGCTGGAATACACGTCCTGCTTCACATCCACCGGGAAGCCCAGCTCGTCACCCAGATAGGAAATATAATGGCACAGCCTTTCCTCGCCGGTGACGCAGGAAATAAATTTGCCCATGATGCAGCCGATCATGTCCAGGTTGATGTTCAGCATGCAGTTCTTGAGCTTCTCCTCGTCGGCACAGTATGCCTTGGAACCCAGCAGTCCCCGCTCTTCGCTGCCGCACCAGAGGAAGCGAAGACCATAGCGGTGGGGATGCGCCGCGAAATGCTCCGCGATGCCCAGGATCCCCAGAGAACCGGACATGTTGTCATACGCGCCCTGGGACAAGGACGTGGAATCGTAGTGGGCGGTGAAGGCGATATACTCGTCCACCTGTCCCGGCATGTCCAGGACAACGTTATGGGACCGGCCGGTATACTCCTCCTGCTTCAGCGTGATCTTCGCCGTGGAAGCCCCCTTGCGGATCAGCTCCACCGCGTCCTTGGCGTTGATGTTCACGCCGGGAATCCGGTTACCGTTGTGGACGTAGGCGCGCAGCTCCCGCTGGTCGATATCCCGGTCGGTGTAATTGGTGTTCCCGTCATAGGTAATGAAGCCCACCGCGCCGTTTTCCAGCAGGTCGTGATACATCCAGTAACCCAGATAGCCGTCGATCATCACGATTTTTCCCCGGCACCGGCTCAGGGCGCAGGGGCCGGAATCCCGCAGATAGTAGAAGGGCGCTTCCACCTCCCCGTTTCCGGCGCACAGGTAGCCCTTGCAGGTCACTTCCGCGCCGTCCACCCGGAGCGTCGCCTCCTGCATTTGGGACATGGGCACGTCAAAGGGCACGATCTCAGCCTTCAGCCCCAATTCGGCCACCTTGTCCTGCAAATACTGCGCCGCACGCAGCTCCTCCGGACTGCCGCCGGTACGGATATAGGCCGTATCCGCAAAAATCTTCATAATCTGTTCTGCATTCATAGGGTTTCCTCCTTTTTCTCCGCTGCCGCCATCCCTGCGGCGTAGGCCGTCGCCCAGGCAATTTGCAGGTTGAACCCGCCGGTGTAGGCGTCGCAGTCAATGACCTCTCCGGCAAAATACAGCCCGGGCACGCGCTTGGATTCCATGGTTTTGGGGTCGATTTCCGATACCTTCACGCCGCCGCTGGTGATGATCGCCTCGGACACCGGGCGCTTGCCGGTGATGTCAATGGCGAAAGCCTTCAGCAGCTCCACCAGTGCGCGGCGCTTCTGCTTCGTCAGAGAATTGGCCTGCATTTCCGGCGCAATGTCCAGCCTGCGCAGCACCACGGGGATCATGCTCCGGGGCAGCAAATCCACCAGGGCATTTTCCATGCTCCGGTTCTGATACTGCTCTAAGTCCCGCAGAACGCGGGCTTCCAGCTTTTCATTCTCCAAAGCGGGCTTCAAGTCCAGCACCAGGCGGCAGCCGTCCCCTTTTAAGTGGCAGCTCGCCGACAGCACCGTGGGGCCGGATACGCCGAAGTGGGTGAACAGCAGCTCACCAAAGTCCTTGTAGAGCACCTTTCCCTTGGCGTTCAGCAGCCTGACCCCCACGTTCCGCAGGCTCAGCCCCTGCATTTCCTGGCAGTCGTTTCCCGCCGTCTCCAGGGGTACCAGGCTTCCCTCCGGGGGGATGATGGTATGTCCCAGGGCGGCGGCAATGCCGTAGCCGTCGCCGGTGGAGCCGGTGGCGGGATAAGAAGCGCCGCCGGTGGCGAGAATCACCCAGCCTGCGGCGATTTCTTCATCTTGCGTTCTCACCCCGGTAACATGTCCGTCCCGGGTGAGAACATCCCTGACCCGGGCAGTCTTCACGGCGATTTTCTGCCGGTGCAGCTCCGATTGCAGGCAGTCCAGAACGGACTGGGACTTGTCCGTCACCGGGAAGACCCGGTTTCCCCGCTCGGTTTTCAGACGGCAGCCATGTTCTTCAAAAAAGGCCATCGTCTTTTCCGGCGGGAACGCCGTCATGGCGCTGTAGAGAAACCGCCCGTTCCGGGGGACGTTCTGCAAAGCCTCCTGGGCGGTGCAGTTGTTGGTCACGTTGCAGCGGCCCTTGCCGGTGATCAGAAGCTTTCTGCCCAGACGGTCGTTTTTTTCCAGAAGCAGTACCTTCTGCCCCCGTTTTGCCGCCGTAATGGCCGCGAACATGCCCGCCGGGCCGCCGCCGATCACGATCCCGTCATAGCCCATCAGCCGTCCACCCGCTTCTCATACACGTCGTATTCTTCCCAGATCCGCTCCAGATTGGCAAAGGTTTTGGACAGCTCCTTCTCCTTCTGGGCGGCGATGGCGACGATCAGGGCGTTGACGATGCTCAGCGGCGCCACCAGGGAGTCCACCAGGCTGACCATATCGCTCTTTGCGATGAGCACATGGTCGCAATTACTGCCGAGGGGGGACAGCTTGCTGTCCGTAATGCCGATGACCGTTGCCCCGGCGGAGCGGCAGTATTTCGCCCCCTTGGTCGTAGTAGAGGAATACCGGGGGAAGGAAAAGGCGATGACCACGTCGCTGCTGTTCACGCTGACGATCTTCTCAAACATCTCCCCCGCCCCGAAGCCGGAAACCACGTGGACATTGTTGAACATATAATTAAGGTAGTAGCCCAGAAAATTCGCCAGCGGCTCCACGGAGCGGACGCCCAGAATGTACACCCGTTTGGCCTTCAGAATGGCGTTCACGGCAGCGGAAAATTCCTCCCGGCTCACCATTTCCTCCGTCTGGCGGATTTTTTCCATGTCGGAGCGAAGCACCGTGGAGACCACGTCCTGATCGCCCAGACGGTCGTTGGCGACCTCAATGCGCTGCACGGAGGTCAGGCGGTTGAGCACCATTTCCTGCATGGCCTTCTGCATACTGGGGTAGCCGTCAAAGCCCAAGTCCACGGCAAACCGAACCACCGTGGATTCCGATACGCCCACCGTTTTTCCCAGACGGTTGGCCGTCATGAACGCGGCCTTGTCATATTCCTCCGTAATGTAACGTGCGATCCGCTTCTGCCCCTTGGAGAAGGTGGGTTCCATCTCCCGCAGCGTGGACAATATATCGTGACTCATAGCTGCCTCCTTGTGCGGCGCTGTATCTTTTTTATGGCGGCCGGCCTGATTCTGCCGAAAATCCGCCTTATAGTATACTAGCAAAACCAGCGACATTTTGCAAGAGGCAACCGCAGAAAATGCATGAGGATTTCAGATCGTGCCGGGTGTTCCGGACATCCGTACCAGTTCCGCAACCTCCGACTCCGTCAGGCAGCGCCACTTTCC
>ERZ808242.1575-NODE-1575-length-12149-cov-4.648173_pt1 | contig 12149 bp, 8 predicted proteins | sample MGYA00521244_ERZ808242 | MGnify/ENA primary metagenome ERZ808242 (study PRJEB31516, sample SAMN03275573) | gut metagenome | biome: mammalia-associated habitat; material: feces | host: Papio cynocephalus | place: Kenya | collected 2012-07-27 ... | reverse complement strand
AGTATATTACCGCTAAGCGCCTACCATGTCAAGCACTTCCAGGCAAAAATGTGCATTTTTTTTGCTGTAGCTCGTTCATTTCATAGCAAGCGATCATTTTGGAAGCGGTTGCGCAAGCGTAGTTTTAACCAACAGGCGGAAACAGTGGCTATGGAAGGCGAAGAATATTGGCCGAAGCCAAAGCTTCGGTCAGTTCGAGCCTGGAAGAGCCGCTGGTGGAGCTAGCCAACATGAACATGAGCCCGCAGCCTAAACTTATAGCGAAATTTTTTGCTATATCGGTAGCGCAGGCCTCTGGCCGCCAGGCCAGTGAAGCCGGAGCGTCGATATGGCAATAAAATGAAGCTAACATAAAAAGCTAACTGGCGGGCGGTACACTATCAGCGTCTCTAAGCTGAAAAACTACGCAACAAACGAGCAAGAAAGTGGACATTACAACGCAGAAAGCAGTGATAAGGCATAGAAAAAAAAAGTCTCCGTTTCTTAAGAAGCGGAGACTTACAATGTTTGTTTGCGCTAAACATACTTATGTTGCGTAAAACATTAAACGATTATCAGTTGGCAGTTTCTGAAACACCAGCTTCTTTAGTAGCGTCATTTTCGCTGTCATTAACAACTGCGCTGGCTATTTGCATTTTACCATCAACTAGCTCCTGATTGAAAACACAGTTGTGAGCAGATAGCGGTGAATTGAGCATAGTGCTATGCTTGTAGCCGTAACAGAGGTAAATAATCGTACCTATTACCATCCATACCAAGAAACGAATCCAAGTCATAGAAGGCATACCGGCGACTAAGTAGAGACAGCAAACGATACCGCCAATAGGTACCCAAGGAACTAAGGGAGTACGGAAAGGACGAACGATGTCAGGACGCTGACGGCGCATAATAATTACGCCCAAACATACTAATATAAAGGCAAATAAAGTACCGATATTGCAAAGTTCAATTACAATGCTTAAATCCATAAAGCCAGCACATAAAGCCACTACAATAGTAGTGCCCCAAGTAGTAATGTGGGGAGTGCGAAACTTTTTGTGAACTCTAGCAAAGAACTTAGGAATCAAACCATCACGAGCCATTACGAAAAAGATACGCGGCTGAGCTATTTGGAAGACCAACAACACAGCGGTCATAGCGATAACAGCTCCAATAGCAATAACAGCTGCAACCTTAGGCATATTAATAGCAGCAAAAGCAGTGGCCATAGGTTCGGCCGTTCCCAACTCGGTGTAATGAATCATACCAGTTAAAACAGCAGCTACAGCTATATACAAGAAAGTGCTGATAGCTAAAGTGATAACCATACCCAAAGGCAAATCGCGACCGGGATTTTTAGTTTCTTCAGCCAAGGTAGTAATAGCGTCAAAACCTATATAAGCAAAAAAGACCAGAGCAGCACCAGCTTGAATACCAGCCCAACCATTGGGAGCAAAAGGAGTCCAGTTTCCGGGATGGACATAGACAGCACCTAAAGCAATAACGCCTAAGATAATGAGAATCTTAAAAGCGACCAAGAAGTCATTTAAACTGGCTGAGAATTTAATGCCACGCACAATGATACAAGTGAGTAAAACTACAATAGTGATGGCCGGTAAATTGCACATAATGGGAATACCCAAAATGTGGGGAGCACTAGCTATAGCTTCTGGAGAAGCAGTAAAATAGCTATCAGCCAGCCAAGCAGGGAAATTGATGCCAAACCCTTTTAGAATAGACAGGAAATAGCCAGACCAAGAGATAGCTACCGCAATATTGCCTACTGCGTATTCTAAAATAAGGTTCCAGCCTAAAATCCAGGCTACATATTCACCCAAACTGGCATAAGCGTAGGTATATGCACTGCCAGCAGTAGGAATTACCGATGCAAATTCTGCATAGCAAAGTACACACAGTAAGCATGCAACAGAAACAACCAGGAAAGAGATCATAACTGCGGGGCCTGCAGCAACGTAATCTCTGCTTCCAGCAGCGGCTAAACCTGTAGTTACAAAAATACCTGAGCCAATTACAGCTCCTACTCCAAAAGCGACTAGATCTTTAAGCTTAAGATCGCGTTTTAAAGCTTCACTCTGTTCAGAGCCAGCCTCCAATTTTAGTTGTTCAACGCTCTTAACTTGGAAGATCCGCTTCAACAGCGCCAATAGACGTTCTAACATTATTGAAAAACGGCCCTCTCTCACTAAAAATAAAAAAATTACATCTGTGTAGGCTTCTAATTAACTTTTGCTTGTACCTTGCTTGTATGACCAAAAATATTGATCTTGCGATCTTATTTTCGACCACTTTTGGTCTTTATGCACAATATTTATCATTAGATAAGTATAAAAAGCTAAATACAAAACTCACCTGAGATTGACAAATGCAAAGTAGAAAAAAGCCGCCCCTTCCCTTCCGGAAGTTGACGACTTTATCATTTGGTAGCACAAACAAGATTTAGATTTAAGTAGAACCTTGCCTGTTATAAAAAGCCTAGTAAATTAGTTATTCAAAGTAGCTATAGTAGCCCCGATGCCGCCTTCAGTAGCTTTACCCATACGATAAGAAGCAATAGAAGGATGATTCTTAATGTAATCAATCACAGCTTTACGCAAAGTACCTGTGCCTTTGCCGTGAATTATCTCTAATTGATGTACTCCACTCATAAACGCATCATCAATTTTGGCACCCAATTCCCAAAGGGCTTCGTCGACATTTTTGCCATGCAAATCGATGCGACTGGAAAGCATAGTCATGCTGCCACCTCTAGGAATAGATCCAACTTCGCTCTTCTCTGGAGCTAAGACTTGAAGATCTTCTTTTTTGACTTTTATGCGAATAACACCAATTTGTACTTCAGCTTTTTTATCGGAAAGAGAAAGTACAGTACCATCCTGGCCATAACGAGGTACAAACACGTGAGAACCTACCTCTAGCGGTAAATTGACAGCTTTAACTTCCTCCTCTGGCTGCTGCTCCTCTTCTTCAGAGGCAAAACCATCTAAGCCCAATTCGTCGGCCAACTTAGCCCCTATAGCTCGGCTCTCGCTTACAGCAGCATTGGGATCAGCTGACAGACTTACCTCCAAAGCCTGAGCGGCCGTATTTTTGAGCCTCTCTTTTAATTTGCTATGTCCAGGAATTTTAGGAGCTTTACCCTTTAAGTTGTTAGCTTCTACACTAATGCTGTCCAAATTGCTTTCTGTGCTTTGGGCTTGTTCTCTAATGTATTGGTCAAGTTTGTCTAAACGCGAATAGGTATTTTCCGACTTATCGGGCGTTTCCGAAACGGAATAGTCTCCAACATCTTCCTGAGCTACTTCTAATTGCAAATCGTCCTCAGTCGTATCGCTGCTAGGTTCGGTAGTCGAAGTTTTAACTCCAACTTTAGGAGAAGCAAAACCTTCTCGTTCTTTGCGATAATTGACCGCTTCTTGCAAAGCTTGGGCCAAAGCTTTCGAAGCAACAGGATTCAATTCTACAAGTTCTTCCAAAGCTTCAAATTCGACTAAAGCTCTACTAAGTTCGGCAGCTGCTTTACGCAATTCAACAATAGATTGGCGACGGACATTGCCCAATTGAGCTAAATTGCGGCGCACGCTGCCAGTAAGACCACGCAAATGACGGCGTGAAGATTCTACCAACTCTTCCGTTTCGGAGGTAGCTTTGGCAATCATTTCTGAACACTCACGCTGAGCATTTTCTACTTTTTGCTCGTACGCCGAGCGCAAACGTCCCACTTGAGCTAATTGGTCGCGCAAACGTTTGGCCAGACGTTCATTAACCTCGCGCTCTTTATCAAGTTCGCCTAATAAGCCGTTAATTTGAGCAGTATTTCCACCTAAAAGCTCGACAGCTCGCCGTTCAATTTCCGCAGGCAATCCTAAGCGACTGGCGATTTTTAAAGCGTTGGAGCGACCAGGAACGCCCATAATTACCCTGAAAGTCGGAGCCAAAGTATCGCTATCAAACTCTACGGCCGCATTAGTCATACCCTCACGCTGAGAAGCGAAGTTCTTCAATTCGGAAAGGTGAGTAGTTACTACCGTAACTGCACCTTTAGAGTGGAAATATTCCAGCACAGCTTCAGCTAAAGCTCCACCTTCAGCCGGATCGGTACCTGCTCCCAATTCGTCAAGCAAAAGCAAAGTATGTTCCTTGGCGTGAGGAATCATACGTAAGACTTGATTGATATGGGCAGAGAAAGTAGACAAATTTTGCATAATACTTTGCTCATCGCCAATATCAGCCCAAACTTGCTCAAAGAAAGGAATGCAACTGGAAGGATCAGCTGGAATGGGCAAACCGGAAATGGCCATCATGACCATTAAACCGATAGTTTTTAAAGCTACGGTCTTACCTCCAGTGTTGGGGCCAGTAATAATTAAGGTACGATTATTTTCCAAATCGAAAGTCATAGGCACTACTTTGTCGCCCAAACGCTCGATAAGTAAAGGATGGCGAGCAGCAGCAATGAGCAATGGCGATTTGTCTTTTACTTCTGGTAGTGATGATCCAGAATGAGCCGCATACTTGGCAATAGCTTGCAAAGCTTCCAGCCAAGCTAATTCTTCTAAACTATCGGCAAGTTCACGCCCGTTAGTACCGACTAATTCAGTCAAGCTTTGCAAAATGCGCTCAATTTCAGCAGTCTCAGCCAAAGCTTTAGTGCGACTGAGGTTACTAAGCTCAACTACAGCCAAAGGCTCCATAAACAAAGTGGCCCCACTAGCCGACTGATCAATAATAATGCCGGGGAAATGGCCGCGATATTCGGCTTTAATAGGAATAACCTGACGGCCAAAACGCGTTGAAATGACCGGATCTTGGATCATACGCGCGTACTCTGAGTTGCGCAGAAAATCATGCAAACGCTCTTCTACGCTAGCTCTAGCAGCGGCTAATTCTTGACGTATACGAGCCAAGTTTGGCGTAGCGTTGGGAGAAAGTTCACCATCAGGAGTAATAGCTCGCGCTACTTGTTTTTCTATATCGCGAAATTGTCCCAAACGCAAAGCTTTGTCACTTAATAATGGGTATTCTTTAGCGCGAGAGCGCAAAAAAGTACCTACCTGACGAGAAAGCTGGGCTAAATGCAAAATGCCTAATAATTCCGCAGGTTGCAATGATTTGTGGCGCTGAGAAGCTTTTATGGCCGATTGAACGTCGCCCAAATTGTCGGTATAAAGGTTGTAACCTTTATCGACATTTAGGCGCATAGCTTCTTCTATTTCCAGCTGCCGCGTTTGCACATCTTCCAAATCGGCCAGCGGATGTAACTCTCTTATTATGTCGGCCGCAGGTCCCCAATGAGCGTATCCTGCTATAACCTCCAAAACTTGATTAAATTCTAAAGTTTTGCCACTTTGAGCATTGATAAGTCTTATTTCATTTTCTTTTGCGTTCTGTTTGTAAAAACTCATATTTTTAGTCCTTCAAAAATATCGTATGCTTGCTCTGAAAGAGCAAAAAAAATACTCAACCGCTTTATTTCCCGGCCGCGATTAGAAGCCGAAAATGGCTCTCTTTCCCAAAATAGCGACTAATAGAAACGGTTCAAATACGCCTGATTTTAGCTCAATTTCACGCAATTGTGAAGAAGCCATAATCTGTTTCCATGGTGAACAACTGAGCAGAACCCAATATTATTAGAAAGTTTGTAGGCTTTTATCAACTCGGCGCGAATTGGCGCAGAACGTTATTATGCCTAAAAATAAGTTTTTTCCGCTTAAAATTAAGATGCTTTTGGCTTTGCTGCCCTTAACGGTGTTTTTTGCTTTTTTCTGTTTTGCCGTCATTAAGGGAGGCGAGCAACTTTCTCTCACCCATTCTTTAGCTATGCGCAGCGAATCATTGGGAGAATGCTTGGCTGCTATGAGTGCCGATTCATTGGACGACCCAGGCAATTATGCAAAATCTGCCAAATTGCAAAGAAGTGTCTCTGTGTTAGCTGAGCAAAAGGGTGTAAGCGCTCTGGAAGTGCTCAACAGTGCAGGTAAAGTGAAAGCTAGTTCCTTGTCGGCGGAAATAGGTTCTATCAAAAACGATGAGCAAACACGCAAAGCGTTAGGGCTGTCCGTTATTCAAAGCGGCTTGGAAACTTCTGGAGAGACCGATTGTATGGTTAGTACTGTGCCAGTGCGTTCTTCAGATAGTAGCTTAGGTATAGTAAGAGTTTACCTTACAACAGATGAACTTACAGCAGCTTTCAGCGGCTTAAAGCGTCAACTGTTAGGTTTAGTCTTTATTCTTATCTCCGGCGCCTTAGGTTTTACAGCTTTTGTATCTTATTTTTACGGCAATCCATTGCTCAACTTAGCTGAAGTAGCTGATCAAATGGCCCAAGGCAAATTAGAGACCAGAGCTGACCAAAACCGTGCCGACGAAATAGGTTTAGCTGCTTCTCGCTTAAATCGTCTCTCTGAATATATTCAAAAGCTTATAGCTTCTTCACAAGCCGAAGAAACAGAAAAACGCGAGCGCATTCACGCCCTGCGCAACTTCGTAGATGGAGTGTTAGCCGGAGACACTGAAAGCCAAGCAAAAGTTGAAGATATAGACGAGCTGGGACAGCTCTCTATGAGTATCAATGAGTTGGTACGTCATATGCGCACTTTAAGTGCAGCCGAGCAAGCTTTACAAGATCGAGTCAACGAGTCAGAGCATATAGACGTTGGTTCTTGCCCAACTATAGGCGATTTGCCTATAAACGGTGCCTCCCCTAAATTAAATGAACGCGATCTTTCTGCTTCCTCCTCGACTCCCCAATATTATAAAAACCGTCTCTTACCAGACTCTGAAACCGTTATTGCTATGGCAGCCCCAGCTCCTAAGCATCCTGAATCTTCCCAACCTAACTCTTCTCAGTCTACTAGTAAGGAGAGTCAGGAACAAGGCCATGATAACTCCTTCGTATCTTTCCAGGAAGATTACAGCTTAGCTCAAGGTGGCGAATTAAATAATTCACAATTAGACTACGTGAATAAACTCAGTCGTCTAGGCGCCGGGAAAACGGCTCTTATTGCTACTGGAGGCACCGAAGACTCTTATCCTTTCTTGCGTCGCATTCTAGAAGATGAAGGTTTCAGCGTTCTTTATGCTTCCACTATAGGCGAAATGCTGGAAATCACCTCCTATGCCAAAGTAGATTTGGTAATGGTCGAATTTAACGATATGGATGGCGGCAACCAGCACGCAGTTAATAGGTTACGCGGTGTTCCAGGCGGAGAAGATGTTTCTGCTATAGTCTTGGAGGCTACAGAACATACAAATGTGCCTTACGCTTCCATGCAAGGTGTGATCCAAATTATCATTCCCAATGCTGATGATGAGCTTATTAGCATGATTCGAGAGGCCCTAGCTGAGATAGTCTTAACTGGAGGCAGCAATCCTTTCATTTAGAGCAAAAAAATAAATAATAAGGAAATTTTTTTCCCTAATTGAACTCTAACTGAGAAGCATTTTCACTTTAGGATAAAACAAGTTATGATGAACACGGTGTTCACTTCAGACAATAATATAAGTGTAGATGAATTGCCTGACATTCCTCAGCAGGGTAATCCTATCATTTTATTGGTATTAGCCTTGGTATCTGCCGTTATCGGACTCTTGCTTTTGCTATGGCCTAGTTCTTTATAGCTTAGCGCTCATTAGTTTCACATATGCAATAAGAAAATATGTGAGTAGCTTACGTTGCTTGTTTTCGTTATGTGTGCTTTTATGACGACCGTTTTAGACGCTTAGTTTGACAATAAGCGCTGTTTTTTCTATCATTCTATGAGTTTTTTTCAAGAGAAAGAGGTAAAAAGAGACGATATGTTTGCAAATTCTTTAGATATGGCCAAAGCAATTGCCGACGTTTGCTATCAAAAGCTAGGTAAAGATACAGTTGTTTTGGATATGAGTAAGGACTCAGTTCTTTGCGATTATTTCGTTATTTGCGATGCTCCTACTCGCAACCAATTGCGCGATATCGCTGAAAATATCGATAAAATGCTATCAGAACAGGGAATTGAGCCCAAGTCCATTCAGGGCAAAAATGATAACGCTTGGACCCTAATGGACTACAGCTCTGTAATCGTACATCTGTTTATCAGCGGCGAGCGCAGCTTCTACAACTTAGAAGGTATGTGGAAATCCGCTCCTATAGTTTACGCTCCGGATGCCGAAGAAGCCAACAAAGAAGAGAAAGCCTAGATTTACTAGCTCAGCCGTAAGCCTAGGTAGTTGCCTTAAAACAATTCCGGAAGCTATGAAAGGTTTGATATGATCGATAAGATTAGAAAAAATCCGCATGGCAGCGCTGCAATTACCGTTATTTGCGGCATCGCCGGCGTATTCATAGGCGCTTTCTTAGTTTTTATAATCGTATATTGTAGTCCCTCCATCAAAATTTCCATGGAAAAAGAAGAGGTTGAGACTCCTCAGACGACTACAGAGACTAGCGATAATTTCACGCAGCAGAATAAGGGCAAGTCTGATTCTGAGTTCAGTATCAATTACAATTCCAAATCTAATGCCGTTATGCCTAAGGGCAGCAGCGCTGTAGCTGATGCAGTAGCTAAAGTTGCTCCTGCGGTAGTCAACATAGACACAACTATGACTACTAGAGTTTATAGCACCCATGGATTTGGCTTTATTGATCCTTTCGATTACCAAGTTCAGGAAATTCCTCGCGGTATGGGAACAGGCATTATTGTCAGCTCTGATGGCATAGTTTTAACGAACAACCATGTTGTCAGTGGTGCCAAATCCATTAAAGTGACTTTAAGTGACAAGAGTCAGCATTCCGCGCAAATTATTGGTACCGATCCTGTCTCCGACTTGGCTATCTTGCGTATTGCCAATAAAGAGCGCTCTTTCCCTACAGCCTCTTTGACCAATTCAGAGAGTATGCGTATTGGAGATTGGGTTGTAGCTTTAGGTAATCCTTTGGGCGTCGGTCAAACGGCTACTCTGGGTATTCTCTCAGCCAGGAATCGTACTTTAAGTGACAGTAATGTCGACTTACGAAACTTATTGCAAACTGATGCGGCCATTAACCCTGGCAACTCCGGCGGGCCGCTTATCAATCTTAAAGGCGAAGTTATTGGTATAAATACTGCTATTATCCGTTCAGCTCAAGGCATTGGCTTTGCTATTCCTGCAGAAACTGCCTATACGGTAATGAAAGAATTGCGCGATCATGGCAGAGTTTCTCGCCCTTACCTTGGTATAGCCATGGCCGATTTAAATCAGCCAGCTCGCAACTACTTAGGCTTAGACAAAAACATTCAAGGCGTTATTGTAGGTCAAGTTTTGCCCAATGGTCCTGCTAGCAAAGGTGGCCTCAAGAGTAACGACGTTATAGTAAGTATCAATGGCACAGAGACTCCTACGGCTTCAGAGTTGCAATCTTTTATGCGTTCTCTGAAAGTTGGTTCCACAGTGACTATAAAGCTTTGGCGCGATGGTACCGAAAAAGAAGTCAGTGTGAAGTTGGAAGAGCAACCCTCTTCTCTCTTCCGCCAGTTTAGAGAGCCTTAAAGCTTACTTATGTAAGCTCTAGAATAGTCGACTTCCACTGCAGTGGAGGTCGGCTATTTTTTTTGCAAATAATAATAGCAATATTTTAGGCATAAATAGCAATAAATATAGACATTTAACCATTTATTGTATGGACAATTTTTACGTTTTTTTCGAAAGAAATTCCCCAGAATAGGCTGATTTATCTTTCTATCGTTACTCTATTAGGTTAATTTTTTGTAGCTTTCTTTAAAATTTTTGTTTAAAAACAGACAATATATATGCAAAATGTTTACATTTTTACACTAATTTATATTTTATAGGCTGGATTTATTGCAGGATTGGACTATAATTATTAGAAAATATGCAGTATATCAACCTTATTTAAGGTTTTGTTGTTTTTTAGCTTTAAATTAGCGAAAAAAGCTGTTAATTCATAGATTTCATCTCCTTGGCAAAGAGATGGGATATAGAGAAAACTAAGGAGACCATAATGCGTAAGCTTTGGGCTTATGTGTTGGTGGCATGTATCTGGGTTGTGCCTATTCTGCTTTTAGCGCAGAATGCTTGCAGTCAAGATCTGGGAAATATGCCTCCGGCACCTTCTCTAGTGTCTGTATCGCCTAACGAAAGTGGCTTGCTGCCCAATAGAGTTAATGCAGAGACTGTTGAAGTCGAAACAATAAGAGATATAGAAGATGTTAAAGTAAACGAGAATAAAGCTCGTCAAAATAACAGCAACCATATTAAAATTGCTGACTCTTTAGCTTCTTCATTTATTCGCGGAGCTGAAACCAGTGCCGAATACAAAATAGTCGCCGCTCCTGAACCTCAGGGCCGTACGATTACGGTAACGGCTTACGCCTACTGTTTAAATGGGCGCACAGCCAGCGGACACTATACCGGACCAGGTTGTATTGCTGTCGATCCTAGCGTCATTCCTATTGGCTCTAAAATATATGTTCCCGGTTACGGCTGGGGTGAAGCCAGAGATACCGGTGGTGGCATTTACGGAAACAAAATAGATATTTGGCTACCAAACAATGCCCAGTGCTCTCAGTGGGGAGTGCGCACCGTTACGGTCACAGTTACCGAGTAACCCAAAAAAGTAAAGCCGCCTTTATGGCGGCTATATTTTTTAGAAACACAATTTTGCTGATGTTTGAGTTCTTTTAGATAGGGTACAAAAGTCGAGGCGGCGAATTAACTCGCTTGGTCTTTTGCCTTTAAATGCGAGGCCATATTTATAAGCAGTAGAAGGTGCCAGGCTCAGTAATGGAAAAGCCTCACCGCCACGCTAGTAAAGATTTTTTTGGAGATATTTTCTGATTATGAGCTATAAAGTTGCCGTTCTTGGTTCGGGAAGTTGGGGCACAGCACAAGCCCTGCACTTACAGAAAGCCGGCAGCGATGTAGTTATATGGGGATGCGACGCCATAGATTTAGATTCCATCAAGACAGGATTTAATGCTCGTTATTTTGGTGATATGCGCTTATGTGATCCTGGCGATTTGGGAGTTGAATATAATCTTAAAGATGCTGTCAAAGGAGCCGATTTTATCGTTTTTGCTGTGCCTTCAGGAGCTGTACGCAGTGTAGCTGAAGAAGTTAAAGAAAATGTCAGCCCTTCAAGCGTCATTATAAGCACAGCCAAAGGCTTAGAAAAAGATAGTCTTATGCGTATGTCTGAGGTACTTTCTGAAGTGCTGGGACGTTTGGAGCGCATAGTAGTTCTTTCCGGCCCTTCTTTTGCTGTAGAAGTTATCAAAGAATTGCCTACAGCCGTTACTTTAGCTTCTCCAGTGCCGCGCCTCTCTTCTTTGGCTGCCAATCTTTATCACTATAAGTATTTCCGCGCTTATGCCTCTACCGATATAGTAGGTGTTGAATTGGGTGGAGTCTTAAAAAATGTTATTGCTTTAGCTGCAGGCATGGTTGATGGAGCAGGAATGGGAGCCAACGCTAGAGCCGCTCTTCTCACCAGAGCTCTTATAGAAATTAGGCGCATTGTAATGGCTATGGGTGGTCGCTCCTCCACCGTATCAGGTTTAAGCGGTCTAGGAGATTTGCTTTTGACAGCTACAGGCGATTTAAGTCGCAATCGCCAAGTAGGCTTGATGCTCGGTAGAGGTCGCAAATTATCAGATATTATGCAAGAGATGAAGCAAGTAGCCGAAGGGGTTACTACAGCTAATAGTTGCTTACAACTAGCACAAAATTTGGGCATAGAAACACCTATTATCAAGGAAACTTGCCAAATCTTGTCTGGTGAGCATGATTTGCAACAAGCTATCATCAATTTATTAGCTCGTTCACAAAAGTTCGAATAAAAAAATAAGCGCAACTCTTCGAAGAAGGTTGCGTTTATTTTTTGTTTAGGCGATATTCAAAATGGAGTCGTAGCTTCCCCACACATTGGGCTTGCGATATAAATTGGCAGGATCCTCAAACCAATCTTTTTCGTCTACCCTGAACTTGTAACGATATCTTCCTGGCGGCGGCGCATCAATTTCCACTTTCCAGGTGCCATCGAACATTTCATGGAAATAGTACTGATGAGGCGTCCAATCGTTAAAGTCTCCCATTAGTTCGACTTTTTTGGCAAAATAATTGACAAAGATGAAGCTCAATTTGCCATCTAAAACCAAAGGAGGGCGTAACTCACA
>ERZ808242.1573-NODE-1573-length-12155-cov-4.254463_pt1 | contig 12155 bp, 11 predicted proteins | sample MGYA00521244_ERZ808242 | MGnify/ENA primary metagenome ERZ808242 (study PRJEB31516, sample SAMN03275573) | gut metagenome | biome: mammalia-associated habitat; material: feces | host: Papio cynocephalus | place: Kenya | collected 2012-07-27 ... | reverse complement strand
ATTTTCAATCAAATTGCTTCAAAAACCCCGGAAAATCAAGGTTTTCCGGGGTTTTGCATACTTATACGACAAACAGGCAGCACCTCCGCAAGAGGTGCTGCCTTAGCTTGTCAAAAAAGTCCTCACAGGACTTTTTTGACCGCGCTTTCCGCCAAGCATTTTGAACGCTTTCAAAATGCTGTCACCGAAAGCCTTGATATACCAAGGCTTTCGACGGCGGTTTATCCGATTTGAGGCGGGTCTTGCCCCCTCAAGCTCCCCCGCGGCTCTCTTATCTGACCTTAAAGCTTTGTTTTTTTGACAGTCTGAGGCAGCACCTCCACAAGAGGTGCTGCCTGCTCTTGGTGCCGGTGGTGGGACTCGAACCCACACGATGTCACCATCGGCGGATTTTGAATCCGCTACGTCTACCATTCCATCACACCGGCGCGCTAGTGGAAATTATATTACATATATGGCGAAAATTCAAGTGTTTTCTGCACGCCCTTTCAGTCAACGTAACTCAGCTCCACGGCATTCTCACGCATGCAGCCGTGACTGCGGTCAAAACGGCGGGCGAGGCGGAAAGTGACTGCGCGCCCGGGCGCGAGCGCGTCCGCCCACTGGGTGAAGCTGCGTATATTGAAATAATAGTCGCTGCCGGTTGCGTCATCACGGAGAAAGCCGCTGTTCCTGTTTCCAAGCACGCGCACGATCCTGCCCGTGTGAACGGCAATATCCTCCGATACGCGCGCCTCCCCGGCGGAGGGCTGCGATTTATTCCCGCTCTCCGGCACGGAAGCGCCTGACGCCTCCGCTTCCGCCTTGCACTCCGTCGCGGGATCTGCGCCAGACCTGTCCTCGCCCTCCACCTCCGGACAGATGACGCCGCTGTCCGTCACGATGGTGTAGCCGTAGGCGGTGAGAAACGGCGCGCCCGCGGAATATCCCAGCTCCGTACAAAGATAGCCTGCAAGCCTGTCAAACCGCGCGTGATCCCAGTCGTTCCAGATGATGCGCTTGCCGGGGAACGCGCTGTCGATCGCGGAGACGAAATTGCCGAGCATGACCTTCAGATGCTCCGGCTCACGACCGGGCGCAATAGCCTGAGCTTCGCGTTTGATGTTGATCATGACTGCCCCTCGCTCTCTCTTATGAGCGTGTATGTGTCGCCGGCGGCGCACACGGTCAGCTCAAGCTCGTTTTCGGAAATAACACGGAAGGAGTATATCTCCGTATTGACTTCCCCGCCGTTTTCGTCCGTCGTTGTGCCGACAAGCCCGCCGCCGGAGAAGCCGTAGGAAGAGCAGCTGTCGTCCAGCGGGAGGTTGGTGTTCCACGTGAGCGAGCCGCCGGTGCTCTCAACGCGGAAAAAGTATCCGTCCTCGCTCTTCCATTCGCCGTTCAGAAACGCAAACGCACGCTGGTTGTTGGCGAAAATATACTCGCTGTTGAGCAGCGCCTCGTCCAGCTCGTGACTGAGGCGGTCAAAAACGCTCTCGCTGCCGTCGGCATGACAGAGCACGCGCACTTCATCCTCGGAAATGATGTCGAACGTGAAAAGCGGGGTGCGCGTCACCGTGCCGTCGGCATTTTGCGTAAAGCCGCAGAGCACGCCCTCATAAAAATCTATGTAGTCGCAGTCGGGACACGGCAGATCAGAGTTGAAGCTGACTGAGCTGCCGTCCGTGGAGAGCGTAAAGTAGTTCCCGGCATCGTTCATCCACATACCCGTGAGGTAAGCCCCGGCACGGTTCATCGACCAGAACACATAGTCGTTGTCCAGCCGCGAAGGGTCGGCTTCCGGCGATTCGCGGACAAAGGTGCTCTCCTCGCTGTTGACGAGATCGCGCACGGTGATGGTGTCGCCATCCACGCGGGAAAAGCCGAGAAGATCGGTCTGCTCCCCGCCGGCGCTGCCGCCGCGCAGCACGCCGTCGGTCAGCACATACAGCCCGAAGGAGGGAAGGGGAATGTTCGTCTCCCATACAATGAGCATGCCGTCTCCGCGCGCGGCGGTGATATACTGCCCGCGGTTATTCGTCCATGTTCCCTCAAGATAATCTATCGCCGTGAGGTCGGAACGGAACACATCGTCCGCCCCGGCGGCGGTCTCCGCAGCGGGCGGGGTCTGCCCGCAGGCGGCGAGCAGAGCCGCAGCCGCCAGCAGCACGAGAGCGATCAGCTTTTTTGTCATATTCATACGATTCTCCCAAACAAGGCGCAGCGCCAAAGCATACTTGTAATTACACTCCATTGTATCATATAATTGGAAAAATGCAAGAAAAAGTGCACATAAAAATCAAGGGCAGCGCCCTGCGGTCATATACGGACCGGCGGAAGGCGCTGCCTGCTGCTTTATAATATCTATACGGTCTGAAACTGGCTGTTATAGAGCCGGGCGTAAAAGCCGCCGCGGGCGAGAAGCTCCTCATGCGTGCCCTGCTCGATAATGCGTCCGTCGCGCATGACAAGGATGAGCGATGCGCTGCGGACGGTGGAGAGCCGGTGCGCGACGACGAAGCTCGTCCTGCCCTGCATGAGCTTGTCGAACGCCTCCTGAATAAGAAGCTCCGTGCGCGTGTCGATGCTGGAGGTCGCCTCGTCGAGGATGAGCATCGGCGGGAGCGTCAGCATGACGCGCGTGATGCACAAAAGCTGCTTTTGCCCCTGACTGATGCTGTCCTCATGCAGCACGGTATCCAGCCCCTGCGGCAGGCGCGCGATGAACTCCCAGCTGTGCGCCTCCTTTGCTGCGGCGATGATCTCAGCGTCCGTGGCGCCGGGCTTGCCGAAGGCGATGTTCTCGCGCACCGTGCCCTGCTTTATCCACGTGTCCTGCAAAACCATGCCGTAGGCCGAGCGCAGCGCGTGGCGCGAGAGCGATTTTATATCGTGCCCGTCGATGCTGATGCTGCCGGCATCGACGTCATAAAAGCGCATGAGGAGGTTGATGAACGTCGTCTTGCCGCAGCCGGTGGGACCGACGACGGCAATGCGCATGCCGGGATCGGCGCGCAGGTTGAAGTCCTCAATGAGCCTGCGGGACTTATCGTAGCTGAATGCGACGCTGTCGATGTCCACACGCCCTTCGACCGTGCCGAGCGTACCGGGCGCGTCGGGGCTTTCCGCGTCCTCCTCCAGCAGTGCAAACAGGCGCGCGGCGCAGGCGAGGGCGTTCTGCATCTCGGTGACGACGGAGCTGATGTCGTTGAAGGGCTTCATATACTGGTTGGCGTAGGACAGCAGCACCGACAGCCCGCCCACGGTGAGCGCCCCGCCGGGAATGAGCAGCGCGCCGATGAGCGCGACCCCGGCATAGATGATGCTGTTGACAAAGCGCGTGGAGGGGTTTGTGATGGACGAATAGAACACCGCCTGCTGGCTGCACTGCTGAAGCTCACGGTTGAGCGCGTCGAAGCGGGCGGAGGACTTCGCCTCATACCCGAACGCGCGCACGACCTTCTGGCTGCCGATCATCTCTTCAATAAGCGCCGTTTGCCGTCCGCGCGTCTCGCTCTGCCGGCGGAACATGCTGTATGAGCGGGTGGAGATGAACTTTGCCACGAGAAAGCTGACCGGGGTGAGGCATATGACAAAGAGCGTTATCCACACGTTCTTTGAGAACATGAAAATGAGCGTGAATACAATGGTGACAATGCCGGAGAAAAGCTGCGTGAAGCCGAGGAGGAGACCGTCTGAGAGTATGTCCGCGTCGGCAATGATGCGCGAGACGATGTCGCCGGTGCTGTGGCGGTCAAGGTAAGAAAGCGGAAGACGCTGGATATGGCGGATGGACTGGGAGCGTATATCCTGCACGACGCGGTAGGTCATGCGATTATTCAGAAGACTCATGACCCAGCCGGTCACGCCGGAGACGGCGGCGCAGACGATGATCGCGCGCAGATACACCCACATGGCGGCAAAATCCACCTTGTGCGCGGCGACGATGTTGTCGATAGCATCGCCGAAAAGTACGGGAACGTATAGCTGCAAAACGACCGTTGCGGCGGCGAGAACGACGCTCAGCACAAGAAGGAAGCGGTAGCGCGCGATGCGCGTCAAAAGCTTGCGCAGCACCTCGCGGCCGTTGACATTTTCGGCATTCTCTTTGGCTATCACTGCTGCACGCCCCCTTTCCCGCAGGCTGCGCGCTCCTCCGGAAATTGCGAGAAGTATATCTCGCGGTAGACCGTGCAGGCGCGCATAAGCTCGTCATGCGTGCCCGCCCCGGCGAGCGCGCCGTTGTCGAGCACGAGTATCTTGTCCGCCTGGCGTATACAGGCGATGCGCTGGGAGACGATGAAGGTGGTCATGCCGCCGGAGATGGCGTGGATGGCTTTTCTCAGCGCGGCATCGGTGGCGAAGTCCAGAGCGCTGGAGCTGTCGTCAAGGATGAGTATCTCCGGCTTCTTCACGAGCGCGCGGGCGATGGAAAGGCGCTGCTTCTGTCCGCCGGAGAGGTTGCGCCCGTTCTGCTCAAGCCGGAAATCCAGCCCGCCGGGCTTGCCCTCGACGACATCCTTTGCCTGTGCGGCGGTCAGCGCATCCCAGAGCGCCGCATCGTCGGCGTTCTCGCCGCCCCATTTGAGGTTGTCGCGTATGCTGCCCTGGAAGAGCACGGCGCGCTGCTGCACGACGGCGATCTTGCCGCAAAGCGCCTCGCGCGTATAATCGCGGACATTTGCACCGTCAACATACACGCCGCCCGCGCTCGCATCGTAAAAGCGGGGGATGAGGCTGACAAGCGTGGATTTGCCGCTGCCCGTGCCGCCGATGATGCCGACGGTCTCCCCACGCGCGGCGGCAAAGCTCACGTCCGTGAGACTGGGTGCGCCGGCGTTTTTGTAGGTGAAGCTGACATGGTCAAAGCGCACGGCGGCGCTGTCCGGCGCGGGCTTATCCGCCGCGGAGCTGACTGCGGGATAGCTCATGCTCGGCTCGACAGCGAGCACGCCCGCCACGCGCCCGGCGCACGCCACGGATTTATTGAGCGTGATGATGAGCGAGGCGAGCTTGATAAGCTCGACGATTATCTGCAGCATGTAGTTATAAAGCGCCACGACGTCGCCCTGCGCGATGCTGCCGATGTTGACCTGCACCGCAGCCCGGTCGATGACGAACACCGCCGCAAGGTTGATGAGCACATAGGTCACGGGGTTCAGCAGCGCCGAGATCCGCCCGACAAATTCATTAAGGCGCGTAAGCTCGCGGTTGCTCTGCTCGAATTCCTCCACGGACTGCTCCTCGCGGCAGAACGCGCGGATAACGCGAACGCCGGTGAGGTTTTCGCGCGTCATGCCCGTGACGCGGTCAAGCCCTGCCTGCACCTTTTTAAATAGCGGAATGCTGACGAGCATGATGGCAAACACGACGGCGAACAGCACCGGGATGGCCACGGCGTACACTAGCGCGCACTTCACGTCGATGGTGAACGCCATTATCATCGCGCCGAACACGACGAACGGGCTTCTCAGCAGCAGCCGCAGCCCCATGTTCACGCCGTTCTGCACCTGATTGATGTCGTCGGTGAGGCGGGTTATCATCGTGTCCGAGCCGAGCGTGTCCAGCTCCGTGAACGAGAGGCTCTGAATGTGGTCAAAGACCGCCTGCCGCAGGTTTGCTGCAAAGCCGACGCTCGCCTTCGCGGCGAAATACTGCGCCGTGATGCTGCACAGCAGCCCCAGCGCCGCCATCAGCAGCAGCACACCGAAGCAGCCCCAGATATACCTCCGGTCATTGTTGGCAATGCCGACGTCTATCATCCGCGCCACGACGATAGGGACAAGCAGGTCGAACACGACCTCCAGCAGCTTGAAAAGCGGCGCGAGTATGCTCTCTATCGTATAGCTTTTGAGATAGACCGCGAGACTTCTCACTTTTTTCACTCCGTTCAACTTTATAGTATAGATATAGTATTTCTATTGACTTTGCTAGTATAATACTTTATCATCAATATGAATAATATTGTTTTTATGGCTTTGCGATATATAAATTATATTGTAAAGCTTGGAGGACACCATGGATCTGCGCCAGCTTGAATACTTCCGCGAAATCGCAGACACGGGCAGCATAAACGAGGCGGCGCGGCGGCTGAATATGTCCCAGCCGCCGCTGAGCTATCAGCTGCGGCTGCTTGAGGAGGAACTGGGCGTGCGCCTTTTTGAGCGCAGCAGCCAGGGCGTGACGCTTACGGAGGCGGGGACGCTGCTCTACAGCCGTGCGGGCGAGCTTTTGAGCTATGCCGACTCGACAAAACAGGAGGTCGAGCGCTTCGGGCGGCGGCGCATACTGCGGCTGGGACTGACGTCGTCGACCGTCGCGCCGATGATACCGTTCATCGCCGAATACGCGCGGCGCAACCCCGAGGCGAGCTTCGAGGTGCACGACGGGACGACGTTTTCACTCTTCAACTCTCTGCTTGCCGGGATAATCGATGTGTCCGTCGTGCGCACTCCCCTGCGGCTGGACGAGGTGGAGCACACCGTGCTGTGCACGGAGCCAATGATCGCCGTGTCCGCGCCCGCAGAGGAGACCCCGCGCCGCGGGCGGGCGGCGCTCAGCGAGCTGACGGGGCGTCCGCTCATCGTCTACCGGCGGTATGAAAAGCTCATCACGGATGCCTTTACCATGCACTCGCTGGAAGCGGACTTCTTCTGCGTGTGTGACGACGCGCGCGGCGCGGTGCTGTGGGCAAAGGCAGGGCTTGCCACGGCGATACTGCCCGCCTCGATGTCGAGCCTCTGCGCCGGGCTCGACATACGCGAGATCGACGAAAAGGCGCTTGAAACGCAGATACTCCTCATCTGGCGCAAGGGCAAAAAGCCCCTCCCCGCCGTGCAGGATTTCATCGCGGTATGCCGCGGGCATTATTGCCATTCCGACCTTGCAATTTAACGAAAACCGTGTTATTATGTCAACGGTACACATAGTACCAGGCGCTGCACAACGGCAGGCATAAGTAAACGTCCAAATTTTTGATTTGGTCAATGCAAACTTATGCCGCGTAACGGCGGTTGGCTACACCACCCGAAAGGGGGTGAAGCATTTGCCTATTACGATTACTTTTCATGTATTCATATACACGATCACGATAACCGTAAAGCAAAACCGCCACTCGGGCAAGTGACGGTTTTACATAGCTAAAACTATTTAACTTTCCAGAGCCAACCGCTTGTCGCAGCGCTCTTTTCATGCCTATTATACCTCAGGTGCGGTCATATGTCAAGAAATTCTGCCGCGGGGAAAGCGGGCTTTCACCCCCTTTATGAACACATTGTTAACTGTTTGTCAAAGCTGCACAAAAAATCTTTGCAGGGACTCTCTGGAAGCGTTGCCGGGTGCTGCAAAACGCCGATTTTGCAAAATATGCTTGTATATTTGCCGCGGACAGTGCTATCATATTCTTGTCCAAAGGGTGGACATACTTATGATATTACAGCATATGACTGATGAAAGGATGGCTTTGTTATGGCAAATCGTATCGTTCTCAATCCCGTGTCCTACCACGGCGCAGGCGCTGTAAAGGAAGTTGCAAACGAGCTGGCGGCAAGAGGCTTCAGGAAGGCTCTTGTGTGCTCCGGCAAGCATGTTGTGAAAAGCGGCGAGATAAACAAAATTCTCGACCCGATGAAGGAAAAGGGCATTGAATGGGCTCTCTACACCGATATAAAGCCCAATCCCACGATAGAGAACGTCCAGAACGGCGTTCAGGCGTTCAAGGACGCCGGGGCGGACTGCATCGTCGCGGTCGGCGGCGGCTCGATCATGGACACCGCGAAGGCCGTCGGCATAATCATCAATAACCCGGAGTTTGCGGACGTCCGCTCGCTGGAGGGCGTCGCCCCGACGAAGAAGCACGCCGTGTTCACCGTCGCCGTCCCCACGACCGCCGGCACCGCCGCCGAGGTCACGATCAACTACGTCATCACCGACGTGGATAAGAAGCGCAAGTTCGTCTGCGTTGACACGAACGACATTCCCGAGGTCGCTGTCGTCGACCCGGAGATGATGAGCTCCATGCCCGCTCCCCTCACCGCCGCAACCGGTATGGACGCGCTGACCCACGCGATCGAGGGGCTTATCACCAAGGGCGCCTGGGAGATGAGCGATATGTTCCATCTCGAAGCCATCCGCCTTATCTCCGCGAACCTGCGCGCCGCCGTGAAGAACGACCCGGATGGGCGCAAGGGCATGGCGCTTGGGCAGTACATCGCCGGTATGGGCTTCTCGAACGTCGGGCTGGGCATCGTGCACAGCATGGCGCACGGGCTGTCGGCGCTCTACGATACGCCGCACGGCGTCGCCTGCGCTATCATCCTGCCGACGGGGATGGAGTACAACAAGGAATACTCCGGCGAGAAGTACAAAGCCCTCGCAAAGGCGATGGGCGTTGAGGGCGTGGACGCGATGACGCAGGAGGAATACCGCACCGCCGCGATCAACGCCGTCAAGAAGCTGTCCGCCGATGTTGGCATCCCCGCCGACCTCAAGGGCATCCTCAAGGAGGAGGACGTGAAGTTCCTCTCCGAGAGCGCTTACGCCGACGCCTGCCGTCCCGGCAACCCGCGCGACACCAGCGTGGAGGAGATCGAGAAGCTGTACCGCAGCCTCATGTAAAGCTGAATATGATTTGATAGCAGCGCGCCGAGGGGTAAGCCCCCCCGGCGCGCTTTTTGCTTATATATGCAAAACCGTCGTTGCATGAAAGAACAGTTTGTGGTAATATGTCCCCGCAATGCAACTTAACAAAAGTTGCGTTGCTGCATACGGGAGTGCGTTTTTCGTGCGCGGTCCCGTTTGGGACTGCGCACTTTTTTGTACATATAATTTTAAAATTGAAAATTGGAGGTAAAGAGAATGTACGACAAAATCGGCGGCAAAATTCAAACCCTTGCAAAGGTGCTGGGGTTTATCACCCTTGCCTGCGCCATCATGTGCGCGTCTGTGAGTTTGGCAGTAGGCGAATGGTGGGTATTTCTCGGCGGCATAGTCGGCGGCGCGGCGGGCTACATCGGCACGTGGACGCTATACGCCTTTGGGCAGCTCGTGAGCGATGTGCACGCACTGCGCAACGAGCGCACAGGCGCAAAGGCGCCGGGCGCGGACGAGATCCCGGACATTTGAGGCGGCGAAATGGCAGAGATATACACGCCAGTACACGGCGGAAAATGACCTGTATGTTGAGGGCTCGTCGGTCATTTTGCCCGCCGGGGCGCTTTTAAAGGACAATGAGACGGGAATCATTGACTAACCAGCAGTTCTTTCGCACTCGCTATGGGGGCTTTGTCTACAGTATGCAGCGCGCCGAGGGGTAAGCCCCCCCCGGCGCGCTTTTTGCGTATATATGTCTTAACTTTTTCCCTTTTATTTTTTCCCAATGATACCGAGGATTATCTCCACCGCGGTGTCCATCGCCTCGGCGGTGATGTGCTCATAGGGGCCGTGGAACGAATACCCGCCCGTGCCGATATTCGGGCACGGCAGACCGCGGAACGAAAGCTGCGCCCCGTCCGTGCCGCCGCGCACCGGCACTCTCACCGGCTTGAGCCCCGCGGCGGCGATGGCGCGCTCCGCGCGCTCGACAATGTCCATATGGCCGCTCATGCACTCTGCCATGTTGCGGTACTGCTGCGTGAGCGTGAGCTTTGCCGTGCCCGCGCCGTACTTTTCGTTTATCAGCTTTTCGATGTGCCGCAGGGTCTGCTCGCGCGCGGCGAAGGACGCGGCGGAGTGGTCGCGCACGATGTAGTCAAGCTCCGCGTGCTCGACGCTGCCCGTCATGCTCATGAGATGATAAAACCCCTCGTAGCCCTCTGTGTGCGCGGGCGTGTCGCCCGATGGCAGCATGGCGTTTATCTCGCACGCGACAAGGGAGGCGTTTATCATGGTGTTCTTCGCGTCGCCCGGGTGAATGTTGAAGCCCGTAATATCCCAGTGCGCAGCGGCGGCGTTGAACGTCTCGAAGTTCACTTCCTCCAGCGCGCCGCCGTCAACGGTGTAGGCAAAGTCCGCACCGAGGCGGTCAAAGTCCAGCAGCGCCGCCCCGTGCCCGACCTCCTCGTCCGGAGTGAAGCACACGGCGATGCGCCCGTGGGGTATGCCCTGCGCGATAAGACGCTCGCACGCGGTCATGATCTCCGCCACGCCCGCCTTGTCGTCCGCGCCGAGGACGGTGGTGCCGTCGGTGGTGATGAGCGTCTGCCCGCGGAGCTTCGGCAGCTCCGGGAACTTATCCGGCGAGAGGACGCGCCCGCTCGTGCCGAGGGCAACCTCTCCGCCGTCGTAGTTTTCGATGACCTGCGGGCGGACGTTCTCGCCCGAAAAATCCGGCACGGTGTCAATGTGCGCGATGAGCCCTATCGCCCGCTCGCCCTCCAACCCGGCGCTCGCGGGCAGCGCGGCGTACACATAGGCGTGCTCATCCTCGTATACCTCCGCCATGCCGAGCGCGCGCAGCTCATCGGCGAGCAGGTGCGCAAGGTCAAACTGGCGCGCGGTCGTCGGCGTCGCGTCAACGTCCTCTGCGCTTGCGGTGTTCACGCGCACATATTTCAAAAGCCGCTCGTATGCTCTCATCATTCGTGAATCTCCTTTTTACAGTGTGTATACTATATTGTATTTTATAATATGTTACTCTCAGCCGCGGCAAAAGTCAACCGCGGCAAAAGGTATACATAACTATTTTATTGTAGCATTCTAAAAAGTAGCGTGATATAATATGTCTATATTAAAATATTTATGATTTTGAAAGGAAATTTTTCTTATGGAAATCGGAATAAAAGGCCGGGCGGAAACCGTCGTTGACAATACTAATACGGCGCTGAGCATGGGCTCGGGCAGCCTTGAGGTGTTCGCCACGCCGTACATGATAGCGCTGATGGAGTATGCCGCTCAGACCTCCGTCGCGCCGGAGCTTGAAGAGGGCATGAGCACCGTGGGCACACATCTGGATGTGAGCCACGAAGCGGCGACGCCGCTGGGTATGCGCGTCCGGGCGGAGAGTGAGCTTGTTGAGATCGACGGGCGCAGGCTCGTTTTTGACGTGAAGGCATACGACGAATGCGGGCTTATCGGACAGGGGCGGCACGAACGCTTCATTGTCAGCGCCGATAAATTCCTCGCCAGGGTAAACGCGAAGGCTGCCGGCACGGCGAAATAAGCCCAACGCCGCACGGCAATCAGGATTCTTAAAAAAATTTGCACACTCTGGATAATTTTTGAACGCTGTTTATTGAATACCTCGGAAGAATATGTTATACTTAAGCATAAAAATCGCCGCATCTGCCATTTTGCTGCATATACAGGAAAAATCTTCGATGAGGAGAGAACTGCTCACATGACTGAGCTTGAGAAAATACAGAAGGCCAAACTCTATATTGAAAAGCTTGCCTGTGGGATCAATCCCATCAATGACGATCCGGTGGCGGAGCAGGAGCTTATAAACGACGTGCACATTTCCCGCTGCTTTTTCTATGTCGCCGAGATTCTGGGGCAGTTTATCGCCAGGGCAGAGGCTGAGGAAGATGCGCAGCGGAAAAAGGCGAAAAAGAACCCGTTTTCGATAACGGAGGAGCAATGCGCGCGCTTTGAGTATTCCGCTGTGCCGGTCACGGTCAGCGAGATCGCCCGCCGTCTCAACATTGCGGCGGAATCGGCAGGCGGCAGCCAGCTGCGCTATTCCAGCATTACGTTCTGGCTCATCGAGACAGGCATGCTTGCCATTTCAAAGCATCCCGGCGGCAAGGAGGTCAAGCGCCCGACGGAGCGCGGTCTGACGCTTGGCATATCGACGATGGAGCGCGAGAGCGCGGGCGGGGCATACACCGTTGTGGTGTACGATGAGCGGGCGCAGCGCTTCATCGTGGATAACATCAGCGCCGTGCTCGAATCGGAGAAGGTGCGCTTCAAGATGCAGGGGCAGCCCTGGCGCGCGGAGGACGACGCCGTTCTGCGCGGCTGCGTATCACGCGGCGTGCCCATATACGATATTGCGCTGGCGCTTTCGCGCAACATTTCCTCTGTCCGCTCGCGCTGCAAGCGCCTCGGCATCAAGCTTGAAAAGGCGCAGAGTACAGCCGAATAAGCAAAGCCGCATTCGCGCCCGGGAATTTCCCGGGCGCTCAGCTTGTCAAAAAAGTCCTCACAGGACTTTTTTGACCGCGCTTTCCGCCGAG
>ERZ808242.1572-NODE-1572-length-12159-cov-4.089722_pt1 | contig 12159 bp, 10 predicted proteins | sample MGYA00521244_ERZ808242 | MGnify/ENA primary metagenome ERZ808242 (study PRJEB31516, sample SAMN03275573) | gut metagenome | biome: mammalia-associated habitat; material: feces | host: Papio cynocephalus | place: Kenya | collected 2012-07-27 ... | reverse complement strand
AAGTAAACCAGTCCGAAGACCGTTATGTAGAAGGAAACAGAGCTGCATGGAAAGCGCTCGAAGATGCTTATAAGGCTGGTAAGCTGAAGGCAATCGGTATTTCCAATTTCCAGATCGGAGACATCGAGAGTCTGATGGAAACAGCCGAGATCAAACCGATGGTAAACCAGATCCTTTTGCATATCAGTAACACGCCACTGGAACTTGTAGAGTACTGCCAGAAGAATGGAATTGCAGTAGAGGCATATTCTCCGATCGCGCATGGCGAGATCTTAAATCAGCCGCAGATCAAAGAAATGGCAGATAAATATGGCGTATCCGTTCCACAGCTCTGCATTCGTTATACACTGCAGCTTGGCGCGATCTCTCTGCCGAAAACAGGCAATCCTGCCCATATGAAGACAAATGCAGACGTAGATTTTGAGATCAGTGCAGAGGATATGGAAGTGCTGAAGCATTTTAAGAAGATCGAAAGCTACGGCGCAAACAGTGGCTTCCCGGTATACGGCGGAAGATTATAAAGCAGGAGGCGTAACATGAAGAAACCATATATCATCTGTCACATGATGATTTCATTAGACGGCAGGATCGATTGTGCCATGACATCCAGGCTGTGTGGCGTGGACGACTACTACACAACGCTGGAGGAGATCGATGTACCGACAACGGTAAGCGGACGTGTGACGGCAGAGCTTGAAATGGCAGAGCCGGGTGAATTTGTACCGGAGCATGCGGAAAGCTATGGACAGGAAGGATATTCCAAACAGGCAGATGCTGCAGGCTATGAAGTGGTGATCGACACCAAAGGGAAATTGCTCTGGCCTGATGCAGCAGGAATGGAGAAGCCTTATCTGATCATAACAAGTGAGCAGGTAACGAAAGAATATCTGGCATATCTGGACAGCCGGCATATTTCATGGATCGCATGTGGAAAAGAGCAGGTGGATCTGCAGCGTGCGGTGGAAATCCTTGCAGATAAGTTTGGGGTAACCAGACTCGGTGTTGTCGGCGGTTCCAAGATCAACACAGCCTTCTTAGAAGCCGGTCTTTTAGATGAGATCAGTATTCTGATCGGAGCAGGAATCGATGGCAGAGGCGGAATGCCTGCTGTCTTTGACGGACTTGATATGTCCCACGATGTGACCGGACTGAAACTTCTGGATGTGAAGAAATTTGACAGCGATGCTGTCTGGATCCGGTATCGGTGTTAGGGTAGAGAAAACAGTATATAGAGATAACATATGGCAGCTGGTCTAAAATTAACATTAGGTTAGCTGCCATATTTTATGCTATACTGTTTCTATAAAACGAGAGAAAAGTGGTAAAATGTTTACAATATGATCATAAAGAATTGTGAAATGAGGTAGCGGATATGGAAAAAGACCCATTTAAGGAATATTTGAAGGAGTCTGAACCAGATAAAGCTTATAAAGGATATGCATGGAGTACAGCAATTGGACTTCAGGATGTAGACGGTCTCAAGCCATCCGAATATTTGATTGATACTGCTATTCAGAATATTGAAGGCAAAATCACGATGAAAGAAGCGCGGGATCTTATTGACAGCTATTATGAAGAAAGACCTGCATCAGATGAGAAACGAACAGAAGAAGCAGATAAGGTTTCTTTGCGGATTGCGGAAATTCTCTCGGAGACAGCATTTTCATTTTCGCCAAATGAATATATATCTATTCATCGTAAACTGTTTCAGGGGATTTACAAACATGCAGGAAAAATAAGAGAATACAATATCACGAAAAAAGAATGGGTACTGGATGGAGCAACCGTTATGTATGGAAGTGCTTCCGAGCTGCAAGCAACTCTTGAATATGACTTTTCGCAGGAAAAGAACTTTAGCTATAAAGGGCTTTCCATGGATGAGATCATCCATCATCTTGCAGTTTTTGTCTCGAGACTCTGGCAGATCCATATTTTTAATGAAGGGAATACAAGAACAACTGCAGTATTTTTTATCAAATATCTGAGAACACTTGGGTTTTCTGCAACGAATGATATTTTTGCAGAGAATGCATGGTATTTCAGAAATGCACTTGTGCGTGCGAATTATACGAATTTGCAAAAAGGTGTTTATGAGACAACAGAATATTTGGAAGTGTTTCTCAGAAATCTACTTTTGAATGAGAAAAATACATTATATAATCGAAATCTTCATATAAGTGGACTTTTGCATGATAAAAAAGTGGACATTCAAGAAGCAAAAGTGGACATTGAAAGTGTACTTTCAGAAAAAGGTGGAGATTTTGCCCCCAAAACGATTGTTCATATCCGTAAACTTTTTGAAAAATTTGGTTTTGATGCTGTATTTGGACGAAATGCAGTTATGGAACTTCTTGGACTGAAAAGCTCTGGGGCTTCAAAGTTTCTTTCAAATATGGTACAGGCTGATATAATTGAAACGGTGTCCGGTTATGGAAAAGGAAAATATAAATTTAAGAAGTAAAGATATCTGAAACGAAAGGAGCACTCCAATATGCAGCTTACAATGCTGGGGACCGGCAATGCGCTGGTAACAGAATGCTATAATACCTGCTTTGTGCTAAGCGAGCAGGAAGAATATTTTATGGTGGACGGCGGTGGCGGCAATCAGGTGCTGCGGCAGTTACAGCTTGCCGGAATTGACTGGAAAAAGATCCGGACGATCTTTGTGACACATAAGCATATCGATCACATCATGGGAATTATCTGGATGATCCGCATGATCTGCCAGCATATGAGACAGGGTGCATATGACGGAGAAGCTGTCATCTATGGACATGCGGAGGTGATCGCGCTTTTGCGGGAGCTTTCCGAAAAGCTGATCCAGAAAAAGGATGTGGCGATGATCGGGCAGAGACTGCATCTGATCCCGGTAGAAGATGGGGCGTCAAAGGAAATTCTGGAAAAGAAGGTTACCTTTTTCGATATTCAGTCTACCAAGGCAAAACAGTTTGGATTTTGTATGGATCTGGGCGAGTGCAGAAAGCTGACCTGCTGCGGAGACGAACCGTATAACAGTTGTGAGGAAGCATATGCAAAGGACAGTACCTGGCTGTTACACGAAGCCTTTTGTCTGCACGGACAGGCAGATATCTTCCATCCGTATGAGAAGCATCATTCTACGGTGAAGGATGCCTGTGAGCTGGCGGAGCAGCTCCATGTCAAAAATCTGCTTCTCTATCATACAGAAGACAAAAATCTTGCAAAAAGAAAAGAACTGTATACAGAGGAAGGAAAGAAGTATTATCATGGCAATCTGTATGTGCCGGACGATCTGGAAAAAATTTTATTATAAGGAAGAAAAGCGGGAGCCATCGAGAAAAAACGATGGCTCCTGTTTTACGAACAGGGTTCTGAACAGTCACTTGTTTTTTATATGAATTAAGCGCAAAGAAATCAATATATTTATAGAAGAATGTCAGTTATTTGATAGGAAGGCAGCTTGTGTCGTGATAAAATAAAACTATGCAAAGCAATATTTTATACCATGATGGAGTTATTCTAAGAACAAACGGAGGATGTTTATGAGCCATAGGAAATACAGTCTGCTATACCCATCAGAGCAGGCGGAATACAAAACACTGAGTCAGACAACCATGCACGATCTGGGGCTGGATCAGATCTGTAAAAAGCTGTCAGCGAAAGAATCTGAGCAGAATTATATCTTAAATGTTATGGCGCGGATGTATGCAGACCCGATAGTCACGCAGTACCGCTGCGATATTTTTGAAGATGTATTACAGAATAAAAAGATGCGGGACGATATGATGGAAATCCTCGGACGAATCAGTTTTCTGAAAGATTATGGCGGCTTTAAACGGGAATACGATGACAGTGCCAGCATCTGGGATCTGCTGCACAGGCTGGATGAGATCAACGATTATATCAAGTGCGTGGATGCACTGCATACCTGCCTGGCGGATCCACAGCTCCACTCGGCGGGATTTCTGGGACTGAGGGAATATGTAGAAGAAATTTATGCAGATAACGGTTTTGCAGAGCTGAAAAAGGATATTGCGGGACTGAAGCTGGATACCTCACAGCTCAAAAGTATTACAGTAGGGATCAATTTAAATGACCGGTTTGAGGCGGATGGGATCGGACTTGTTTCGATTAACAGTAAGTATTTTACAAAAGCTGGTATTCTAGGTAATTTCTATGAGCATATTGCGGCAAAGGATCGTATCAATGCGGATATGACATGGAAGAATGATTTCAAATTCCAGCCGTTTGATGTCAATGCGGAAGGTGCGCTGCATACACCGCTGCAAAAGGCGATGGGAGCAGGGGCGGCAGTAGCGGATGCCGTGGTCGGAATTGTCAGTATACCGGAGGGCGATCAGGCAAAAGATGTGACGCGTTATACGGACCGCGTTGTGAATCATATGGTTTCCCATATGGTCAAAAGAGCGAAAGAAGTATTGAACAAATATGTGTCTGTTACGATCACCGATATGACAGATCTGATCCCGGAGATGATGTACTATATCAGATGGGCGGAGTATATGAAAAAACTACAGGATAAAGGCTTTTCCTTTGCCAAGGCAGCGATCTCTCAGGCATCTGCGCAGGAGGTGGACAGATATGAAATGCAGGCAAGGGGCATTTATAATCTGAAGCTCGCGGTTTTTGAAACGGAAGAATCGGGTAATATCGTAACAAATGATCTGGATTTTGACAAAATACACAGAGTTTATGTGTTGACGGGTGCAAACCGCGGTGGTAAAACAACGATCACACAGGCGATCGGACAATTGTTTGTACTGGCACAGGGCGGCATTTATGTACCGGGCAGCGGATTTACGTTTTCACCGGTGGACTGCATTTACACCCATTTCCCGGCAGATGAGGACAAGACGCTGGATCTGGGGCGTCTGGGCGAAGAATGTAAACGTTTTAAGGAAATCTATGAAAATGCAGATAGCAGAAGCTTACTATTGCTGAATGAATCTTTTTCGACAACCTCATTTGAGGAAGGATACTATATTGCAAAGGATTGCATCAGGGCAATTTTATGTAAGGGGATGCGGACTATTTATAATACGCATATGCATAAGCTGGCATTTGATCTTGCCCGGATCAATGAAGAACAGGAGCATGCGGAGGGAAGAGCGTTTTCTCTGATCGTGCATGCAAAAGATGCAAAGCGTTCCTATCAGATTGAAGTGGCACCACCGGAAGGAAAATCTTATGCGAGTCAGATCGCACAGAAGTACGGTGTGACTTATGAAATGCTGACAAAATAGTGTGAGCGTATAAATTACAGAATAACAGGAGAGAGACACAGATGAACGATGTGTTAAAAACATATGAAACAGTAAATGGCAGTGTCAGACTGCAATACGAAGAAGGTGTGCTTTATGTAACAGTGCTGGAAGGTGATATCGTGCATGTTTCGCAGAAGGCGGGCATACAAAGCTATGCCATAGAAGATGCAGGCCATATCAAGATCCTTCAGCCGGAAGTCAGTCAGGGCAGTGAATCATGTAGAGTCAGGATAGCTGCGGGTAACATCGAGGTGCAGGTAAAAGATAACGAAAAGCTGGATATTTTTTACCGGGGAAAGCTGCTTGTTTCCGACTATGAAGAAGAGCGGAAAAAGCCGGAGAAAAATCCATACGAGGATCTGACACTGGCACAACTGGAGGGACATGCGGTAGAAGAAGGGACAGACAGAAAAGATGCAGTGACGATCCTCAAAAAGCTCGGAAAAGAAGATGCTATTTATGGGCTGGGCGACAAGCCGGGCTGTCTGAACAAGCGGGGATATTCTTATATCAACTGGAATACAGATGATCCGGATCCGCATGTGGACAGCTTTAAATCGCTGTATAAATCCATTCCGTTTTTTATGGTACTGGGAGACAGCTCCTGTTATGGATTGCTTGCAGACAACACCTATAAAACAACCTTTGATTTTGGCTGCGAGAATGAGGCATATTATTTTGTGGAGCACCAGAAGGGCTGTCTGGACTATTATGTGATACCGGGAGAGGATCCGAAAGCGGTTGTACATAGTTACACGATGCTGACCGGGACAACGCCGCTGCAGCAGAGATGGATCTATGGCAATCACCAGAGCAGATGGAGTTATTTTACGCAGGAGGAAGTGGAAGCACTGGCAGAGGAGTTTGGGAAGCGCGACATCCCATGTGACGTGATCCATATGGATATCGACTATATGCAGGGCTATCGTGTGTTCACCTTTGACGATCAAAAGTATCCAAATGTGCAGAAACTGTCACAAAAGCTTGCAGCAAAAGGGATCAAGCTGATCACGATCATTGATCCGGGCGTGAAGAAAGATCCGGGTTATTTTATGTATGACGAAGGTCTGGAGCTGGATGCATTTGCAAAGGATGAACAGGGTGAAGTTTATGTGAATACAGTCTGGCCGGGAGATGCGGTATTCCCGGATTTTACACAGGAAAAGGTCAGAGACTGGTGGGCAGGCAAGACAAAGGTGCTGACGGATCACGGGATCCGTGGTATCTGGAATGATATGAATGAACCGGCGAGCTTTCACGGCCCGTTACCGGATTCTGTAAAGTTTGCAGAGGGTAACCATGATGAGATCCATAATATTTATGGACATCTGATGGCAAAGGCAACATATGAAGGGCTGCTTGCGCAGGATGGCGGCAGAAGACCGTTCGTATTGACAAGAGCCGCTTATGCGGGCAGTCAGAAATATTGTGGTGGCTGGACAGGAGATAACCACAGCATCTGGCCGCATATCATGCTTTCCCTGGAGCAGATCTGCAATCTGTCTTTGAGTGGAATGGCAATGTGTGGCAGTGATATCGGCGGGTTTGGTTCCGATACAACACCGGAGCTTCTGATCCGCTTTTATGAGGCGGCTGTTTTTGCACCTTTCTTCCGCAACCATTCCGCCATGGGCACACACAGACAGGAGCCGTGGCAGTTTGGGGCGCAGACAGAGGAGATCATCCGCAAGGTGATCAAACTGCGCTACAGATTCCTGCCATATCTGTATGATTTGGCAAGAGAATGTGAAATGACGGGAGCACCGATCGTGCGTCCGCTCGTATATGGATATCCGCAGGACAAAACAGTACGGAACATTGCAGATGAATATATGCTGGGAGATTTTGTGCTGGTTGCACCGGTCACAGAACCGGGAAAAACCGCAAGAGCCGTTTATCTGCCAGAGGGTGACTGGTATGCCTATGATACGAATGAAAAGTATACGGGCGGCAGATACATTTTAGCAGATGCACCACTTGATCAGATTCCGATCTTTATCAAAGCCGGTGCGATCATTCCGGTAGCAGAGGGTAACTTCCATTCTACGGAAGATATTACAGAGGACACCATCCAGATGCTGACATATCCGGGCGAGGGCAGATTTGTGCATTATGAGGACGATAATGAGACATTTGCTTACAGAGAAGGCGTCTATAATGCGACAGAGTATACACTGCATGGAACAACTCTGACAAAGAAGATATTGCATGAGGGGTATAAGAGAAGTATTTAGGGTAGCAGTTTTTTTCAAATTCATGTAAAATAAAAATACAGATAGACAGAAAGGCAGACCAGCATATGACAGAATGGGAAAAAGCCCGGCAGGGTTATTTATATGATGCAAGTTATGATCAGGAGATCGTAGATGCCAGAACAAAATGTGCGGACCTGTGTTATGCGTTTAACGCGTGCAGACCGTCGGATATCGAGACACAGGAAAAACTGATCCGGGAAATGCTTGGTGAGATCAGAGGCGGCTTTGTGATCACTGCTCCGTTTTATTGTGATTACGGCAGTAATATTTCAATTGGCGATAATTTTTACACGAACCACAACTGCACGATCTTAGATGGTGCAAAGGTAACCTTTGGAGATAATGTATTTATTGCGCCAAACTGTGTATTTTCTACGGCGGGACATGCGATAGATGCCCAGATGCGGGCGGACGGACTGGAGATCGCATTGCCGATCACGGTCGGAAACCGTGTATGGATCGGGGCGAATGTTTCGGTACTGCCGGGTGTGACGATCGGAGATGATACCGTGATCGGTGCAGGCAGTGTGGTAAACAAAGACATTCCGAGCGGTGTTGTGGCAGCGGGTAATCCGTGCAGAGTGATCCGTAAGATCACAGAGGCTGACAAAGAGAAATATCCGATATGGAAAGAGTAAGAAAACGGAAGAGAGGAGCCGGTATGCAGAAAAACAAAAGAAAATGGATCTGTATTTTAGTGTTGTCATTACTGTTTTGTATCAGCGCGGCAGCAGTTATGGAGACGCGGGTACAGGCAGCGCAGACGCAGGAAACAACCGGGTTTGTGAAAAAGAAGGGCAAAACCTATTATTATAAAAACGGGAAAAAGCAAAAAGGGCTGAAAACGATTGATGGCAGCAAATATTATTTCAGCAAAGTAACCGGCGTAATGCAGAAGAAGGTATTTAAGACCGTAAAAGGAAAGAAATACTACTTCGGTGCGAACGGAAAAGCAGTCAAAGGACTGAAGACGATCAAGAAGAAACTGTATTATTTTAATACTTCGTGCGTGATGCAGAAGGGCTGGAAAACAGTCAATGGTGTGAAATATTATTTTGCGTCAAACGGCAAGGCATACAGGAACACAACGAAAAAGGTCGGTAAGATCTATGCGCATTTTGATGAAAACGGGGCATACCAGATCACAGCCTCTTATTGTGTGGTAAATGGCAGGAAGATGCAGGTGCAGTACCGGACAGATCCTCAGGTCAGTGATGAAATATTACTCGCAGCAATTTTGTATGCGGAAGCAGGCGGTGAGAGACAGACAGCACTTTCCGCAACGCTGGATCAGGAAACGATCCGTGTCTACAAGGGGCAGTTAGCTGTGGGCTATACGATCTTAAACCGTATGGCAAGCAGAAGCTATCCATCAACGGTTAAGGAAGTTGTCTATGCGCAGTATCAGTTTGAGCCGGCAAGAACCGGTGTTCTGACAGCACTTCTGAAGGATCAGGCAAGGATCAGTACAGAGTGTAAAAATACTGCAAAGCTGCTGCTGAAAGATTATAAGGCAGCGCAGGACAGCGTGAAGGCATTCCCGCGCAGTGAGTTTACCTGGTATAACTTCTGGGCACTCAGTTATGCAAGAAATTATTCAGATTTCTTCTCGGTGTATAAAAAGAGCGAGTACCAGATCATCGGTAATCAGGTATTTTTCAATTACACAAAAACGATCCACAGCCAAAGCTGAACGAATAGAGAAAATGGAAAACAGGCATACTAAACAGCAGAGTTTGTATGTAGTCAGGAGGTCTGGAATGAAGATTCTATTTTATGATACAAAAAAATATGATAAAGATTCTTTTGAAAAAGTGGTGAAGGAATTTCCGGAAGTGGAAATTGATTATCTGGAAACAGATCTGTCTGTGCAGACGGCAAGACTGGCAAAAGGATATGATGCGGTCTGTGCTTTTGTAAGCTCGGATGTCAGCGAGAAAGTGCTGCATATCCTGTCACAGCGGGGGGTAAAGCTTGTGCTGATGCGCTGTGCAGGCTTTAATAATGTAGATCTGGCTGCTGCGGATGCATACGGCATTACCGTACTTCGCGTACCGGGTTATTCCCCGGAAGCGGTAGCAGAGCATGCCATGGCACTGGCACTGGCTGTCAACAGACATATCCACAAGGGATATATCAAGGTACGTGAGAATAACTTCAGTCTGGTAGGATTAACCGGTGTTAACTTCTACGGAAAGACGGCAGGAATTGTCGGAACAGGCAAGATCGGTGCAGCCATGTGCAGGATCTGTCATGGATTTGGCATGAAAGTGATCGCCTATGATATTTATCAGAACCCGGATCTGGATTTCGTGGAATATGTGGATTTTGACACGCTGCTTGCAAGCAGTGACCTGATCTCCCTGCATTGCCCGCTGACAGAAGAAAATTACCATCTGATCAATCAGGATACGATCCGGAAAATGAAGGATGAAGTGATCCTTGTAAACACATCACGTGGAGCTCTCATCAAAACAGATGATCTGATCGCCGGTATCCGGAGCAGAAAGTTTTTTGGTGTGGGTCTGGATGTATATGAGGAAGAGACCAATAATGTGTTTGAAAACCGAGAGGATGATATTCTGGAGCATTCCACAACGGCGAGACTGTTATCCTTCCCTAACGTGATCGTGACTTCCCATCAGGGCTTTTTAACGCAGGAGGCACTGGCGGCGATCAGCCGGACAACACTGCAGAATGCCATGGATTTTCAGAATGGGACGATAAATCCGGTAAATCAGGTGAAATAATATGAAGAAAAAAGTGCTTTTGGTATGTGCTGCGGCAGTTGGATTGCTTCTGCTCATTGCTGCAGCATTTGCCGCATGGATCTGGAAAAAACCGGAAACAAGGTTTCTGGTCACAATGCAGCAGGCACTGAAAGAAAAAGGACTGCTGGGTGAGTTCTGGCAAAGACGGGAACAGGGACAGCTTGCGCAGCTGGACGGGAGGTACCGGATCTCTCTGCCGCTGCTTGGTAAGAAAAATATGGAATTTACCGCGCAGTTTTCCGATGGGACGGTATTGCTCCAGCCGGCTGCAGACAGTGAGATCCTCTACAAATATGTATACCGGGATGTGGAAAATCAGGAAGCACTGCAAAAGCTTCTGGGAGAGGAAGCGGAGACGCAGATCGATTTCTGGCTGTCAGTGATTGAAGGAACAGAGAATGGAAGTGCTGCAGGGAATGGAAAAGACACACTTGGAAAAGAACGGCAGAAGGAACTGGTTTCCTACAGTAAAGAGGTTATGCATAAGCTTTCACTAACGGAAGGAAAGCAAAAACATGCATACATAAACGGAAAATATGAGACCTGCAGTTGTACGGAGATCGTGCTTCCTGTGACGGAATTTTTGGATATATACGAAGGATATGCCCGGATCTGTGAAAAGGATGGCGTATTGCTTCCGGCACTTTCAGAGAACGAATGGCTTGGTGAGCAGGAGCAGATCACTTTCCGGTTTTACCAGAAGGGACTGCAGCTTGCGGCGATCGGCGTAGATGTGGATGATGAGCCGCTGCTGACCCTGGCAGAGGATCAGGGAGGAATACCAAGGCTTGATCTGGAACAGATCAGGATCGGATCTGATGGCAGTCTGAGTCTGGAGCTTTCTTATCTGGAGCAGGCAGAGATACAGCCGCTGCAGGGAGAGATCCTCGATATTGGTAAGCTGACGATCACACAGCTTCCGAAATTATTTGGTATATTTTAAAGGCATTTGGAAAGGAAAAGCCCGAAGCAGCTGCTTCGGGCTCATTTTAGCTACATATATTATTTGTTATCTTCCTCTTCGTCGAAGAATTCTTCGATCGTCTCGGTTGTGGATTCTACATTGTCGATCGGTTCTTCATCTTCTTCGTCGAAAGGCTCATCGTCAGCCTGTTCCGTTTCGGCTGATTCTTCTTTTTCTTCTGCTTTCGGTTCTGGAGCCGGAGCTTCTTCTTTACTTTCAGCCGCGGTTACTTCCTTTGCTTCTTCCGCAGCAGGCTTCTCCTCTGTAGACGCAACAGGATCTGCAGAGGACTCTTCTGCCTTAGCCGGTTCTGCCGGAGTCTCTTCCTTATCTTCAGCCGGAGCAGATTCTTCCTCAGATTTTACTGTAGAGAAACGAAGCGGTACATAGCTGCGTTCCTTGCCGGCAGAAAGATCTTTTTCCTCTTCTTCAAAATCAAAATCGTTGTCAAAATCATCATCGTCAAATCTGTCTTCATCAGATTTTTTGAAATAGTAATAAGCACCTGCCGCAGCAGCGACAGCAGCGCTGAACATCAGAAATTTACCAAATTTTTTTGCCATATTGTAAACCCCTTTCTATGGAATCCGTTTTTTCTATTTTAAAATAATTTTGCCCAGAACACAAGGAGTTTGTGCACAGTTTATAAGAAGTTTATGGAATTGCAAGAGTATCTGTTCTGTGGTAGGATAAAGTGACTGCCGGAGTCAATGATACGGAAAAAGAGGAACTACAATGAACAATCGTTTTTTTGAACTTTCAAAGGAAAAACAGGATCGTTTTATCAATGCAGCACTGCAGATCTTTGCAAAAAATGGATACAAAAAGGCAAGTACCGATGAGATCGTGAAAGCAGCCGGTATTTCCAAGGGATTGTTATTCCATTATTTCGGAAGTAAGCAGGG
>ERZ808242.1570-NODE-1570-length-12169-cov-3.935364_pt1 | contig 12169 bp, 13 predicted proteins | sample MGYA00521244_ERZ808242 | MGnify/ENA primary metagenome ERZ808242 (study PRJEB31516, sample SAMN03275573) | gut metagenome | biome: mammalia-associated habitat; material: feces | host: Papio cynocephalus | place: Kenya | collected 2012-07-27 ... | reverse complement strand
ATTTCCGAAGTCGCAAGAATTCTTCCGAAGGTCGGCGCGTTCTGCGAGTTGACCCCGGGTCACGACGGTATGATACACATCTCCAAGCTCGGCACCGGCAAGAAAGTCGATTCCGTTGAAGACGTGCTTGCTATCGGCGACAAGGTAAAGGTTGAAATCATCAAGATAGGCGAAAAGGGCATCGACCTTAAGCTCCTTGAAAAAATAACCGACTAATTGCTTTTTTAAAGTTTAAGCCCCGTTTCAAGCGGGGCTTTTTTCGTGCCGCCTAAAAGCTTAAAAGTGCCGCTATAAGCCGATTATCAGCATATTTTGTCGCTATTATGTATTTTGAACTCAACAAGAAGAAAAGCCATAAGTCAAAAATATGGGTGCAAAGACTTGATAAATACCGTAAAAAATGATACAATAAATAATAAAAAATTTGTATATATGGCTTTTAATTCCGAAAAACGGAAGAAGAAAGAGGTGAAAATATGGAAAACAAAGAAACAAAGATATTGCCGGTACTCGTTTTGCGCGGCAGAACGATGTTCCCGAATATAAGTTTTTCGTTCGACGTGGGGCGTAAAATGTCGCTTTATGCGGTCGAAAAAGCCGTGACTAATAACACGGAACTTTTCGTATGCACGCAAAAAAATTCGCTTGACGATAACCCCTCCGCGGACGACCTTTACACGACCGGCGTTATTTGTCGACTCGTAAAACTCAACGGCATAGGCGACAAAAACGTAAGATTGCAGATAGAAGGGCTTTATCGCGGCAAAACGACGAGATACTTTGAAGACGACGGGCTTTTCGGCGCGGAAGTCATGCGCGTGGACGATATCGCGCCGGCACCCATAGAAGAACGCGCTTACCACTCCGTCGCGCGTGAAAAGCTTAACGAATATGCAAAAATCGCGCCTAAGATAAGTTCCGATTTGGTCGAAACGCTTTTAGGCGTCGAAAACCCGAGCGAATTCGTTAACATTCTCGCTTTCAATCTCAACATAAAAGAAAGCGACAAACAAGCCGTGCTTGAAGAAGTAATGCTTGCAAAAAGGCTCGAACTTATTTCTTCCGAGCTTAATTCGCTTGCCGTCAACGCTCAGCTCGAAAAAGAGATTGCCGACAGGGTTAAAGAAAGCGTAGAGAAGAACCAAAAAGAATATTATCTGCGCGAACAACTCAAAGCCATTCACGGCGAACTCGGCGACGACGAAGCGGAAGTAACGGAATTGCGTGAAAAAATCCTTGCGAAAAAAATGCCCGAAGAGAGCGAAAAGAAGGTTTTAAAAGAGCTTGACAGAATGTCGAGAATGCCGTCCTCTTCGCCCGATTATACGGTGCTTAGAACTTACGTCGACTGGATAATCGACTTGCCGTTCACTACCTCTTCGACAGACCGCGAAAGCCTCGACGAGGCTATAAAAATCCTCGACGAGGACCATTTCGGGCTTGAAAAAGTAAAGGAAAGAATAGTAGAATACCTTGCCGTCATGAAGCTTACGGGCAAAGTCGGCGGGTCGATACTTTGCTTCGTGGGACCTCCGGGAGTCGGTAAAACGTCGGTAGCGACTTCGATTGCGCGCGCTCTCGACAGAAAATTCGTCAGGATAAGCCTCGGCGGCGTAAAGGACGAAGCGGAGATAAGAGGACACAGAAAAACTTATATCGGCGCGATGCCGGGCAGAATAATTTACGGACTCAAAGACGCGGGAGTCAATAACCCGGTGTTCTTACTCGACGAAATCGACAAACTTTCGTCCGATATGCGCGGCGACCCGGCAAGCGCGCTTTTGGAAGTTTTAGACCCTGAACAAAACAAAACTTTCCGCGACAGATATATCGAAATCCCGTTCGATTTGTCAAACGTTCTCTTTATAACCACGGCGAACACACTCGAAACGATACCCGCGCCGCTCCTCGACAGAATGGAAGTCATTTCTCTCGACGGTTACACGCTCGAAGAAAAAGAGGAAATCGCGAAACGCTATCTTATCCCCAAGCGTATAAGAATGAACGGCTTAACCGAGGACAAAGTTGAATTTGCGCCCGACGCCGTTACCGAGATTATAAAGGGCTACACGATGGAAGCGGGCGTGAGAAACTTAGAGCGCAATATCGACTCGATAGTCCGCAAAATCGCGACCAAGCTTGCAAAAGAGGGGAAACTCAAAAGGCAAAAAGTCACGGCAAAAACAGTTTCAAGCTACTTAGGCGGCGCAAGATTCTCGGACGATTCGGAAAAACGCGAGGACGAAGTAGGCGCGGCGACGGGGCTTGCCTGGACCGCTTACGGCGGCACTACGCTAACGATAGAAGTGAGCCTAATAAACGGCGGCAAGGGCGAAATACTCTTAACGGGCAAACTCGGCGACGTCATGAAGGAATCCGCGCGCGCGGCTTTAAGTTACATTCGCGCCAACGCTCAAAAGTACAATATCGACGAAGAAATTTTCACTACGCACGACTTGCACGTTCACGTTCCCGAGGGCGCGACCCCTAAGGACGGACCTTCCGCCGGCATAACGCTCGCAACCGCGATTCTTTCCGCGCTTACGGAACGCAAAGTTCGTTCCGATATCGCGATGACGGGCGAAATAACGCTCCGCGGTAAAGTACTCGCTATCGGCGGACTTAAAGAAAAGGCTTTGGCGGCGTTCCGCGCGGGCATAACCGATATAATAATTCCTTTCGCAAACAAAAAAGATATCGAGGACGTGCCGAAAAACATCGCTAAAAAAATAAACTTCATTCCGGTAAAAACCGCGGAAGAAGTTTTCGCTCTCGCTATCAAAGATTTAAAATAGAAAAATTAAACGGGCTGTTAGGAGTTGTATTTTTTATCCCCGACAGCCCGAAAGGTGACTATGAAAATAAAACAAGCCTCCTTTATAACTTCCGCCGCCGACAAAAAAGGCTTTCTGCAAACAGAAAAGCCCGTGATTGCCGTTTCCGGCAAGTCGAACGTAGGAAAGTCCTCTTTCATAAACATGCTTGCGGGGCAGAAAAAACTTGCACGCACATCCGCTTCCCCGGGTCGGACAAGGCTCGTCAATTACTTTGACTTCGGCGATTTTATCCTTGCCGATTTGCCGGGCTACGGCTACGCGGAAGTGAGCAAAGCAGAAAAAGCCAAGTGGGCGAAAACGCTTGACGACTTTTTCGCGCTCACTAAAATTTGCAGACTTTTCGCGCTCGTGGATATTCGCCACGACCCGACGGCGGACGACAAAACGATGATTAAGTTTTTGTATCATTCCATGATACCGTTCACGCTCGTCGCGACCAAAGCCGATAAAATAGCAAAAACAAAGGTGAAAGCGCAAGCGAAATCCGTTGCCGCGTGCCTTTCTCTCGGCGCGGGCGATATCATCGCCACTTCTTCCCAAACGGGGCTCGGCAAAGACGAAGTTTTTAAAGAAATAGAAAACGCCGTCGAACTCTTTTATGCGGAAAAGGAGGCAGAGAAAGACCTTGCCGCAGACGAGGCAGAAACGGAAGCATTAGGCGAATTTTCGGAAGATAATTCCACGGAAAATCAATAACCCAAAAATTCCACGCCCTTTAAAAGGACGTCGTTTAAAATCTCGGTGCGCAGAGAATAGAAGATGACTTTGCCTTGTCTCCTTCCTCTCACCGCGCCGAGGTTTTTCATAAGTCTGAGTTGGTGACTTACCGTCGTTTGGTTTATGCCGAGGACGGCGGAAACGTCCGTTACGCACATTTCCGATATCGCGAGCGCGGAAAGCATTTTCAGCCTTGTCGCGTCGGAAAATATCGAGAAAAATCTCACTAAATCCATAAGCATGTCATCGGTAGGAACGTAGTCGGTTACGAGCGATTGCGTTCTTTTGTCTAATAATAAAACGTTCATCTTTTCTCCTTTCGGCGGCTTTTTCGGCGCGCCAAACGCAAAACAAAAACTCGCCTTGCGAATTTTTACAAGTATATTTTACCGCGAATTTGCTTCATATGTCAAGATATTCATATATGTGTCTTTCGTCGCATATAATCTATTAAAGTCGAATTATGCCGAAAGCGCATAGGAGATATTATGAACGATTCTGTAACCATTGCATTTTTAGGTCTTTTGTTTCTGCTTTCTTACGGCGGAACGATTTCCTCTACCCAACTTTTATTATTGCTTGCCCTTATGACAACCGCGGCTTGCGCTTGTAACGGCACCCGCCGAACGCTTATTTCGGGTTTAACCGACGGAACGTTGAACGGAACGACGACGGGCAACGCCACCACTTCCACCACAACGACTACAACAACGAGAACGACCGGCAACAATTAAAGCTTGGCAAAATTCTTATCGAAAAAAAACATGGCGGCGGAAAACCCGTCGCCACGCATATTATGTACTGAATTTATTTGCAGCCGCAGCCCGTTCCGCCGTGAGTAAAGCCTTTATCCTTGCAGCAGCAGCAAAGGATAATCATAATAACGGGAATGAGATATCCGCAGTCGCAGATTTTATCGATAATGCCTTTTAAGCAGTCGCAACCGCCGCAGTTTAAAAGCAGTATGATGAGAAGGTACATGTACCAGTTGTTGTTGCACAAACAGTTGAACATAATTTTTAAACTCCTTTAGTTCTATTTACGGCTCAGCCGTCATTATATATTATGTTAACTATTTTCCCCGCGTTACAACCTTTTCGCGTTTAACGCGCTTTTTTGCTTGAAATTTTATCGGTTATGTATTAAAATAAATATTACAAGTTTCAACTTACTATCGAAAGGTATATTTTTACATAAAATTAGGGATTGAATTCTTTATCAATAATTATTTTTGCGGAACTAATAGGTTAGTATTGTTCTCCGAAATTTTATCCGCAAAAATGCGAAGCACCTAAAAGAGCGTATTTTTTGATGATTTTTTGCGAGCGTGAGGGATGCTGTACTTGCCGTACTGCGCCCGAGCGGTCACAGAAAAGCGCGAAAAAGCCGCCTTTTAGGTAATTAGGGATAAGGAATGAAAGCCCTACATTAAATAACAACGGGTATCCCGTGCGGGGCGAATAGCAACCCGCGCAAAAACAAAGGAATCCGATTGGAGGTTTATATGGAAAAAAAATCACTTGCTCACCGTATTGCATTTTACGGTGTACTCTCCGCGCTTATGTTCGTCTTTCTTTTGACGGAAACGTATGCGTTCAGCTTTTTCTTCGGACAGTTTACTCCGGCAATTTTGACGTTGCCGCTTGCTGTCGGTATCAGTCTTTTCGGCGATAAAAAGACAATGTTTGTCGGCGGAACGATATTCGGCGCATGCTCGTTCGTTCTTTCGTTCATCATCGGGTTTGTTGTATTTATGAATCCTTTGGTTTCGATTTTGCCGCGCGTCTTTATAGGCGTTGTCGCGTACTTTGTATATCGGTTTGTGTCTTGGCTTACGAAAAACGCAAAAGGCAAATTTTTACGCGAAATACTTCCGCTTTCCTTGGCGGGCGCGTTCGGAATTTTAACGAACACGGTTTTAACTTTAACTATGATGTGGGTTTTTAATTCTGCGGAATTATCCGCGGTAATCACGACGATAATGTCCGTAAATTTCGTTGCGGAAGTAATCGGCGGAATGGTTTTGGTTCCCATATACGTAGGAGTATTAAAAAGGATAAACTATAAAATATGATTTTCTGCATAGATATAGGTAACACGAACATAAAATACGGCGTTTTCGACGGCGATAAGCTCGTCGCTTCGTTCAGGGTCGTTTCCAAACGTTCCTCCACCGCCGACGAATACGGCATAGTCGTTCGCGACCTTTTGCGCAACGCGGGCATAAAAAGAGGAGAAATAGAGGGCGTTATTATGTCCTCCGTTATCCCGCAACTCAATTACACGATAGCCCATATGTGCGAATATTATCTCGGCTTCGAACCGACGATGGTAGGACCCGGCATAAAAACCGGCATAAACGTAAAAGTGGACAACCCTGCGGAAGCGGGCGCGGACAGAATAGTCAATTCCGTTGCGGCGTACAAAAAATACGGCGGCAAACAGCCCGTTATCTGCATAGACTTCGGCACGGCTACGACCTTTAACGTTATAACCGAAAAAGGCGAACTTATCGGCGGCGTTATCGCTCCGGGTATAAAAGGTTCGCTCGATTCGCTCGTCAACGGCACGGCTCAACTACCTAATATCGAACTTTCTTTGCCCGATAAAATAATTGCAAAGAACACGATAACCAACATGCAAGCGGGGCTTTTGTACGGCTTTGCGGGGCTTGTGGAACATATCGTAAAACGCACCAAAAAGGAACTCGGCAGAGAAGCTTTCGTCGTCGCTACGGGCGGACTCGGCGAAACGGTGGCGGAAGAATCGGGCGTTATAGACGTAATCGACAGAACGCTCACGCTCGAAGGGTTGAAAATCCTTTATAACATGAACAAAAAATAAGAGCTTACGTTCCTTGTTTATAAGATTTTTAAAGGCGAAAAAATGAGTAAGAAAGTAAAAATAGGCAACATTTACGTGGGCGGCGGCGAGAAAATCGCCGTTCAGTCCATGTGCGATATAAAATCGGCTAAGGTCGACGAGGTCGTGAAAGAGATAAACGAACTCGAAGCTTTGGGCTGCGACATTATCCGCGTTTCCGTTAAAGATAAAGACGACGCGGCGGCTTTGCCGTTTATTAAAAAACGGATTAGCATTCCTCTCGTAGCCGATATACATTTCGATTATAAGCTTGCGCTTGCGGCGATAGACGGCGGCGCGGACAAAATCCGCATTAACCCGGGCAATATCGGCTCGGACGAAAAGGTCGAAGAGGTTGCGCGCGCAATAAAACGGGCGAATATCGCCGTGCGCGTAGGCTCCAACACCGGCAGCGTAGAGAAAAAATATCTCGAAAAATACGGTAAAAACGAAATTTCGCTCGGCGAAAGCGCGCTTGAAAAGGTCGCGATTTTGGAGAAGTACGGGGTCGAAAATATCGTCATTTCCGCAAAGGCTTCGTCCGTTCCTCTAATGGTAAAAACTTACCGCTATTTAGCCGAAAAAACCGACTATCCTCTCCACCTCGGCGTGACGGAAGCGGGAACTCTCGCTTCGGGAGTAGTTAAAAACGCGATAGGCATAGGCTCGCTCCTTTTATGCGGCATAGGCGACACAATCCGCGTTTCCTTAACGGCTCCGCTCAAAGAGGAAGTTATGACGGCAAAACGCATTTTACGGAGCGTAGGGCTTGAAAAAGATTACGTCGAAGTAGTTTCGTGTCCTACTTGCGGCAGAACGGGTTACGACCTTTTCGGAATGGTTAAAGCCGTCGAAAACGAGATTGCAAACGAAAAAACGCCGCTGAAAATAGCCGTTATGGGTTGCGTCGTCAACGGACCCGGAGAAGCTAAGGATTGCGACCTCGGTATAGCGGGCGGCGAGGGCAAATGCGTGATTTTCGAAAAAGGCGAAGTTTTCAAAACCGTACCTATGAGCGAGGCGAAAGAGGAGTTCTTAAAAGAAATAAGGAAAAAACTTAATGAGAAGCGACTTAGTAACTGAAATAAACAAAATACCGTATCTTAAAGGTAAAATAAGATACATCCGCGCGACCGTTTCGCGCTCGAAAAAGGTTTTAACGCTGTATTTTAATTCGTCCGCGGCGGAACCCGTAGAGGTGTACGAATCGATTTCCGATATCGTGCGCCCGTACTTGCCCGCTTCGCTTTCGAATATCAGCGTTGATATAACGAAAATAGTCACGGTGGAAGAATTCGTCAAGACCGCCGTAGTAAAATTTTTGAAAGATAAGCACCACATAGCTTGCGCGGGAATAGAAGAAAAGGACGTTTCCGTAAAATTAGGCGATCCCGTTTTGGTCAATCTTTCGTTAGAAACGACCGTTTACGAATTTTTTATAGGCAGAGGTATAGGCGACGAAGTTAAAGAAAAGCTCGAAACGCTTTTCGTGGACGACTTTTTCGTCGACGCTACCGACGCGGGCAGAGCCGCCGTGGACGCGGAAAAACTGAGATACGTTCCGACCGAAAGAGAACGCGAACAGGTTGTAAGAAGAACGCTTAAAGTCGACGAGGTTGCTCGGCTTTTCGACGACGATACGACCGACACCGCGACTTACATAGCCGACTCGGGCGATATGCTCGGCTCCGTTTACTTAGCCGGCGTTATCACGAACATAACCGAGCGCACGACCAAGACGGACAAGCCTTATTACGTTATAGAATTCAACGACAGAACGGGAAGTATTTCGGGTACGATTTTCCCGAATAAAGACAAACTCCCTAAGATAAAAAAGCTTGCCGTCGGTTCGGAAATTATTATTAACGGCGAATTTCAGATGCGCGGAGAATATAGGAATCTGAGAATTTACGCGATAAATCTTTGCTCGTTCCCAAAAAACTTCGTGCCTAAGGAACGCCCGAAAAAGCCCGTTCCGAGCGAATATTCGCTCATAAAACCGCAAAAAATGGTTATCGAAAATCAAGATAACTTTTTGGAAGACAAGTCCGTTCCCGAATGCTTTAAAGGCAGAACTTTCGTCGTGTTCGACTTCGAAACTACGGGCACCGATATGGACGACAAGATAACGGAAGTAGGCGCGGTTAAAATGGTGGACGGCAAGGTCGTCAGCTATTTTTCGTCGCTTATTAACCCCGGCAAACATATCCCGAACGAGGTTCAGTCCTTAACGGGCATTACGGACGAAATGGTATCTTCCGCACCTTCCTTTGAGGACGTTTGCGCCGATTTTTACAAGTATTGCTACGGCGCAACCCTCGTTGCGCACAATATCGAATTCGACTCCCGCTTTTTGAAAAAGCAGTCCAAACCGCTCGACTATATTTACGACAATCCGATGATGGATACGCTTGCCATCGCGCGTGAAGTCGTTTACGGCGTAGCCAACTACAAGCTCAACACATTGTGCGACAAGTTCGGTATCCCGCTCGTTCATCACAGAGCTTACAACGATGCGTACGCCACGGCTCAACTTTTTATAGAGATAATCAGAATAAAAGGCAGCTTGCCGTTCTAAAATAAAATGGAAAAGGCATATGGCTTGACGTTTTCTCTCAAAAAATCTCATAAAAAACGCTTGCATTTCCTTTTATAATATGTTAAAATATACTTGCTTGAATACGGTACCGGATTTGAGAGAGGTTGCCCCTCTCTCAACTTTTTATGTATGGTTCGGTAAAAAGGAGTAAAAATGCAGTTTAAATCGGTAGAAGAAATCAAGGAATTTTTGCTTCCTTACGCCGAAAAAGAGAACGTGGAACTCGTTGACGTTGAAGTAAAACTCGGCAAAGACCCCGCGATTACGGTTTTCGTCGATACGGAGGACGGAGTAGACCTCGATACTCTCGAAAGGGTTCATAACGCTATTTGCGACCCGCTTGATGATTTAGACCCGTCTTTCGGCGCGGCGTATACGCTTAACGTTTCTTCTCCCGGCTTAGACAGACCCTTAAAAACTGACAGAGATTTTGAAAAGGCTTTGGGGCTTGACGTGGAAGTTAAGCTTTTCGCGCCGATGAAAGGCAAAAAGTTTTTGACGGCGACTCTTGTCGGTTACGACGGAAACACCGTCACTTTAAAGACGGACAAAGAAGAATTCAAACTTCAACTCAACAAGATAGCGAAAATTTCGAAAGCGATTGATTTCGAATAAGAAAAAATAAAAAAACGAACGTAAGCGCATTTTTAAGCGCAACGGAGGCAAAAAATGATAAAAGAGGACTTTTTCGGAGCAATAGCCGACCTTGAAAAGGAAAAGGGCATAAGCGCGGAATCTTTGATTGAAACGCTTGAAAACGCGCTCGCTTCGGCTTACAAAAAAAATACGGGCGACTCGATTGCCAACGTAAAGATAAAAATCAACCCTGAAAAACAAACGGTTAAGTTTTACGCCGTTAAAAACATCGTAGAGGAAGTAACCGACCCCGCGACCGAAATTTCTTTGGAAGAAGCGCGCCTTACAAAAAAATCTTACAAAGCGGGCGACTTATATGAAACGGAATTCGCGCCGCTCAAATTCGGGCGTATCGCAGCGCAGACTGCAAAACAAGTCGTTATGCAGAAAATCCGCGAAGCCGAACGCGACAGCACGATGGCGGAATTCGAAGATAAAGAGAACGACATTCAGACGGTTACCGTTCGCCGCATAGAGGGCAAGAACGTTTACGTCGAAATAGGCGACAACGGTCAGCTCGAAGGGCTTATGCTTCCGCAAGACCAGGTTCCGGGCGAAACGTACAAGGTAAACGACAAAATAAAAGTTTACGTCAAAAAGATAAGAAACGACGGGCGTAACTCCACCATTTTGGTGTCGCGTTCCGCGCCCGGGTTCGTGAGAAAGCTTTTCGAAAAAGAAGTTCCCGAAATCAAGGACGGTGTAGTCGAAATTAAGGCTATCGCGCGCGAAGCGGGGCAAAGAACGAAAATGGCAATCTACTCTAACGACAAAAACGTGGACGCTTTGGGCGCGTGCGTCGGTATGAGAGGTATGCGCGTAAACGCGGTAGTTAGCGAACTCAACGGCGAAAAGATAGATATTATTTTGTGGAGCGAGGACCCGCTCGAATTTATCGCGAAAGCACTTTCGCCCGCAAAGGTTTTGAAAGTTACGGCAATAGAGGGCGAAAAGGTCGCGCGCGTTATCGTTCCCGACGACAAGCTTAGCCTTGCAATCGGCAGAGACGGACAGAACGCACGCTTAGCGGCTCGCCTCACCGGTTGGAAGATTGACGTTAAGAGCCTTTCTAAGGCGGAAGCCGCCGCGGCCGAAGAACTTACCGAAACGGAAGAAAAACCCGAAGAAGTAACGGAAGCCACGGAAGAACCCGTAGAAGAAGTTAAAGCGGAAACCGAAGTAACGGAAGAAGCAAAAACGACCGAAACGGAAAACGGCGAAAACGCTTAAAACATGAGAAACGCGACAAAAACGAGAACCTGCGTCGTTTGCAGAAAAAAAATGAATAAAGAGCTTATGACGAGGGTCGTTAAAACCGCGGACGGATATTTCGTGGACGAGAGCGGCAAGGCGGACGGGCGCGGCGCGTATTTTTGCGGAAGCGACGAATGCAAGAAAAAACTCGTCAAAAGCGCGGGGCTTAATAAGAGTTTTAAAACGAAAGTTCCCGTTTCTATTTACGACGAGCTACTCGGCACTAAAAAAGAGGAAATATAGTTATGGCAATGCCCTCGGGCAAAATAGCGACTTATATAGGTTTTGCGCGGCGCGCGCGTAAAGTTAAGGTCGGCGTTAACGCGATTTCGACGGTGAAAGGACATATTCCTTTAATGCTCGTCTGCGCAACGGCTTCGGAAAACACGCTTAGCGACGCAAAAAGCCTTGCGAAAAAGCACGGCGCAAAGCTCGTTATGACAAAACAAATAACAGTGGAAGACTTTTTCGACAAAGAAAACGCGCGGCTCGCCGCAATCTTAGACGAAAATCTGTCGGAAGCGATACTTAAAAATCTTACGGAAGAATACGAAATTATCGGAGGCTAAGGCAATTTAATGGAAGAGAAGAAAGACATTTCTTTGATAAAAAATCTTGCGAACGTCGCGGGCGTCAAAGTAGGCGACCTTATGGAAAAGGTTAAAAAAGCCCGTCAGGACATGGGCGGCGTTACCAAAAAACTGTCGGAAAAAGAATCCGCGCTCAGGAAAAAACGCGAAAGCGAAGAAGCCGCGGCGCGTGCTTTGCTTGCCGAAGCTTCTTCTTCCACGGAAAACGCGGAAGAAGCTGTGAAAGCGGAATCCGTAAAAACGCCGGAAAAGCCCGCTTCCGTAAAGACGGAAAAGACCGAAAAGGTTGAAAAAGTCGAGAAGACGGAAGAAGCGGCAAAAACGGAAAAAACGACCGAAAAACCCGTAAAAAAAGCGGGAAAAGCCGAAAAACAAGAAAAGGCTAAGGAAGCTGAAGTTAAAGCTCCCGAAAAACAAGAACCCGCAAAAAAAGCTGAAGTAAAAGCGGAATCTACGGTCAAGGCGGAAAACACGGAAAAAGCTCCCGATGCGGAAGCGCCGAAAGCGCAGAAAACCGAAGAAGCGAAACAGCCGACCGAAAAACCGCAACCGCAAGTGAAGGAATTCGTTCCCGCACCCGATAAGCGTGCGGAACAACCTAAAAAATATACCGGTCAGGTCGGCGTATGCGGCAGACCCGAACGCCCCGAAAGACCCAAGCAATACACGGGTCA
>ERZ808242.1569-NODE-1569-length-12181-cov-11.721920_pt1 | contig 12181 bp, 11 predicted proteins | sample MGYA00521244_ERZ808242 | MGnify/ENA primary metagenome ERZ808242 (study PRJEB31516, sample SAMN03275573) | gut metagenome | biome: mammalia-associated habitat; material: feces | host: Papio cynocephalus | place: Kenya | collected 2012-07-27 ... | reverse complement strand
CATACATCCAAAACTTCCAGGCAGAAGACTTGGAGAGCTTCAAGGCGTAAAACTAAGACATGATATAACGCAAAAGGTCCGTGGGCATTCATTTGCTCACGGACCTTTTTTATTACAAATATTCTTCTTTATTTATTTTTTATATCACAAAACTTTTTGGGGAAATCGGATATTTCGAGGAATAAAATTTTGGGGAATTCGCACACAGCATTTCTATATTACTCATTTTCATTGAATTAACGCAAACATCTAGACTCGCATAGCCAAAAATAAGATAAGTAGAATTTGACCACAATTTTTTCTAACAAATATCTGTTCAATTGGAGCTAAAGAAAAGCACGCTTCATAAATATACTTTATACTGATTTCTTCTACGATTTACAAACTTTCGTTAAAAAACGAGTATAAAAGAAAGATTTCTTTGCAAAAATGAAGCTATTTGAAAAGAAATATCTATATTTGCAGTGTCTAGCGTGGCTGAAAGCCCTTATGGGCATAGGTTGGGCAGACATACATATCAGTAAAAGGCGTTTTTGGACGCTTTGGTTTTGATGATAGAAGAATCTCGCAAATTCATCGACAAGTCAAGAACAAAGCAACGAGGACGCCCCAAGGGATGTATTATATACAGCCTTCATTGTCTTCGGATGTCAAAAGCATTCGTTGGTAGGGAGGGTATTTTATATACTTACATCGGCGTAGGGGCTTTCAGCGTTGTTCGTTTTCAGACTTGTCGGGCAATGCGAGAGCCTTTCTATCATGAAGCGAGCAACAGAATGGCTCTACGCTTTTTTCGTATGTATCAACCTAATAAGCAAATACTTTAAGGAAGACAAAAGAGCCTTTGCTTTCCAACCTAGCAAAAGATATGAATAAGAAAACTAGTGTTCCTATAGACTTATTCCTAAACATAATTAGGAATATCGAGAAAGAAGAATTCACTTCCCATGACTTTATAAAGCAGCTTTTGCGAACAGAAGCAGGTGAAGACTTGTATCACAATTTGTTTGCTAACTTATCAATCCAAGCTGTAAACGCAAAGATTGCTCGAATCTTAGCCGAACATCACGTCGAATTACATATTGAGAAGACAGAACGAGTAGAGAGTGAAACATTCCATGGCACAAGAGATTATGTGCAGGGATGGAGAAAAGTACATAATCCTAAAAACAACCATCAACTATGAGTATCATATTATTAGTCATTATCGGCGCTTTTATATATTTCCTTTTCAAGAAAGTTCTTCCACATTACAACATTTCGTCTAAAGATATTGTAATAACCATCGCTATATTAATAGGTGGTATCTATGGAGTGAGATTCCTAACTACAACCGACATTTTTAGCGGATGGAGTGAGCCAGACCAACCTGCAAAGGAATTTTGCGAAGATTTTTTCATTGCAAACCAAAAGACTTCTTGGTCCAACAATATAAAACAGTTGACCGCAGTTATCCAAAAAGTAAGAAATGCAGGTCATACTCCAACCTTATCTGACGTTTCACAAGAAACTTGCGACGAATTAGAAGAACGTCAACGTAATTGGACAAACAGCGAGGACATGGCAGCATACATCAACGAAAAGCTTGGAACTAATTTGGAGAAAGCAGAAGATGTACATTATTTTATGTTCTTATATCTTAGCAGCACAAAACGACCTCAAAGCCCTATCCTTAAATATAAATTCAAAGAATCCATTGATGGAGCTGATGTTTGGATAGTAGAAGACTATTATACAATGAAGCGGGCTTACCTTACAATAAATGGCACAAACTATCACATTCAAGTTCAAGGCAACGTAAACGATCCAATGGATTAATTCTAACAATCAACAATATGATGAAACGAGTTGTAGCAATAATTATCTTTTGTGTCAGTGCCTTTCAGATGGCACTGGCACAAGTTACGTATTCTCCAGAACTTCTCCAAAAGGCAAAGAATGGAGATGCAGAAGCACAGTTTAATCTTGGCTGGTGCTATGGGACAGGCACAGGTATACTGCAAAATGACAAAGAGGCTATGAAATGGTACAAGAAAGCAGCTAAACAAGACTATGCAAGCGCCATTCGCAACGTCGGCCTATACTATATGAATGGAGGAGAAACGATTGAAAAAGATGAAAAAGAAGGCATCAAGTGGATAAAGAAAGCCATAGAAAAAGGCAATATCTTTTCAAAGGTTATCTTGGCTGACTATTATCTAGAGGGAACTGGTGTCCCGAAAGACACTTTAAAGTTCCAAACACTTTTGAAAGAAGCTGCCGAACAAAGTGACACTACTGCTCAATGCTATTTAGCAGCTTGTTATTTTATGGGAATCAATGGGTATCACAAAGATTATAAGCAAAGTACTGTTTGGTATAAGAAAGCTGCCGAACAAGGAAATCCAAGAGCGCAACATAATATTGGAGTAGCATATGAACAGGGATTGGGTATTGAACAAAACTATAAAGAGGCATTCTATTGGTTCAAGAAAGCTGCAGAACAGGGTTATGCAGATTCTCAATATGCAGTTGGCTACTATTACTACCAAGGTATAGGAGTAGATATAGACTACCAAGAAGCTGAGAAATGGCTAACTAAAGCTTTTAAGAATGGATGCACTAAGCCTTGTTCAATTTTAGGATCAAGTTGTTACGCAAACGAAAACTACGAAAAGGCATTCAAATGGCTTAGCAAAAGCGATGATGAAAACGACGCTACTGCGTTATCATGTCTTGCAGACAGCTACAAAAATGGATATGGATGCGAAAAGAACCTAGAGAAGGCATTCACTTTGTATAAGAAGTTGGCAGATGCAGGCCATATTTACTCACAATACTGTTTAGCTGTATGTTATGACAAAGGCGAAGGTTGTGAGATAAATCAAGACCAAGCTTTCTATTGGTATAAGAAAGCTGCAGAACAAGGTGATGTTAACGCACAATGGAATCTAGCAGTATGCTATGCCAAAGGAAAAGGATGTGCAGAAAATGTAAAAGAAGCTTTTATTTGGACAAAGAAAGCAGCAGAACAGGAGAATATGTTTGCGCAAAACTTTTTAGCAGGGCTGTATGCAAATGGGTTAGGCTGCGAGAAAAAACTAGCTGAGGCTTTCTCTTGGTATAAAAAATCTGCAGGACATGATTATGACGAAGCACAATATAGACTAGCATTATGCTATTGGAATGGAGAAGGATGTGAGAAAAATATAGACGAAGCATTCAATTGGTTCTATAAGGCTGCATTACAAGGACATAAAGAGGCGCAATACAAACTTGGTATAATGTATTTTAATGGATATGGAACACAACAAAACTATAAAGAAGCTTTCGAATGGTGTAAGAAAGCTGCCGACAAAGGACTTCCAGAAGCTATTTATGATATCGGAATATGCTATTATTCAGGAATTGTTGTTGAAAAGAATTTACAAGAAGCTTTCTCTTATTTCAAAAAAGCGGCAGAATTGGGCGTTGCTGGCGCACAAAACGATTTGGGGAGTTTCTATAATACAGGAACTTGTGTAGATCAAGATTACTCTCAAGCTCGTTTATGGTTTGAAATGGCAGCCAAGCAACACAATCCCATGGCTCTCTACAATCTAGCTCTCTTGTATGATTCAGGATTAGGTGGTTTAATTAGGGACAGTAAAGAAGCTACAAGATTATTAGAGAAATCTGCAAATTTAGGTTGCTATCAAGCTCAAATGCTACTAGCTGAGGGTTATCGCAAAGGACTAGGAGGACTTCCTGTAAACACAACAAAAGCTAAGTATTGGGAACAAAAAGCCGCAGAGAACAAAAATAGAGGAGCAATGATAGCTCAATAAAGGAATTGACAAAATCGAAAATTCAATCACGCCTCATTTTCAAAATTCCCTTGGATTGCTAGTGGCAGCCCAAGGGGATTTGCTTTTATTTCTTCTTTTTATTTCTTCTTGTCATAGAAGGGTCGGCAATATATTTTTGTTGAGGATGATTTATCATCTCTGGTATCTAATAGAAGAGTTTCTTGCTTTCTAACAGAATTTTGATGTTCTTATTCTTAAAAGACTTTGCATTTCTATGAAGCAAGGGAGAAAATTCATCCATTCCCAAAGGTCTGGCTGTACACATATCTATCACCAACTGGTTAAGGGTTTCTTTCGGCACTCTCTTACCTACATGATTAATCCTATCTTGTATATCATCAGACATTTGAGAAAGCAAAGATTCACGACTTTCACCTTGGTACCTTTTGGCTAATGTACCATGCTGAGGTAGTAACCTTTCGTCTTGAAGTAGTAACCTTTCTCCTAAAGATACCACCTTGTCGGTTCTTATATGGTATGTGTTACAACCTTGGCCATGCTTTTCTATGAATCCGAGTTCGCAAAGCTTATGAATCTCTACTCTCGCTCTACCATGAGTAATGGTCGTATCAAGCTGGCGATATGTAGCATTATCTATCGCCCCCACTTCTCTTACGATTACAAGGGCTATTCCACTTCCATCATATCATAAAACATCAAACGAGTATGGTCATCCTCTTCCTTTTGAGTCAACTGATTGAATCCATTCTTCTGATAAAATGGAATGGCTGACAGATATGCATCTACCGTTATGAATCGGAAAGCAGAATAGTTTTGGCTTCCATTCAGCATTACTTTAATCATAGCCATCAATTCCGTTCCCATATGCTGACCTCTATAAAGAGTAGATACAGCAAAACGACCTATTTTGATAGAAGGATAGCTACGGAATCGTTTGCCCTCTGGAAAACTATCCTTTACCTTTTTCCAACGACTATTAGTTATCTCCAAACGGCTAATTTTATCATTCAAGATACAAAAATAAGCAACTATCCGCCCATCATCTTCTAGAATAAAAGTATTGGCTATTCGCTTTTCGAGGAAGTTCTTCGCATCTTCGAAAAGAAAATTATTCAAGTCGCTATCTCCACAATCAAATGGAGATAGGACATAGTCTTTTGTTAACCTTACTAAGTTCATCATTTAAAAACAAACAGTGATACGTTTCTTTGCGGCCTCGTAATCCATCATCAAGCGCTTACGATTTTCTGCACGAACTTCCTTGCTGAGATTTTCTACTCTCTGCATCTCACTTACAAAACGCTCTGCATCAGAACCTGTAAGTATTGGGGTTTCTTTAATTGGTCTTGCCATAATATACCTCCTTTTTTTATTATTATTCTAAGTGCAAAGTTACAAATAAAAATTTAACCCACAAATACTTTTGCAACTTTTTCTCTTTACTCTCCTCATTTTCTGATATTGTCAGCACCTTTATCGCACAAAATAGGAATTCGCCTTTCATCCATAGGGGATTTCCCCCTTTTTATTTCATTAGAAAAGAGTACTTTTGCAAGCAGAATTCAGAAACACGAAATAATGACTTTCAAAAACAGTAACGCTTATGAAAAGAAATGAATGGATGGCGATTATCGCCACTTGCTTCTTGATGTTTGCAGTATGCTTGTCAGCATCAGCCAAAAACAAGAAAGATATCGAACGAGGAATGACCAAGCAGGAAGTCATCGACATTCTTGGTGAGCCTAAAACCAAGAGCTTCGATGAATATGGAGATAAATGGGAGTTCGTCAAAAACAGTTTTATTATTGGCGATGACAAGGCTATCACTGTTTTGTTCGACAGGAATGGAAAAGTTGTGAGATGCAATACTCGAATCATCAATACCGACAATAATCAAAACGGAGCAGGATGCCCACCAAGACCAACTCCTCCCCCATACGGCGAAGGTCTTTATCCAAATACAGCCCCTAACTACGGCTATTGCCTCAGCGACGCCTCTTTCTCTATCCTATATAATAAGGTGAAGAAAGTAAGTTTCAACAACGAAAAGTACGACTTGATAGAAGTGGCGAGTCTCGGAGGATATTTCTCTTGCCAACAAGCTGCCAGCCTGATGCGGATGTTCTCGTTCGATGACGAACGCTTGAAGGTTCTCAAAATAGTGGCTACACATATTGTGGATGTACAAAACGCCGGAGATATCTACAAGCTTTTCACCTTCGATAGCGGGAAGCAGAAAGCTGGAGAATTGTTGAGAAGCAGCAGATAAAATGAAATGTGAAAAAATCTAACTCATAGTTTTGTTGCTCACAACTCTATGGATTTTGCATCGAAAAACTATGAGTTAAGCCTTAAGAAACTGTGTTTTCCAACAAAAAAATAACACGGACAAATTGAATTTGTCCGTCCGGGCAACCGCAATCGGCTATAAGTCTCTCATATTGTGGCACTTACAAGCTACAAGACAAATTGTCCGGACAAATTCAATTTGTCCGTGTATTTTTTTATTTGATAAACTCGATTTTGCCCTCATCCCTTGGCTTCGCCTCTGGAGTCTCGTCAGGATAACCTACGGCGAGGATATAACAAATCTCGTAATCCTTAGGCAGATTGAGCTTGGCAAGATAAGACTTGCAAGCATCACTGGTCTGAAGGAAGCGGACAGGACCGCCCAAGCAACAAGTACCTAGTCCCAAGGACTTCGCCGCCAACATCATGTTCTCGCCCATCAATCCAGCATCCACCTGTCCCAAGCCATTCTGCGTAGCCACGACGATAATGTTAGGAGCATTGCGATACATGTTCTTGAAATTCGGGTCACGCTTCACTTGCTCAGGGTTCTCCTTCTTGAATATCTCGGTAGTACCCTTGATAAAGTCCTGGTTCTCCACCACTCGCACAACCCAAGGCTGCTTATTCATACCATTTGGGGCATTGATGCCGCACTTGGCGATGAGCGCCAACTTCTCATGCTCCACAGGCTTGTCGAGGTACTTGCGGATAGAACGGCGAGACATAATCGTCTGGATCACCTCATTGTTCATCATCTGGCAGCAAGACTTCACTTCTTCTTTCTTTTGGCTGCAAGACTGAGCCTGGCTTAGCGATGGCAACAGCATCATACCGCAAACCATCAAAGCTTTCATGTTCATCATATAGTAATCTCCTTTTACAAATTAATAATACAGATATGCCATTGGGAACAAAACTGACCGAAATCTGCCCAACGACACTGCAAAGATAAACATTTCTCACGAATTTACGCATTTTTGCTAAGATTATTTTTTCGCGAAATCTCACACTATACCCATTATACCGTACGAAACCTCAATGAAACCAAACCGTCAAGATTTTGTATCACCAATGAATCAACCTTGTAATCTAATACCCCTACCTTTGCACTCGAAATCAAACGAATGCAAAAAGAATAAAAGGAAAGAAAACATAAACTTAAAAGAATATGAGAATCAATGGAAATGTAAAAGGAGGTTTGCTCTTGATGAGTTTGCTTATCTCGGGCAACATCGTAGCTGGCAACGCTAGCAACGAAGAGGTGAAAAGCCATCGCATCTTGGTGATGAGCATGCAGGATAACGTGAAATCCAACTATTTCGTAACCGACATGTTGGCTGAGGATACACAGATTAATCCAGACAGCGTCTGCTATATATATAATAAGGTGATAGAAGACAACCTTACCCAACTCGCTCAGAAGTCAAAGGCTAGCTATACTTTTATCGACGGCAACAACATCAAAGGTGTGGGAGAGGACATTCTGGACGACATCAAGACATCGGGTGAGGCGGAGAACCAAGCTTCCGACTTGACTTTTGTCAATGCTTCCCGCCTGAAAGGATTGCTCGACAAGGCCGGAGCCGACTATCTCCTGCTTCTCGACACCCATTACCTGAAATACCAGGAGGTGCCATTCAAGACCATCTTCCACTATGTGAACTACTCACTCTATGATGGCAACAAGCAGAAGCTGGCACAAGGCAGCAACTACTTCACCTCCATCAACCCTCAGTCTGAGCAACAGATGCTTAAGTCGAGCCGCAAGAGCACAGCCAAGATGCTGGACAACGTGGAGAACACACTCTCTGCACGAAGATAACTTTGATTACAAAATACTATATTTATGAGTACAATGCGTTTTGTCGCCGCACTTGCATTGGCGACATGTAGCACCACGTGCCTGATGGCACAGAACACACGTGCTACCGTTACAGGAAAGATTGTGGATAACACCAAGGAGCCTGTCATAGGTGCCATGGTAACCGTCAAGAATGAGTCAACTGGCTTTACTATTTCCGCCACCACTGGCGTGGATGGAACCTACACCATCCGAGAAATACCTCTGGGCACTCCTTATACCATCACAGCCAAATACATTGGATTTGGCGACCAGAAGCGTACCGGATATTCGCTCAACCAGGGTGATATGCTTCGTGTTGACTTCACCATGAGCGAAGAGAGTCAAGAACTGAAAGCGGTCGAAGTGGTAGCCAACTCCCTGAAGAAGAATGTGGAGAACGAGGGAGCCTCAACCAGTATCTCGGCACAGGACATTCAGAAATTACCTGTCAACGGAAGAAACTTCACCTCGCTCATCGACCTCTCACCATTGAGCAACGGCATGAACCTAAGCGGTCAGCTAGCTTCTTCCACAGGATTCAACATCGACGGAATGTCGTCCAAGAACCCTATTTCCGGCGGTGCCGCCAACACTCGCAAGGGCAGCCCATACGCCATGACGATGGAAGCCGTGAGAGAGTTTAAGGTGGTAACCAATGCTTACGACGTGACATACGGTAGAGCAGGCGGCGGTCTCATCAATGCCGTAACCAAATCGGGTACCAACACTTTCCAAGGTTCAGCTTTCTCGTTTCTGAGAACCGATTGGTTGGCTAGCCAATACGACATTCTCGGCAACAAGCGAACCTCCGACTTCTCCACCTATCAGTATGGTTTCTCTCTCGGCGGACCTATCATCAAAGATCGCCTTCATTTCTTCGTGGCATGGGACCACCAGCAGGACACCAAGCCTCTTCGCATCGCCGACATCCATGGTGAGGCAGATGAGGCTCGATACAATCTCTCTTCATCCACATTGGAGCAGTTTACCAAGATTGCCAGAGAAAAATATGGTTTGCCTGAGCAAGCCGAATATGGTTCGTTCGACAAGAAATCGAACACCAATTCTGTATTTGCAAGACTCGACTGGCAAATCAACCCTACCAATTTGCTCAGCGTTCGAAACAACCTGAACATCAACAAGCAACCATACAGCCAGGGCGACAACACCACCATCAACTTCTTGGAGTCGTACTCCGACTGCAACACCACCGACAACAGTTTGATGGCATCCCTGAGAACCATGTTCGGTCCTAAGATAACCAACGAGGCGAAGGTGCAATGGATGTACTCAATGGAAGAGACCAAACCAAACGGCTTGTTGCCAAATGGTACCATTCCTCGCGCCATCGTTCAGAACGTGGCTTCCGAAGTCAACGGCAAGACCTTGATGACCAACATACAGATTGGCGGTCAACGATTCACCCCAGAGAACTTCCACGACAATGTATATCAGTTGGTGGATAACCTCATGATCAATGCGGGCAAAATCAACTACACCGTAGGTTTCGACCTGATGTACTCACATCTCTCGTCACTCTACGGAAGCGAGACCAACGGTCGTTTCTACTTCAAGGGATTGGATGCATTCAACAACATGACACCATATCGCTATGCACGAGATATCTATATGGTGGATGGTGAAAACAATCAAAAGGTTACACAGCGCATTGTCAACGCTGGTATCTACGGACAGTTGCAAACCAAGCTTTTCGATGGCTTCGATGTCACGGCAGGTGTTCGCCTCGACAACGCCTCTTATCTCGACCACGGCAATTATTACGAACCAGCCGACCGCTTGCTGGGTGTTAGAACAGACAAAGGCATCGGGCTTTTCTTGATACAGCCTCGCCTGCAGTTGCAATGGGATGTCAACAACAAACATACCGACATACTCAAATTGGGTGGCGGCATCTTCGCATCCGACATCAACAACTACGCTACAGTCAATAGCCAAGTGTTCGATGGCTCTCGCATCGTCACCATCGACACCCAGGATGCAAGCCTCATCCCTACGCCAAACTTCCCAAGCTATCGTCAGAATCCAAGCACAGCACCAGGTGCCGACCTCCTGAACAACCCTAACGTAGAGAAGCTCGTCACCATCAACTGCAACAAGGCTGGCTCCAAAGTGCCAACCATCTACAAGGCGAACTTCTCTTACACCCACTACTTCAGCGATCGCTTCAAGATGGGTGTGGCTGGATACATGACCTTGGCTCGCCACAACTACCTCTACATCGACCGCAACATGGTGGATGAGCCTTACTTCCGACTGGAGAACGAGGGAGGAAGAGGTGTCTATGTGCCAGCCAACACCATCGATGCCAAAGGTAACACCAACTGGTTGGAAGGCAGAAAGACCAAGGAGATTGGTCGTGTGTTGGAGCTCAACACCATCGGAAAGGTAAACCAGTTTGCCTTCGTCATCGATGGTTCCTGGAGATACTTCAAGGATGGATTCCTCTCGTTCAGCTACACATGGAACAGCGTGAAGGACAACAACACCTACAATGGAGACGTTGCCAACACATCCACCCTCGTCAAGATGGTGAAGGATGACCCACGAGACATGAACCAGCTAGCCTACTCCAACAACCAGTTCCGTCATAAGTTGGTGGTTTATGGTACTGCGCCAACCTTCTGGGGCATACAGGCTGGTATCCGTTTCTCCGGCATCGGCGGCACCAGATACTCCACTATCGTAGGTGGCAACGTGAATGGTGATTTCGTTTCCACCAACGACCTTGCCTTCATCTTCGACCCTAACGACCCTAATACAGATGCAGGAGTACGAAAAGGTTTGGAAGACTTGATGGCAAACCCTAAGGTAGAGAAGAGCTTCAAGGAATATCTGCAGAGCCACTACGGAAAAATGGCAGAGCGCAATGGGGGTGTGAATGGTTTCTACGGCACATTCGACCTTCACCTGGAGAAGACTTTCAAGCTCTACAAGACTCACGCTTTGGAGCTATCGGTAGATGTCTTCAACGTAGCCAATATGCTCAACAAGGATTGGGGTGTGGGCAAGAATCTCTCCAACGTACCGCTCTACTATATCACAGGGTTCGACCAGGAGAAGAAGCAATACAAGTACGCTGTCAACACCAACGCTGGTGTAGCTAGCGGCAATGGCAATCCATATCAATGCCAGATAGGTTTGAGATACAAATTCTAACACAACAACAGGAAAATATGAAAAAGATTAGCATAATTATGTGTGGTTTGCTCATGATGGCAACCACCAGCATGGCACAGGTCAAGGTAATCGCCCATCGTGGTTTTTGGAATAGTCCTAGTGCAGCCCAGAACTCCCTCGCCTCGATGCGCAATGCATACAAGGCAGGGGCCTGGGGAAGCGAGTTTGACGTTCACATCACCACCGATGGAGAAATCGTGGTAAATCATGATGACGACATTCATGGCGTTATCATCGAAGAGGCTAAATACGCCGACATCAAGAATATGAAACTTGCCAACGGCGAGACACTCGCCACCCTGAAGAATTACTTGGAAGAAGGCAAGAAATTGGGCAAGCTACAACTCATCCTCGAAATCAAGGCACACGAAACTCCTGAGCGTGAAGACAAATGTGTAGCCGCCTGCCTCAAGTTGGTAAAAGAAACAGGGATGGAAGACAGAGTAGATTACATCTCCTTCAGCATGCACGCTTGCGAGGAGATCATTAAGCTGAATCCAAAAGCTAGAGTATATTACCTAGGAGGCGACGTGGCACCCGATGCCATCAAGTCGAAAGGTTTCGCAGGTATAGACTATTATGGCGGTGCCCTAGTCAAACACCCAGAATGGATCAAGCAGAGTCATGACCTAGGCTTGAAGGTGAATGTTTGGACCATCGACGAGGTTAAGCAAATACAGCAATGCGTGGCTTCTGGAGTTGACTTCATCACAACCGACAAGCCTGTGGAAGCAAAGAAAATAGCAGAAGGAAAATTAAAATACTAAAGTGTAATTGTTCTGAAATCATCATCCGTGAGCGATGCCATGGCATTGTTCACGGATTTTTTTGTATGGCCATCGGTACGTTTTTGCAGAATTTACTTTCTCCTTTCAAAACTTTATTGTACTTTTGCAAAAAAGAAAAGACATACAAACAATGAATACTACGATATTATCAAAGGACAAAGATCCGATGGGGGCTGCCATCCTCGACTACCAGACATCGGGGAAAGCAGGAAAACTACGTGTACTCTCCTCTATGTTCGAGGAAGACGAAATGCCAGTGAAGCATCTCTTCC
>ERZ808242.1566-NODE-1566-length-12211-cov-4.042942_pt1 | contig 12211 bp, 9 predicted proteins | sample MGYA00521244_ERZ808242 | MGnify/ENA primary metagenome ERZ808242 (study PRJEB31516, sample SAMN03275573) | gut metagenome | biome: mammalia-associated habitat; material: feces | host: Papio cynocephalus | place: Kenya | collected 2012-07-27 ... | reverse complement strand
TACGCACCATTCCTCGCACTGAAAAGTTCTATATCAATCAGATTATCAATGAAAAAACTGGCGGTAAATTACAGAAAAAGGATTTGTTTATCCAAAATGTAGAGAAAATCGCCAAAGATCTTTCTACTAAATACTCCAAAACCGATTCAAAGGTAGTGAACGTACAGAAGGAATTGGATAAATTGAAGCAGGAAAGGGAGCTTTTCATAAAAGAACAATCCACCAGCGAGGTTATAGCGGAAGCACAGACCAGAAGGGAAAGTGCTATCCAGAATGCCGAAACCAATCTGAACGACTTGAAGAAGGAATACGACGCACTCATGAAGGATGCCAACCGTAAACACCTATCTCCAGGCACTAAGGCCAATGTACAGAGAAATATGGGCAGTTTAGGCAGAATTATCCAACGACAGCAGAAACAGAACGAAAGAGCCAGGGAAATGCTCAAACAGAGCTTGAAAGCCATGGAACATTCTGATACAAGTACCATGGATGAAGCGGAGAAGGTTATGGATGATTTGGAAAGCATGGCCGGAAAAGGATTCAAAAGAGCAAATATCAAGATTTATCGTGGCGGTGGTATGGGTATGGACTAAATGCCTTTTGGCCGATTCTTCTTGTTGGAAAAACTGCAATGATATAAATTAGGTTAATTCAGAGAAACAAGCCCCAACCCAAGGCCATAAGTGACCTTTATGGTAAGAAGAAAGCTAAAAGCCACCATTCAACCACCTGCTCCATGAGGATGCCGGACGTGCTTCGCACCTCCGGGGCCTGGCTGGCGGAACCAAAAGAGGGAAGGAATCAATGGAAAACCATCATTGATTCCTTCCCTCTTCTCGTTCCATGCGTGCCAGCCAGGCCAACATCCCTCATTCCGCTGGTGGCTGAATGGTGGCTAAAGGTACGCTTTCTTCATGCCATAAAGACCACTTATGGCTTTATCCCACCCGGATATTATGGTGAAATAGTCCGTCCGGGGTTGACAGTGAGCCTCCAGGGACGTGGTGCAGCCTTTTAAAAAGCTCCGGCCTGTCACGGCTGCGACATAGTACCACGTCCCTCTCTCACTGTAAACCCACGGACGGACTATTTCTTTTTAACAGGCCGACCAGGTTGCTTGTTTTTAGTAAATCCAAACAAACTCATTTCATCTTCCGGGCCTTGGGACCCCGGTTTCCGGGGAACTTCCTTCAATCTGGCGATTTCATTATCCCTATAAACCTTTGCATATCTTTTCAGCGTAGCAATAGAAATGCCAGTCATTTCAGCAACCTGTTTGAATGAGTTAGAAACTAAAAGCTCCATAGCATGGTCTATTTTAGCTTTAGGAATGCGAGGGCGCCCCTCATGATATCCCTCCTTGGTTCTGGCTATAGCTTTCCCTGCGGCGGTTCTTTCCAGGATTAAGGCCCTCTCAAACTGAGCGAAAGCCAGCAGCATGGTGAAAACAAGTTGCCCCATAGGGGAGTTATCCAGGGGCTGGCCGTTGGCTATGTTCAAAATGCGAATTATGATACCTTTATCCATTAGCTGGCGAACGATTCTCAAACCGTCCTCTGCATTTCTGGCAAATCGATCCAGCTTGCAGCATATCAGCTCATCGCCAAGCTGCAACCTGGCGATGAGCTGATTAAATAATGGCCGTTTCGTAGTTTTTCCAGAAAACTGCTCTGTAATGATATTTTCTTTCTGAACTCCGGCATCCAGCAGTTCGGAAGTCTGCTCTTCCAGGGAATTACCCTTTACTTGAATTAGAGTGGAAACTCTGGCGTAACCATACTTCATAAGTCACCTCTGTTTTGATACCAACTTATGATACTGAATTTAACCAGATTATACCACAACCACAAATAGGTATCAAAAGTTGTCAGTTTTGACACCACCAGTATTTGATTTATTGAATCACTAAATCAAAAAAAGGCCTCACTGGTAACTCCCTTAAACCCAGCAAGGCCTTTTCAATATGGTACTATTTCAGATTCATTTTATCAACGCCAATGAACTACTAGTATATTCAGACATTGAAAAAAGCCACCACTATCAGCGCCCCCCAAAGGCTTTGGATGACTTTCTTCAAACTTTAAATTCTGAGGGAGCCGAATCCTGCCCAAGGGTATTATCGACTTCTCTTTTTTTAGTATATCATACAGGAAAAACTATTTCATTACATATTGGTCAGTGTCAAAGTAATGCTTCCAACGCTGCACAACCGATGATCCATCAGACATAACCACCTTTACACGGATATATTCAATTCTCTTTTTTGAATCAATGTGATAATAATCCGTGTCGTGATATATCTCTGCCCCATGACCGGAATCCATTAATACCCAATTTTCTGCTTTTGCTGAATTGGAGAAGAAAACCAGGGGTATAAATACTAAGGTCACCACCAGAAAACGTCTCAGAAACGAAAATAGGGCCATCCTTACCACACCTTTTTACAAAACAGTGACCCAATCACTGGAAAAACCTACATTTTTCAGTACTTCTTCCTGTGACAGTTTTCCCGGCCTTTTGATTTTCAAGTGCAATGGATTTTCCGGAATATCTTCCACTATAGTGAACTGGCTGCCATGGGGCTGCCATGTAAACTTATGATTCCCGGTTTTCTTTTCATGGCCTTCCAGATTGCCACGTTCATTCCAGGTGAAAGTATATAGTTCCGGTTCATATCTGATAGTGTCGTACTCGAAAATAAGGTATTCGGTATAATCAACACCCTTAACCAATACCACCGTCCGTGCGAATTTGAAATACTGGCGAATACCGGAAACTCTTTCATTCCATATATCCAGAACCAGTTCACCAATTTTGTTAGGGTCAGCTTCAGCAATCCGGTCCACACCAAAACTATAGGTAGGTGAATTTCTGCCACTGATCAGTCTCACTTTTTTCTGATTTGCCAGATTTTTGCTACCTTTTACGGTTTTGGCACTCCAGCAGCAGTTATTCAGCTGCACATCATCCAGGCCAATATTGGAAGGTTTCCATGCGGCGCCGACGCATTTCGCAAAAATTTGCTCCCATTCGTCCCCTTCAATGGACATGGATTCTTTGGTGGCAAGCATATACACGATTTCTTTGCCGAATGTATGAATAAAAGAACTCGGAAATTCATTCATTCTGTACGGTGGCTTCGCTTTGTTTACGGTTCTTAGACGTGGCTCCATGAAATAACCCCCTAACTGGTATTTTATTTAGTATACCAGTTAGGGGGAAATACTGCTAAATGTTTTTATTATTCCAAATAATCGGTATGAACTTTTCTAAAACCCTTTCAACCAGGGCAACCGGAACGGCATTGCCAGCCTGCTTTCTTAGCTGGGAATCGGAAACAACCATTTTAAAGCTATCTGGGAACCCCTGTAACCGTAACATTTCACGAGGGGTCAATCTACGTTCACCATTCACCAGCAGATAGTTATAGCTGGCGCCTGCACGCAAGGCGCAGCTATACGGATAGGATGTAATGTTACCGGATTTGTTTTCATGCCAGATAGAGGGGAAGCATTGTGCCTGGTGGGCTTCTTTACGCTTTTTCACGATGTATTCAGACGCATAATACTTCGCATCCACATTAGGTTCAAGGATTTCTGATAAAGGTTTGTAGTGATCCATCTTCTCTGGCCACTCCATAACAAAAGGATCCCGACATCCAACTATGATAATACGCTCTCTCTTTTGCGGTAAACCGCAGTCAAGGGCATTGATTACCTTGTAATAGACACAATACCCCAAATCGAAACGCAGCGTATCCAGGATGGTTTTTAAGGTCTTTCCATGATTATGAGTGACCAGTTGCTTCACATTTTCCAGGACAAAGGCATACGGTCTTTTCTCTTTAACAATTCGGGCAATTTCAAAGAACAAAGTACCTCTGGTTTTGTCAGCAAAACCAAGCTGCTTCCCAATGATGGAAAATGCCTGACAGGGGAACCCCCCAAACAGTAAATCAAAATCCGGTATATCTTTGGCAGCCACTTTCGTGATATCCCCTGTCGGGACTTCTCCGAAATTAGCTGCATAGCTCTGTTGAGCTGGTTTATCTATATCACTGCTAAAAACACATTCACCATGAATCCCAAATTTTGCGAAAGTATTATTGGCGGCAAACCGGAAACCACCAATTCCACAGAACAAATCAATGAACCGCAATGTGTTAGGAACTTGCGGCCGCTTCACGGTTCCTTCCATAATAAACAAATGCTCAAGTGGCAAGGAAAGAACCCCAGCAATCTTTATGGCAGTTTCCAGGGAAGGACAAACCTTCCCTGTTTCTATATCGCTAAGTCCCTTTCTGCTAATTCCAACCTTTTCCGCTAACTCATCCTGTGTTATGTCTCTATAGTCTCTGGCTTCACTCAAAAAGTTAATCATAGGCTCCCCTTTGTATTTAGATAACTAAAAGTTACATTTTACATATTTACGCCTATTATATCATCTTTTGGGTATTAATGAAATCTAATTTCTTCAGACACAGTGGACAACTGTCCATATTCCGTAATCAGTTGAATCCGGTCATACATTTTGGCAAAATCCGGGTCATTATCCCTAAACATGGATAAATGAGTTTCCGCATCCTCTTTATTCCAGTAGTAATAGTTTTCAACATCTGGAACGGCACCATCGCAACGAATAAACCTTACACAATACCTCTTATCCATTATGATTCACCTTCTTTTCCTTTTCTGCTTTCTTCTTCAGATATTCAATCTTTGCAACTTCTGCTCGTTCCTTTAGCTGTCCAATAGTCGTACTTTTTATGGATTTATCAACTGTTATCGTATCCTGAACCGCTTTCTCGTGAAGTACTTTGTCTCCCTTATGCTTTGAAACTTCTTTCCAGGCAGATTCTTCCTTTCGGATTTCCTTTAAAAGCTCCTTAATACAAAAAAGCTCATCAAAAGTGCAATAAATAGTATGCCTTGCTTTAGGCACCGCTCTTTCCGCAACAGATTTTCTACCAGCGCCCTTCCTGGCACCGCCAGATCTTCCCTTCACCCCCGACATGATAACGCCCCTTTCTATAATTTATTTGATTATTTGATTCATTTATTCAAATAAATTATATCATCTCTCACTAAGGCCGTCAAACAATTTTCTATTATACGTGGACTCGATATGGATGTAAGTGGACATTATGTCCACTTTATTGAATTATCCTATATTTCCAGGTAAAATACAGATAGCAACATCATCAATACACAGGGACTTTGTCCTCGTCATATCCACATTAATCCACGCCAAGGAGGAAGAAAATATGAAAACTTACACCTTCTCGGACTTGCAAAACCGTTATGGAATGCAAAAATCGGCCTTGCACAAGTTCCTAACCAGGCATATGGGTGAAATTAACCAAAATGGTCGTCATGCGGTTAAAACTCAAAATAAGTGGTTTTTTGACGATATTGCGATTTCAATGATTGATCGGATGCGAAATTACGGCCAAGCAAGTTTTGGTGATACACAAGCCATCCAAGCCCTTAATGACACCATTTCAAACCTGCAGCAGCAACTTATAGCAGCTCAAAACGCAAATATTTGCCATCAGGAGACGATTTCAGAGTTAAAGGGGCAACTTATCACTGAACTGAAAGAAAAAGCTGAAATCAAAGATAAACTAGCTTCTACAACATTTGAACTGCTCCGCATCCAGTCAGCTGATAAAGATACCCAGCAAATACAAAAGGAAAAACAACAACTCCAGGATAATCTCACGGCTGAAAAGCAGAAATCCAATCAGCTGGATAACCAGGTTAAGGAAATGAACCTGCAAATCCAGAAACTGGAAAACGAAAAGAGTCTTTTGAAAAAAGTATTCAAAGAATCAAACAAACAGACTTCACCATCTGGATGGGGCAGAAGAGGACAACCAGTAAAAATAACACTGGTAAAGATTTCCAAATGAAAAGGAAGGCACATCATGTGCCTTCCTTTTCATTTTCCTTTAGCCAACCGGAAACGGTGCATCCGGATCATCAACATAATTTTCTATAGGTGCATTGTTGTTTTGTTTTTCCTCATTCATCAACTTCAATTTCGTAAGTTCTTGATCTTTCTTTTGTTCCACTTCTGCTTTTGCGGCTTTTTGGGCAATTGGATTTACTGCCAAAAAGCTCTTTAACACCTCATTATGTGCGATTTTCTTTTTTTCCACATCCAAAAATGCCTTTAAATCATTCATAGAATCAAAAGTCTTTCGACCTAATTTACACTTAGACGTTTCATAATCAATATGTCCAATAAAATTTTTATTCATCTTTGGATTATGAGAATAAATAAACTGAGAACCACAATAAGGACATACAGGTAAAATCTCACCAGTTTCTTTATTTTTCTTCTGCTCAAGACCTATTTGTGGCAATCCATCATCTTCTTGCGTGTACGACTTTTCTGCAAAAGACAATTCTTTGTCTGCCCACGAACGACTTATGTCTTTAATTTCTGCACGTTTTTTCAGACTGAAAATAAACTCAAAATGAACAGATTTTAACGGTCTTCCTCGTCTTGTATTATCTCTTAATATCGTGAAAGTTATGTCCGTGAAATACCCAGTATTTTTTATTTCTTCGATGTATTTATCCATTCGATGCAATAATGTTGGTATTTGCTTTTTACTTTTTAACCCAAATGTAGCAATTAACTCCTCACTATCAGGATTCCAAATACCATTATATTTAGCTAGAAGTACACGAAATAAATTCTTGGCATATTTAGAATTTAATCGCATAAATGCCTGTAACTCAAATCTACTAAATGGCCCAGGAATTTGAAAAAAATAATGAGCAGCATTTGGATTTAAAAACATCTTAAAGTCACCAGTTTTATCATTGATAGCAAATGTATTGAACAAAGATCCTTTCCATTCTTCACCATTAAAATGTGCAAAGAAAATAGTTTGTAAAATAATATCTTCAAGGTCATGTAACAATGCATAGTAAGCATCACGTGTATAATTTTTATCCATCAAGTTGGCACGTTCTTTTATTACTGAAGCCGGAATAACAACGTGAGTAGCTTTATTGCGGCACAGAAAGGATACGGCTGAAAAGAATATATCTTGTTGTACACTGCTCAATTGATTAAATCTCGAAGTCAAAATAAAGTCATTATCATATTTTACTAAATTTGGCATATTCTCATCATTTTTATTCATAATAATCACATTTTCTCCTTGTATGAAATAAACAGACATACATATTCATCGTAAATAGTATATCACAATTTGATTACATTTTCAATTTCATGCAATCAAATTGTGCAATCATAACTCGAATTTTGCAATCAAAAACTCGAATTTTGCAATCATAACTCGAATTTTGCAATCAAAAACTCGAATTTTGCAATCATGAACCCCAAAATCATCAGTATTTATCGAGTCCCGCAAAAATCTCAACATATTAGGAAACATATTGTTAAACAAAAGAAAACAAAAGAAAAGCGATTTACATTGATTTTGGTCAATATGCAATCAACCGATACCAATTTCCTTTTTTGATTTTTAGAATTTTTATCTAGTCAAAATACGAAAAGTTTCATCCAACATATCCATAATTACAAAGTAGAATTTTGTAATCAAAAGAATTTCAAAACGATTTCGATACTTTATTTAGTCAAAACATAGGAAATGACTAGATAAAATCGTATTTCGGCTAGAAAAACTCGTAACTTGACTAGATAAAGCTGGATAATTAACTTTTAGACGACCAATTAACTGTTTTTAAATCTTATAAGGTCATATGATAATCATGAATGGCAAGATTTTGGCACTGTATGAGCTTCTAAATACTCCGGACAATAAAGAATATCAAAAGCAACAGCATGGGCCTTAAAATGGAAAATAAGCATGTTTTTAGCGATTTCATAAAATTTGAAAATTTTTTGGTTGCAAAATTCGAGTTTTGCAACGGTATTTTCTTTTCATGACAAAATTCTACTTTTAGAAAATTCATGAGGAAATTTCATCGTTTATGTTTATGCGTAAAAAATAGTAGTAATTTCAAAAATCTTTTGATTGCAAAATTCGAGATTCATCTTACAAAAATAATTAATGCGAGTTTTTGCAACACCTCGTGCTTCTCAACTTGATAATTACTGACTTTTCATTGTACAGGCTATAAGACTAAAGTCTGTCTTTTTTTTGATGAATTTTTAGCTAGTCAGAATCCGAAAAGTTCTATCCAACATCTGTATGATTCCAAAATCGAATTTTGCAATCAAAAGAAATAGGTAGAATTTTGTCATTAAAAGATTCAACCAGATAAACTTTGATAGTCAACTTTAAAAGCATAACTGCCATTTTTACCTTCGAGTGATTCCCCGGATAATCATAGGAAGAGAAATTCATGGTCATATAGGCTTTCAAATCATTCTAATGGTAAGAAATATCAAAAGTAACATCCAGGTCCTTAAAACGAAAATAATGGCATTTGAGAGGGGTTTATAGTTTTCGTGAAAAGGCATAAGAGTGATTTGATTTCAGTACTGATCCACCAGAAAGAATGAAATTCTTTTGATTGCAAAATTCGAGATTTATACCTGTATCGAAGAATCAGAAATACCTTCATGCGAGTTTTTGCAACGCTAATTTCTTTTCATGACAAAATTCTACTCCTAGGGCGAAAACTCAAAAATGAGCAACATACCGTTACCGTTTATGCGTAGCACTATCTGGTATATTTCTCGCAAATCTTTTCATGACAAAATTCTACTTTTCCAGAAATGATTAGATGAATTTCGCTTATTCACTTCTGGTTATTCGCAAGAAGTTTTAGCTAATCAAGTTAGGAGTTTATCTGGTTGGTGTTCATTGCGAAATTTGCAACGCTATGTTTTATGAGGGTAAGAAATTGAGCTTTCAATAACCTTTAAAGTGGAGTGATTAGGGAATAAACCTGTTCACGATTCGAATTAGTGGATGCAGCATTTGTGATATTGTAATGCGAATTTTAGCGTTGCAAAAACTCGCATCACAATATAGCCTGTTAGCGTTTATGCGTAAAAATTTTTTCGGGGATTTTGGAAAAAGTAGAAAAAAATAGCGTTGCAAATTTCGCATGATCTGGAAGAGCGTCGCCGTTTATGCGTAGGGAATATTCTCTCATGATTTTCTGTTTATTATGGAAAATGGAAAGGAAATGTTTTTCCTCAGAATAGCAAAAATTGGAAATTAGGAGTATGATAATTCCAAAACCAGATGGCTATGAATTGGTCATGATTGGTTCTATTAAACGCCCAAATTACAAAATCGAAAAAGTGGAAAATGAACCAACAAGGGGGAGATTTCTATGGAAATTTACAAAATGGCTCAAGGTAAGAGAAAGTATCTTCGGGTATGAAAATCGAAAAAATAGGAGGAATGCCCACTTTAACGTGGAACGCCCTTTCCCATATATTTCATATATGAGAAAGGAACGTTCCACGTGTGGGGCCCCCATTGCATGGAGCTTACGGCTGTACCAGCCGTTTAGAGTTACGTCTGCTATTCGCAGACAGAAAAAGAGGTAATCATGGGATTCTATTCATCGCATATTGACCAGTTGAAACCACAAACAATGGTAGCTCATTATGCTTACATTACCAGAAAAGGAAAGTATGGGAAGCGAGGAGATTTTGTATATTCAGAGTCCGGTCATATGCCAAATTGGGCAAAGGATGAGGCGGATTATTGGCAGACTGTTCAAGACAAAGAACTCGAAATTGAATATAAAGTTGCAAATGGAGAATATGGAAAAAAGCAGTATGCGGTACGGAAACTTACCTTCGCACTTCCTAATGAAATGACCCATGATGAGATGATTGCTTTCACTCAAGAGTACCTTGCGGAAAGCTATAAGGATCTTCCATATACCTTTGCAATTCATGAAAAGGATTCTGCCATTTATGGGGAAAAGAATCCTCATGTACATGTCATTTTTGCGGATTATGTAGATAATGAACGATCCAGAAATCTGGATAGAGATACCTATTTCAAGATGCATGGAGTAAGTAAAGCAGGGAGAGAATATGGCGGTGCTTATCGCACCAGAGACTTTGCGATGTATCAAAAAGCATACCGTATGTCAAGAAAAAAATTAGCAGATCGAATCAATGCTTACTACGAAGAAAAGGGGATTGATAAGCGGGTCAGTGAGAAATCTCTTGCACAACAAAAGAGGGAAAGTCTCCAACAAGGAGATTATATTACTTCCGAAGTTTTAGACCGGACAAGACCGTTTAGGCTCAATCCACAAAAGTTTGCAAAGTACCAGAAAGTGATTCAAGAGAAGGTGCTGGCCGGATGGCGAAATGTAAAAAATCTGGACGATGTGACAGACCCGGAAGTCAAGAATCGGATTGTCCAGGAGTTTGAAAAGCAGATCAAAGAAGAGCTTATGAAGGACGCCAAAACTCTTGATAGACAGCCCAGTGACCTGGATAAGATACATGCCATTGAAGCCCAAATGGACGAACTGCAAACTTTCATGAAGTTTACCCCCAACCGGAATACCAGTATCATGGATCGCAATGAAAAACGGCTGGAAGAACTGGAAAAGGAAAAGAACTGGATTCAGCTCCGTATGTCTGATTCAACGGATGAGAATTACTACCTTTCTTTGAGATATAAGGATGAGATTACACAAAAATACAACAGTGAAGAAGTTGTTTATTTGATGAACGCCAGCCCGGAAGAAAAGGTCAAAGAGTATGCTACGGCAGCCTATACCATCAAGGCCATGCATAAGCGGATAAATACCCTTTTGAAAGAAAAAGAGGATGATTTCATCCTGGCTGCTCTTAACGATAGAACCGATGGAGAAGCGGAAGCACTAAAGAAGAAGCTGGATAGCAAGGAAAGCATTCTCCGGTATCTGGAAAAGAACGGCAAGGATACCGAAGATATCCAGGCAGACATTGAAGGGCTTCATGAACGGATAGATGAACTGGCTGAAACGGTATTAACGCCAGAGGAAAGGAAGGAAATCACCGACCATTTCAACCAAAACTACAGTGAGGTATACAAGCTCCAGGACATTTCTTCCACCTATGCAAGCCGTATCAAGAAAGCCGGAATTGATGAAAAATTCAGAAAAGACCATAAGAAGGAAATCCTTTCTTATATGAAAAATCTGGAACGGCTTGATAAGTATGGTATTGATGAAAGGCCGGAAGAACCACTTTCTGATGAAGAAGATAAGAAATTATCCTATGATGATGAAAGGCGGCTCCAGGCAATCAATGACACCGTGCTAAAGAGAATTGATAAGTTCCAAAGCCAGCTGAAAGAAGAAATCGCCAGAAATTGGGAAATGGCCTATGAAAAGGCTTTGAATGATGCTACTGATGGGGTAATAGGCAAACTGAAAAAAGAAAATGAATATCTTGATAAGCGGCTTGATTACTTTAGTTTTGCTGAAAAAGAAAAACGTGACGCTATATACAATAAGATGAATGAAAACAAAAAAGATATTCAGAAGATTTCCAAGTTCTACCGCCAGGAAGCCGAAGAAAAGGCCAGAGAGATTTTGAAATACTGGCGTAAAGGCAGAAATGAAAAAGTGGCTGACCTAGTTTTACTGCAAAAGCAGCTTGCCAAGGATAGCCACCGGAAATACCTTAACCCGGACATTGCCCAGAAGGCCAGGGATGTACTCAAAGGTTCCAACCAGAAACTTGATTATATCCAGGTCAGAGACGGCCATTCCCGTTATGAAGAAGAACGGTTGAGACGGCTGGAAGAAGGGTATAAGAATGAAAATCTGACTTTCATGAAAGCCTATAACCATCTTATCCCCCATACCCAGAAATACTATCTGGAACAACTCATTGATGAAGAAAGCAATAAGCAGCTAACGGCCCTAAAGAACCAAATTCGGGGAAGGGGGAATCTTTCTGCTGATCCATCTACCGATGCGGAGCTTGAACGGCTGAATCGGCAGATGGAAGGAACCATAGAGAAGTACCGTACACCGGAACTCATGGAGAGAGCCAAAGCCTTGAGTGAGGCCAGTGTAAGAGAATGGGCTGAAAACCGTCCAAAGGCCCAGAAATTGGTTGCTAAATTCAAGAATCGGATGGATAAAGCCCATTTGTCCATGGCAGGAAAACAGAGAAAGAAGAAGATTCTATCCTATGCCAAGTATCAGCTTTCACGGAAGAAGCTGCTTAATGATACCGTTACCACCAGGGTTCTGGCCTTTAGGGACAAGGTGCTACGCACCATTCC
>ERZ808242.1565-NODE-1565-length-12217-cov-5.284082_pt1 | contig 12217 bp, 6 predicted proteins | sample MGYA00521244_ERZ808242 | MGnify/ENA primary metagenome ERZ808242 (study PRJEB31516, sample SAMN03275573) | gut metagenome | biome: mammalia-associated habitat; material: feces | host: Papio cynocephalus | place: Kenya | collected 2012-07-27 ... | reverse complement strand
CACTTCGGATAATACAATTCAAGTTCATTCTTATACGTTTTCGAGAATAACCCTCTGATACTGATTTAAGAACAAATTCTTTCTCAATCAATTCAATATTTTCTGCATCTCTCTTGATTTTATACAGCAATTCAGTAAGATAATAAAATGACTTATCAAATTCAAAAAATGGTTTCTTCTGTAACCAATCAGCAAGAATACCATAGACATTTCGCTCTAAATCCACTCTTTTATCTTTCAATGAAGCTAAAACAAAACGGCGAAAACTTTCATGATATATTGAAAAACCACCACTTAGTGTATTTTCTATCAATAATGGATGAAGCACCGATATGTCTTGTTCTACATATTTTCCATCCCCTGTAATCTCCATTAAATCATTTAAACCAAGATAAAAATCTGCGCCACAAAGTGCATTAACCGTGTGGTTATTATGAACTTTTGTATACAAATAGGAATAATACTTAGACAGACTGATATCGTAGTCAGGTATTTCGTCTATTAATTCTCTATTCACATCTAAGTTTCGTAATTGGCGCAAGATATAACTAAGGTATAGAGCATTTCCCTGAGATTTCTTAAGTAAATATGCACTTATTGATGAAATATCATCATCTTCAATAATATCGTCACTAATTTGAAAAGTCTTCATCAAGGATTTTACTTGTTCTATTCCCCATGGCTCAATCTCAAATACACTGTAGTTCTTGCTTTTAAACTTCTCTATTTCATCTATTGGCTGCGATGATATTATTACATAGCAGTTATCAGGAAAATCAATTTCCAACAGTTCCGAAATGATTTCAATTTCAGAGTGGGAAATAAAATCTTTATTTAGCTCATATTCTCTAGCTATATGATCAAGACCATCTACCACTAAATAAAATTCTTCTTCAATGAAACAAAGCAAATTTTCAAGCTCTGCTTTATTAGCACCATAAATTGTATTTTTATGTACAACTAGCTCGGGGCATTGTTCCACAATCTGCGAAACTAGATTTCCATATAAGGAAGTGACACGTATTCTCTCAAGGCTATTTGTATCCTGTAAAGACTGGAAACAATTATAATGTATAACTTTACTATCTTCGCTCGTAAGTTTATCTATGTATTCATCAACAAGCCAAGACTTTCCAGATCCAGGATTACCTGAAATAATGACACGTTTTGAATCATGAATTACTCTGTGTAACTTTTCAATTTCATTACCAAGTATAATCTGATGTGCTGAATCCACCGGGAATCTTTGATCGAATTTCCCGTAATCCTTTATTAATCCAAGGCGTCCCACTAATATATTTGTATAAAGTCTGTTTCCTATCGCTCTAGAATGTTTTACTTCAGTTGCAAGTTTATAAATAATATCCTCTACGTTGAGAGAATCATTTGGATATATTCCTACCCCCAATTTCTCAGTCTGTCGAATAATTACATTTTCTAGGGCTCCAGGATTCTTTAAATCCAGACTTGCTTTAGGCATTTCTAAAATAATCGTGAGCTCATTACAAAAAGCTAAAAAGGCTTCTCTATCAATAAGCCCTGACTTAATCGCCGTATTAAACTTTCTCCAACCTTTTGGTGGTAATTTTTCTGCTGGCCAAAACACGTCACCATCAAACGAATATGCAACAACCGAAAAAGGCAAAGATTGTTCTTGAACAGGCTTCAAAAACTCTGTAATTGGATCATCATCAGTAGGCCTGTTCCATGCAAGACATAACTTTATTTGAGTATCATTTTCGGATTCCTTTCTCATTTTCCAAGAAGCGAAAAGATCACACAACGCAGTATCATGTCCATTACCATTTGCCAAGTCATCTTTAGTAAGTTTATGGGAATTTTCTTCATCAGAATACTTAATTTGAAATTCAGTGTTACCATTAGGCATCTTCAACTTTAAATCGTCAAATTTATCTCCACTGAAATCCTTACGATCGATAATCAGTTCAGCATCTATCTGTTGAACCATCAGTTGTAGAATTATTGAAACAGTAAAATAATCCTGATATTCATATCCTTCATGGATTGGGCTCTGCATTTTATGACCTCCTCACATAAACACTATAGCCATGAGCAAAACTCCACACATTCAGTATTTATGCGGGTTTATGAGGCATGGCAACCTCTTTTATCACTCCAAATTTATAGTAACAATCAACTCCAAATGGTATAATTAAGTTGTCAAAATCAATTCACCGAAAGGAGCTGATTGTTATCTATCGTCAAGAAATTTTGAAAGATATCCGTCTTTTCACTTCACAACCAGTTGCAAAGTTTTACGATTCACTTTTTCTGAATCTTGATTTATCTTTTCTCCCGGAATTCCCCAAAACCGGGCGAAAAGGCTTTTCCAATCATGCTATGATCTGTGCGTTTATCGTTATGAAATGCGAAGGCTTTTCCATGATCTCAGACCTTGTTGATTATCTTAATAACAACCTTCTTATCGCCCATTACTGTGGCTTTGATATTTCTGTTCCATTACCTTCTTACTGGACTTTTGACCGTTTCCTAAAACAGATCGATAACGATTCTCTTTCATGTATCATGAAATCTCAGGTACTTTATCTTTCAAAACAAGGTATTATTGATACATCTTTTATAGGTTTGGATTCAACCCCGATTGCTGCAAATACTTCTCAGAATAATCCTAAATCTTTTTTATCCAACAAGTTTAAACCTGATAACCAGCCCAAAGCAGATACTGATTGTAAACTCGGCGTACATACTGCCTCTAACCAAACAGATGAGAAAAAGTTTGCGTTCTTCTGGGGTTACAAAAATCATGTTCTGGTTGACTGTATTTCCGGTCTTCCCATTTATGAGCTGACCACTACCGCCAATGTCTCTGATCCCACTGTTGCACTTGATATTCTTGCTGATGCGCATTCCTTTTTGCCTATAACCGAATGTACATTCCTCGCTGATAAAGGATATGATGTAAAAAATATCTATAATCAGGTACAGAATCTCTACAAGGGTGAAAGTATGATCCCTTTAAACAAACGCAATACCAAGGATCCAAAACTTCTTCCACAAGGAAATCCTGTCTGTGAAGCCGGTCTTGCCATGTGGAAGGATGGTAAATTTTCCAGCAATGTCTGTACCCGTCAAAAATACTGTTGCCCTTTAAAAACAAGCAAAGCTGCGGATTGTCCCTGCCATCACAAAAACTTTTACAATGGCAAAAAACATCGCGGTTGTACAAAATACATCACCATTCCCGATGATCTACGGCTCTCCATCGATAGAGACAGTAAATATTTCAAGAGTAATTACTCCCTTCGTACAGAATGCGAGCGATACAATTCCCGTTTCAAAAACACAGGGCAGGAACGTATGTGGGTAAGGAACAAGTCATCTGTCACCAACTTGAATACACTTGCACACATCAGTTTGTTAGCAGTTGCCGTTGCTACAATCACCACTGGCACCGGGCAATCCTATCGTAAACTTAAAGCCGTAAAACGAATTGCATGATAAAGGACTTCTCATACTTCTTCTTTGCGTAGGTATCGGGCTTACGTTAGCTTTGCTGTGCCCTGATTTTCAACCTTTTCAGTTTTCAGGAACCAACTGCCGAATCCTATATTTAAATCAATGCGTTTTGCTCATCCCTAAAACACTAAGTAATTCAACTTATTAATCCTTCCTCAATGCCTTATACAATTCTGCTGCCATTGCATCCTGAACCTTCTGATAAAAATCCGGATCGTTAAACAGTTTAGCAAAAGAATCGTTATTATCTAAGAAACATTGTGTCACAATATCCCTGAATTTATCCGGGAACAGTGACTTCACGAACATTTCAGTACTGTTGTCCTTAGCATACTTCTTGAATTTCTTCACCTCGGTATCCTTCATAAACATCTGATAAATACCTTCAATGATTACTCTATCCGCATCAGTGAAGTTACCGCTAAAACGTTCATTCACCTTATCAATGATACTTTGTAATGTATCCTTCTTCTTGCTATTTTTCTTTGGTGCTACACTTCCCCCTGGAACAAATATTGGTGGCTTTTCATCCAATACAATTGCTCCTGCAAAAGTCTCAGTAAGTGAAGCATACTCCAAACGAATCTTATCATCAACATCAATAAAATCTATCACATCAGGTCTAGGAAGCAGTTTTACAAGATGCGTTGTGTACTGATATTCATGAAATAACTCAGGATCGTGCAAACGCACCAGCTGTGTAACATATGAATAAATACGGTTAAATCTTCGTATATAATCTCTTGATGCTTCTCTGTCATCCTCATCTAAATCCTTATATCTCTGGATGACCGGACGGAACATACCTGCCAATCTGCCCAATGCTGCCGCATCCTGATTTTTACCCACATTAGAAACCATAAACTTATTGAACACATCCACATCATCATAATTATAAATCATATAATCATGAATCTTATTTCTAATATCGTATGCTGCGTTTATATCCGTATCGCCTTCCATAGTAGTATCTTCATAATACGGAAGAAATGCTCCCTTAATATCTTCCTCTGTATTTTCAAAATCCAATACAAAAGTACTATTCTTCCCTGATGTTGTACGATTCAAACGAGAAAGTGTCTGTACTGCGGTAACATCATGGAGCTTTTTGTCAACATACATCGTATGGAGCAATGGTTCATCAAATCCGGTCTGATACTTATTCGCCACCACCAGAATATTGTACTGGCTACTGTGGAACGCCTTACGAAACTTCTTGTCTGTGGTAATGTACTTTCCGTTTTCATCCACATTCATAGTAGCCTCTGTAAATGGTTTCTCACTCGGATAATCCTCAAGAGTTACCTCCCCGGAAAAAGCAATCATAACATCACTTCCGGCACACTCCGCCTCATGCTCACTTATATAATTCCTGATTGCAAGATAATAGCGGACTGCATTAGCACGGCTATCGGCGACTACCATCGCCTTTCCCTTTCCATTTATCTGATATCGACAATTTTCAAGGAAGTTCGTCATTATCATTTCTGTCTTCTGAGCAATCGTATAACCATGTTTCTTGTAGTACTTAAATAATGCACGGGATGTCGGTCCTTCAATCAGTTCCGGATTATCCTCTGATACTTTTATGAGTTTGAAAGCTTCTTTTACTGTTGTATAATTTGCCAACACATCAAGAATATACCCTTCTTCGATTGCCTGTCTCATAGAATATACATGGAACGGTGCTCTAATAGATTCACCATTCTCATTTACCCCAACAACAGTTCCAAAAGTCTCTATCGTCTGTTGCTTTGGCGTTGCTGTAAATGCAAAGAATGACTGATTATCATGCCTTCCCTGACCAATAACCGCACTGATATACTCATCAGTCAAATCCACTTCATCTTCCTCAATTCCTGCTTCTTCTGCATATTCCTTAATTGCAGCACCTATATCTATCAGGCTGCGTCTAAGAGTCTTAGCACTCTCTCCATTCTGTCCCTGATGTGCTTCGTCAATAATTACCGCAAATTTACGTCCGCGGAACTTCTCCATGTCCTTTTTAGCAAAAAGAAATTTCTGAATCGTACAGATAATAATACGCCTCTTATCATTTATAGCTTCAGCAAGGCTTCTGGAGTTTTTCTTATCATCAATAGCTTCTACCAAGCCAACCTGATGTTCAAAACTGTTGATGGTGTCCTGCAACTGGCCGTCCAGTACCACACGGTTTGTAACTACAATGACAGAGTCAAACAAACCCTTATTATCTGCATCGTGTACGGATGCTAATCTATAGGCAATCCATGCGATAGAATTAGACTTGCCGGAACCTGCCGAATGCTGAATCAAATAATTGTTCCCAACACCATTTGCTTTCACATCAGCCATGATTTTCTTTACAACATCATACTGATGATAACGTGGGAAAATCATCTTTTCTTTCGTTACCGTCTTAGTAACTCCATTCTTAACCACTTCTTCCTTTTCTTTCACAAAGGAAATGAAACGGTGAATCAAATCAAGCATACTGTCTCTTTGAAGTACTTCTTCCCACAGATAACTTGTATCATATCCATTTGGATTCTGTGGATTTCCTGCTCCTCCGGTTACCCCTGCTCCATTAGACCCCTGATTAAATGGCAGAAAATGAGTATTACCATCTGCTAACTGAGTAGTCATCCAAGCCTCATATAAATCAACCGCAAAGTAAACCAAAAATCTATGGTTTAATCTGAAGGCAAACTCCTTAGAGCTACGATCATCCTTAAATTGCTTGATTGCACAGTGGTAATCCTGACTTGTCAACTGATTTTTCAGTTCCAAAGCCACCACCGGAATACCATTGACAGAAAGAACCATGTCTATAGTATTGGTATTGGCAGTACTATAGCGGAACTGACGGGTACAACCAAGTATATTCGCCTCATAGCGTTCCGCTGCCAAAGAACTATTTTCTGATTCCGGCTTAAAATAGCACACCTTCAACTTACAGCCCATATCCTCTATTCCATTGCGAAGAACATATAACAAGCCTTGATTGGATATAGTAGTTTCTAAGCGATGGTACAGTTTCTCTGATGCATTTGCGCCATAGTACTTTACATACTTCGCCCACTCCTTTGGCTGCGTCTTTTCAATAAACTCGCAAAGCACATCCATATAGATACACTTAGCTACATCATGCTGGCGGTTATGTACCCAATTACCTTCTGCATCCTGTCCGCAGAACTGAGTATATCCACCTTCCGGTGAGATAAGAAATGATTCTATATCTCGTTCAAATCTCTTTTCGCTTTTATCCACTAAGATACCTCCTTCTTACCTGTGACATATTCGTAAATAAGAGCACGCTTGTATTGTTCCAGTTTTTCAATTTTGGATTGCTTGATGGCAATCAGCTGGTCAATCTTAGAACTTTTCTCATTGAGATATAAAGCTATTTTTTCCTGCTCCTGAACATCAAAAACAGGAATATACATATTTTTGATGAAGTCGATATTAGCTCGTGGCATTTTTGTTCCATATGTCGATGCATTAACAGTATCAAGGAATCCATAGCTTAACATATACCATTTGAGATATTGGTTATCTATAGTTTCAGCACTAAATACCGCAAACTCACTGCTAACATATGTTTCTTCTTCAACTTTGTACACTTTTGCAAGATAAGGACGAAGTTTACCAAACAGAATTTCTCCGCTATGAGCAACAATCGCACCATCTACTTCATATACATTATCAGTCTTTATTCGCTTACCGGAAAATCCTTCTATATGTTCCAGTGCAATATACGGCAAATCCAAGCTTGATTGTTTCTCCGCATTAACAGAAACATTAAATTTTAGTCTTTCTATATTCCAATGCTCTGGTATCTCTCCAATCCACTCAACTCCACTATTCTTCATCGGCACAGTAGAATCAAGTCCTTTTGTAACAACCTCAGTAATCAAACTCTGTTTATAAGCCTTCAGCTTTTCAATCTGTGTCTGCACATTACCAATAAGTCTATCAACATCATCCAGCTTTTTATCAAGAAATTCTACAATTCTTTCTTGCTCATCCTCTGGTGGTAGCGGGACCGAAATGGCTCTAAACTCCGTTGAATAAGTTCTCCATCTCATCAACATAATTCCTCGTCCATAACGATAACATTCACCATTAAATTGTGAAGTTCTAAACAAATAATGATAATATTTACTGTTAGTATCATGCAGTGGCTTATACACATCATATGCCGGACTCGTAACACCATTGTAAGCAGATCTCCCCACAGCTCCCATCCAACATAGAATGATATTTACCACAATATCATCTTCTTTTACAATCTTATATCCGTCAGCTGTAACGGCTTTATTTCCTGTTGTTTCTGTTAAATCACTATGCTGAACAACACCTTTATCCGTATATAGAGAGATTAGATTAACATCTTCAAGAGACTCATAATTTTTTTCATTACGTAGCTCAAAAAGATTTTTAATTCTCCGAATCATCCAATGATTTGGTATTTTGCCCAACCATTCAACTCCACTATTTTTCATCTCACGCATTTCCAAACAACTCCTTCATCAAAATTGTTTCTTCCGCTTCAAGTTCCTTTATTTCCTCAAATATAGATTCTGAAGATGCCGGTGCTTCAAACTTATAGAATAATCTCGTAAATGGGACTTCATAGCCTTCCTTATTCTTTGATGAATCTATATAAGCATTCGGATTATATGGCAGTACATTCTTCTCCATATATGCAACTATATCCTCACTCAAAGGAATGATTTCAGTATCTGTAGCACCTTTTACAGGTTGTTTCTTTCCTTTCTTCAAGATTGGCTTACCATCTTCATCTACCTGTGCCGTTTCAACAGTAACCTTTGTAAAACCAAAGAACTCTTTGTCAAACACCTTTGACTCTACAATCAGTCCATTATCCTCATAAGATTTATTATCAAAGCCTTCATATGCCCTAAGAATAAGTTCAATGCATGCATCGTCAAGGTCAACTCTCTTAGAACCGATATTCTTACGACGTTTCACATAACATTTGCTGGCATCAATAAGCTGTATCTTGCCGCTACGGTTCATATCCTTACCCTTAGTCAAAATCCAAATATATGTAGAGATCCCCGTATTGTAAAACAGGTCCGTTGGCAGCTGCACAATCGCCTCCACCAAATCTTCCCCTATCACATATTTACGAATTTCAGAAGCACCACTTCCCGCATCCCCGGTAAACAAGGACGAACCATTCTGTATAATAGCCATTCTTCCGGAACCCTCTTTTAACTTCTTTACACCATTGAGCATGAACAGCATCTGCCCATCTGAAATCGCAGGAACTCCGGGACCGAAACGTCCTTCATAGCCACGCTTTGCTTCTTTTTCAACAGCTTCTTTTTCACGTTTCCAATCAATACCGAACGGCGGATTAGAAATAATGTAGTCAAACTCATATCCGTCAAAAGCATCATTGCTCAATGTATCACCATATTTCATACCAGATGCATTTCCACCTTTGATAAGCATATCCGCTTTAGCAATGGCATAAGTTTCCGGATTGAACTCCTGACCAAAACAAGTTAAATCAGCTTCACTATTAATCTCTTTTAAGCGTTCTGTCAAGCATCCCAACATCTGTGATGTACCCATAGCCATATCATAAGCAGTCTTAGTACATCCATTTTTCATAATATCTGTCTTTTCAGGAGCTACAAGCAACTCCGTCATCAGATAAATAATATCCCTGCTTGTGAAGTGTGCTCCAGCTTGCTCATCATAAGACTCTGAAAACTTACGAATCAATTCTTCAAAAATATACCCCATATCCGCAGAAGTAATCTTATCCGGAGACATATCTGCCTTTGCAGAATTAAACTCTTGAAGTGTTACAAAGAGCACTCCGCCCTTTACCATCAACTTAACTGTATTATCGAAATCGAAATTTTCAATAATATCTTTCACATTATCAGAAAATCCTTGCAGATATTCTTCAAAATAATCCTCTATCTTGTCAGGTTCAACAATCAATTTAGCAAAATCGAAACTGCTTGTATTATAGAAATCACGCTTTGCCACTGTACGAAGAATACCATCACGAGCAGCGCCTTCCACATGCTGTTCATCAAGTTTCTTTGCCATCTCTACTACAGCATCCTTGGTTTCTTTTAATGCATCATCAAAGCGTTTCAAAACCGTCATAGGCAAAATAACTTTGCCATATTCGTGTGGCTTGAATAAGCCTACAAGATGTGTAGCTATTTCCCAAATCAGATTGGCTTTCGCCTGTATATTTGCGTTAGTCTGCTTTTGCAGTTCATTCATTGACATATTATCATTCTCCTTTATTTAGTACGCTGCGACACGCAAGCAAAATCTTCGCTTATATGTAGTCCTCTTCAATCAATCGTTCCAACATTTCTCTGAAATTAGATTTTGTTATTTTCAGCTCACTGCCACTAATCAGTCTCTCAACTCGTGGATAAGCTGATGACTTCTCTAATTCAGCAATAATACTTCCACTGTCACCTTTTCCATGTCCACTGTGTGGTGTTGGTCCAAACAATACGATTCTATATTGCGGTGCATACTGCATTCTTCTAAAATCAAATTTCTGTATCTGCTTATAATCAAGACAGAACTCAAATCTGCTTTTGTCTATGCCCAAATTTTTAGCGATACTGAGTAATACCTCTTCCTTTACATCCGTACCACCGACAACGACAATTTTCCCCTCTTTGTATGAATAAAAATCCTGCTCCTGTTTCAGCAAATCTTCCATACCGAGTAGTTCCAGAAGTTCTTCCAACCTTCCACTTCTATTCAACTTTGACAGGATTGCTGTAATTCTATCCGGCAACACTGACATAATTTCATCCTCTAATGCCGAGAGTTCTTCAATAGCTAATACCATTCTATCCCTCCTCGTATATAGACTTCAATTCCGCTGTTGCTCTTGCAAGCTTATGTTTTAAAATCTTTACTTCATCCATCTTAGCCAAGTATTTTTCAGCCACCTCATTTTGTACAGATATATCCGGACAAGGGATCATAATCTTTTTCAACCCATCTACCGGAATATTCGGTAATGTAGCTCCTACTGTGACACGTGATAAAGCAATCGTCCCATTCTCGCTTTCCAAATACGCTTTTACAAAGTAAGGATTTACTTTCGTTTCATCCAATTCAATCACATAAAGATTTCCGTTAGCCAAAATCTTTCTTCCTTCCTCAACTGAGGCTACTGCAATTTTAACCGGAGCTCCATTCTTTGAAATAACAAGGCTATTATTCTTTATGCAGTACTTCTCCATTTTCTTATCCATTGATTTAAGAAACGGAAGTTCATCACTAATAATTCCGTCCTGGATATTCGCAAGCATCAGATATTGATAATCTGTAGGTTCTTCTGAAACCATTTCATCAAGCTCATTAGCTTTTACCTGTGCGCCTCTTGTTACGTTTACAATCAAATCTTCAAAGGGAACACCATCTTCAATTTCAATCTCAACCTCCAAAAAGCGAGAAGGGTTAATCGCATAATCCTGATCTCGAATTTCTTCGATAGTAACACTCTTTGCATTATCTGTATCTTCATTAAACATGTTCACGATGCTTTCAATTGCTTCATCAGATAACAGATTTTGTCTTCTACCAACTGCTGCCATTTCGCTGGCATCAATCATCCGGATTGATTTATTCCCTTTGCTTAATACAAGTAGTGATGTAGGTATTGAAGTAGATGCATACAAATTTCCCGGCAATGATATGACAGCTTCAATCCACCCTAACTTTACAAACTTCTCTCGGATACTTTTACTAATTCCGCCATTCCATGTTGTACCGTTAGTTGTTACAACTACTGCTTTTCCATCCTCTTCCAAATGCTTCATAGCATTCAAAATAAACAACCAATCGGCATTTGCAACTTTCTTGATTTCTGGAATAACTGATTCGAATTCCTGCATCTTTTCTTTTCCAAGATTAAACACTTTCATGTTCCAAGGATAGTCACAGAAAATCTTATCAAATTTCTTTGCAACACTCATTTCCAAAGCATTTCCCTGCTCAATGGTAACTTGTTCTGAAATAAGCTGTAATCTTATATTCGAAATCTCTTTGCAATGTGTATTTATCTCAATTCCATAATACTTTGAATCAGGCGAAGCTCCTGTTGCTTCCATAAGGAAATTACCGGTTCCACAGCAAAAATCTGCAACCTTATCATTCTCGATATTTAAAATCCTTGTTGCAAGTTTCGCTACGCTATCCGGTGTTTCCATCTCTGCACCATATCTTCCGTTTGAAGTAGGCATCCATAACAATGTTGCTACCAATGTTTCTGTTGTATAGGAAACACCTAAATCAATCGCTACAGACCAAGCATCCTTAACAGCTTCCCTTACAAATAATGACTGCTCCACAGGTAATTCTTTTTCCACATATTCGATAAGCTCCTCTACATTCTCAATTCCGTTATCAGCTACCAAATATGCCAAATATGCCATTCCAAACAATTGAGTCGGCATCAATGTGTTGCTGCCTTTCATTCTAGCTACTATATCATAGGTTACTTTTTCTGCACTTCCAAATTCTTTTTCTCTGAGTTCTTTTAAAGTGATATTTAACATATTTAACCTCTCTATACTTTCTTATATATTTTGCACAAAAAAGCCTTTATCTTCGCCATCTGCGCAATGGTTAATCAAGTTACAAACAATGACAAACTCATAATAATGGGCGAAAACTGTGTCATTTCTGGTTCAATGCACTTCGTTTTCCAGTC
>ERZ808242.1563-NODE-1563-length-12235-cov-7.936535_pt1 | contig 12235 bp, 11 predicted proteins | sample MGYA00521244_ERZ808242 | MGnify/ENA primary metagenome ERZ808242 (study PRJEB31516, sample SAMN03275573) | gut metagenome | biome: mammalia-associated habitat; material: feces | host: Papio cynocephalus | place: Kenya | collected 2012-07-27 ... | reverse complement strand
CAGGTACTGAAGGATTATCTGGCATCTGTGTAACACATGTTTGACAAACCTACAAGAAAAGCAAGAGCAGAACGGCGCCTGCCGCCATGCCCAAAAGCAGGGGATACCCTATGGTCAGAACCGGTATCAGGATGCGGTGGTATTTATGCTGCCGCTTTGTCCGTTTATCCTGCACAAGCTGTAACACTCCCGTCAGGGTGCAGAGCACCACGCACAGTGCCGCCATGATACGAACCGGGTAAATACTTACGCCGGTTCTGGTGTGGCTCTCTTTTTGTCCATTGGAAAGATACAGAGTTTCCACCGTGAAGGTTTCGCCGGAGCGGATAATGGAATCGGTTATGTCTTTTGCACTGCCGGTCAACCCATCATCCGCTGCATCCTTTGCACTGTCTTCTCCGGCAAGACCTTTTTCTGCAAGATATCCTTCAAACCATGTGAGGGAGGTCTGATAGAATACTCTCTCAAAAAGTACCTCATTTACTAACTTTGTAAGGGTAGATGCCTCATTTTCGTAAACCGTGATGCTCCAGTTGCCGTTACCGTCCAGCAGTTCATTTTGCAAGTTATCCTGCAAAATATAGCCGCATTCCGCTTTTCCCTGCAGGACCTGTTTCTTCACTTCTTCTTCGGAGGTACAGGACTGAAATGTTATCAGTCCGGTCTTTTCCTGTAAAAGCTTTGCCAGTTCTTCCTCTGCTCCGTAAAACACCGCCGTTACCTGATTTTGCGATTTCTTTTCGATATTCCCTACGGCAAGTGAGCACACAAGCACCAAAAGCAGGCTTATCCAGAGCATTTTGTTGCAAAGTGTCCGCCTTAAAATTGCCGTAGGAAGCCCGGTATGGGGCATGGAATGTGTTTTTTGCCGCTGAATGCCGTGGAAATTTTCAGTTGCTCCTGCATGGCGGCTCTCCTTTTTATAGAGAACGGCAATCCCCATACACAATATGGCGGTGCCAAGCAGAATACCCGCCGTCTTCCCGGTTCCCTCCGTGTTTCCGGAAAGCAGGGACAAAAAAGCTTTTTTCAGATACCAGACCGGATTGTAGGCTGCAAGCTTCTGCATTGCACCGGGCATAAGCGCCATGGGCACCACACAGCCTGCGCCGTATCCTAAAAGGGCAGCAGTCAGAATAACCGGAAGTGGAAAGACCGATTTCTTCTCCGTAAAACAGGATAGCAGAATTGTCCATGCCGAAACCGCCAGCAGGCCGCAGATAAGGACACCCACTGTTTGTAAGGACAACTGCAGCGTAACCGTCCTTCCCGGCAACAGGAAAATCCCCGAAAGAATAAGTGTTCCCAGGCACAGCATACCGGTAAACAGGACAAGAAATCTCGCCGCAAGCTGCATTCCCACCGGTATTCCCGCCCGTCCGGCTATGATTTTTTCCAGCATGCCGTTCCGTAAAAGGTACGCGCTGAAAAACAGCCCCGTAAGCAGAAAATACAGTGTAAGCAGGCTGCTTCCGTAATAATTCACAGCTCCTTCGTTTTCCGTCCGGGAGAGCCTGCGTGTCCGGAAATACTGCTCTCTGTTTAAATAAAGTTTCAGGTTGGCGGTATCCACATCGTTATAAAGACTCTGTTTCTGCTCCTTTCCCAGTCCGTGAATGTCGGCAAGTCTGCTTATCGTATATATTTCTCCCTGTGCCGTCTGTAGGGAACCCACTCCCGCCTGCAAAAGGGTTTCCAGCACAAGTCCCTGTAAATCGGTTTTATCCGCAAGATAAAGCTTTGCCTGCACGTTGTTGCCGTTTAAAATTCCTTCCACCGTATTTTCCGGCAATACCAGAAGCGCCTGCAGGCTGCCGTCCTTTACCGCCTCTTTTCCTGCCTGTTCCTCCGTTTTGTCAAAGCTACAGTATTCCTTTACGGAGTCCATGCCTTCCACAAAACGCAGTCCGTAATCCATATAAGTGCTTTCTTCTGCGGAAAAGCCTATTTTTATTTTTTCTGTGGGGACATCCCGGAACCATTTCTGCATGCAAAAAACAGCCATACCCGCTATGCATACCGGTATCGCCGCTTTCAGCAAAATACCGGGCAGCCTTACCGCTGCCCGTTTGTATTCTGTTTGCAGAAATTTAGTAAACCGTCCCATTTTATTTTCCTACTCGACAAGGCTTGTCAGGGAACTTAAGCTTTGTTCCAGTTCCAGAACCAGAGAATAAATATCCATCTGTGACATTTCAAAAACATTGACCGCTCCCTCCGGGGCATTGATTTCTCCGTCATAGGGTGCAATCTTATAAGAACCGGTTGCTTTGAATATGGTCTTGCTGTCTTCTTCCAGAAGGATATTTCCGAATGTGATTTCAAAGCTTTCTCCCGCCTTATAGTCGGTAAAAGCACCGTCTATGTCTAAAGACAGATTTTCGGAACCATCCCCTATTTTTACAGAAACAGAAAACTCTTTGTCCGCTTTGGCAAAGGTGCTGTTGAATGTAAAATCTCCGGAACTTTTCTCTCCGTCCGCATCTGTGAAGTCTGCATGAAGCGTGTAGGTAATAACATCCTCTTCCTTAGTTCTCTCCGCCGTATAATACAGTTCACACTCCGTGGTTTCTCCTGTGGTCATTTCCACATTCCACTTGCCGGTAATATCCTCCGTGGAATTTTTCTCTCCGTTAAAGTTTAACGCAAAGCCAAGATTGGAAATGCCTGCATTGTCAAGAAGGATATCCTCTTCCGTTTCTATGCCGGTGAGTTTTCCACTCTTGTCGGTGCTGAAACGAATAACCGCGTCTTCCTTCAGGCTGATGTCAAACACTTCTGCTATGACATCGGTTATCTCTTCTTTGGCGTCATCCTTCATCTCCTGCAGTTCTTCACCGGAAACCTGCAGATAGCTGATAGCTGCGTACTGGCTGTCAATGTATTCATCTATAGCAGCATTTAAGGCCTCACTGTCTGTAAAAGCCCTGCCCAGGTCTTCCATGAAATCGTTGACGGCATCTTTATCGACGGTAACGGTAATATAGCCTTTTTGCTGCTTATAAACAGATGCCCTGCGCAGAGCCTCCTTATGCTGGCCGATAACTGCCAGCATTTCCTTTGCAAACTGAGTTCCCCTTGCAAGAGTTTCCTCTGCGGAGGCATTGTCCTCTTCCTTATCGCCGTAAACATCAATACTGAAATTTTCATCCAAGTCCACGCCCAGTAAGCTTTCCCATACGGAACCCTGATAGTCCTTACCTATGGTTTTTAAGTTCATTTCGTAGGTATCGGATAAAAGTCCCGGCAGCGCCATGTAAAAATTATCCCCAATGAGTGCCGTCTGCAGTCCTAAGAAATCCACATTTGCCATGCTGAACGTAAGCGTTGTTTCGCTTTTCTGTTCCGGCCTGTTCACATGGGATGTAAAATCAATGCCCACCGTATCAAACATACTGTTTTCATTCAGGTAAGGAACGGCAATATTGACGGAGCCTTCCATACCGGTCGGATTTTTCCGGGCATTTGCCAGAATGTCCTCTATCTTCAGTTCCTCTAAAAAGCTGCTTTCATTGTTGGCAAGTTCCCTGCCCAGCTTTTCAAAGGCTCTGGCCAGCTTCCGCTGCGGTGTATTGTATACAAACGTATATACCAAAGCGGCGGCTACTGCCAGAAGAACAGTGACAGCGGCAGCTACGCAAATGCCGATTACCACCCCCTTACGGCTCTTTTTCGTTTCCATGTTCTGGTTTTCAAAATCCATAATTTCCTCCCTCTTCCGGCTCCTGCCGGTTTTCTCTTTCCCTTGCTTCCTGTTCCATTTTTCCGTTGCGGATGGAATAAATTTTATCGCACAATTCCAGATCCGCTTCTTCGTGAGTTGCCAGAATAAGGCAGCCTCCCTGTGATTTGCATTTTCTTAAATAAGCACGCAATTCCTGTTTGGATGCCATATCCAGAGCCGTTCCGGGCTCATCCAGCAGTAAAACCGGTGCATTTTCCGCCATGGAACAGGCAATGCTGACTTTTTTCTTCATGCCTCCGGACAAATGGCTTACCCGCTTATGTAAAAATTCCTCAATTCCCAGACTTTGCAGAATACCTTCCTTCAATGCGTTTTGCAGACTCTTTTTGTCCGGATACCAGAACAGCAGGTTATCCCACACGGAAAGTTCTTCGTACAGAGTGTTATTCTGGGGAACATAAGCGGTAAATTTGCGGATATTTTCGGGTGTACCGGGTTCTTCATCAAAAAAGATGCTTCCCGCCGTCGGTTTATAAATGCCCGCCAGAATGTTTAAAAGCGTGCTTTTTCCGCAGCCGTTCCTGCCTACAATGCCAATGCACTCTCCCACATGAGCCTCAAAGGTAATATCCTGCAGCACCTTTTTTCTTCCATATGCACTTTGCAGTCCCTCTACCCATACACAATTCATATACATGCTTCTTTCCGCCGGAAAAACATTTTATTACCGTCTGCTGCCTTTCAGCACCGGCAAAACGCTTCCTTACCGTCCGCCGCTTTTCAACGTCTGCAAGGCTTTTGCCCCGTCCGGTAAACGGGTGCCTTTTATCGCATTATAACAGAGGTTTGCCTTTCTCACAAGAAAAATCAAAAAAGGCCCCGGAGCTTATGCTCCGAAGCCTCTTAGGAATTCATTGTCCGGTTATTACTGAACCTTTGCTGCCTTTGCTTCTTTAATCTTCTCGGTCAGCATGGGAACAATCTTGTTTAAGTCGCCTACGATGCCGTAGTCAGCTACGTCAAAGATAGGAGCGGTCTCATCTTTGTTAATAGCAATGATGAGGTCGGATTCTTCCATACCTGCCAGGTGCTGGATAGCACCGGAAATACCGATTGCAAAGTATACGTTGGGACGAACGGTCTTACCGGTCTGTCCAACCTGAAGGTCTTTGGACTTCCAGCCTGCATCTACAACTGCACGGGAGCAGCTTACGGTGCCGCCGATTGCTTCTGCAAGATCGTCCAAGAGTTTGAAGTTTTCAGCACTGCCAACGCCACGTCCGCCGGAAACCAAAATCTTAGCATCCATGATATCAGCTACGTCGTTTACAGTCTTAACAACTTTAAGGATTTCTACATACTTGTTGTCGGGAGTAAATCCGGGATTGAACTCTTCGATTACAGCTTTTCTGCCTGCTTCCTTGGGAAGCTTCTGCATAACACCGGGACGTACGGTTGCCATCTGAGGACGGAATTCCGGACATGCGATGGTTGCGATGGTGTTACCGCCAAATGCTGGACGGGTCATAAGGAGCTGATTGTGAAGCTGTTCCTTGCCGGGAATCGGGTTGATAGGGAAATCACCGATTTCAAGCTGTGTACAGTCTGCTGTCAGACCTGTATGAATTCTTGCTGATACACGGGGACCTAAGTCACGGCCGATTGCAGTTGCACCTACAAGGAATACATCGGGTTTGTACTTCTTAATAACGGATGCCAGTGCATGTGCATAAGGCTCTGTTCTGTATTCTTTTAATTCCGGATCGTCTACTACGATAACTCTGTCTGCGCCGTACTCGCCAAGTTCGTCTGCAAGGTTCTTTACATTGCTGCCGACAAGTACTGCAGTTACATCTGTACCTAAAGCATTTGCAAGGTCTTTGCCCTTTCCGATCAGTTCAAAAGCGATGTTGTTGATTTCGTTGTCAACCTGCTGAGCAAAGACATATACGCCTTTATATTCTTCTAAATTCATTGTCCACACCTCTTCCTGTTAGATAACATGTTTTTCTTTTAACTTGTTCATGATATACTCTACAGATTCTGTAGGATCCAGAGTAACCTTTTCGCCGGCACCCTTTCTTACCTTATCAGAAGCCTTTGCAATCTTGGTAGGGGAACCGTTCAGACCAAGGTTGGAGTCCTCAACATCAACTAAGTTTGCTCTGCCCCATACGGTAATGTCAGCTTTGCAAGCCTTGAAAATTCCGCCCGGAGTCATGTAACGGGGCTCATTTAATTCTGCAAGTGCAGTAATCAGACAAGGCATCTTAGCTTTCAGTACATGATATCTGTCATCGAACTGACGCTCTACGATAACGCTGTCGCCTTCTACGTCGATTTTCTGAGCATAGGAGATAACAGGAATGTTTAAGTGTTCGGAAATCTGAGGACCTACCTGAGCGGTATCGCCGTCGATTGCCTGACGTCCTGTGATAATTAAATCATAGTCTAAGTTGCGGATGGCACCTGCCAGTGTCTGACTGGTAGCCCAGGTATCAGCACCGCCGAGTACACGGTCGGTAACGAGGATACCCTTATCTGCGCCCATGGCGATTGCTTCGCGAAGTACATCTTCAGCCTTGGGAAGACCCATGGTGATAACAGTAACTTCTGCGCCGTATTTATCTTTTAATCTTAATGCTGCTTCCAGACCTGCTTTGTCATCAGGGTTCATGATTGTCAGCATGGCACCTCTGTCCAGTGTTCCGTCGGGATTGAACTTAACGCCGCCCTTGGTATCAGGTACCTGTTTTACACAAACAACGATTTTCATTGTATTTCACTCCTTATCCATTTTTATTTAAGCAGGGCACCAGAGATAACCATTCTCTGAACTTCGCTGGTACCTTCATAGATCTCGGTAATCTTAGCATCACGCATCATACGCTCTACATCGTACTCTCTGGTGTAGCCGTAACCGCCGTGAAGCTGAACAGCCTTGGTAGTAACTTCCATAGCAACTTCTGCAGCGTATAACTTAGCCATAGCTGCTTCTACAGAATAGCTTACCTTAGGATTGGTTGCATATTCTGCCTTCTTCATTGCTGCCTTGTAAACAAGCAGCTTAGCAGCTTCTACCTTGGTTGCCATATCTGCTAACTGGAACTGGGTGTTCTGGAAAGCGGAAATGGAACGTCCGAACTGCTTTCTTTCCTTGGTGTAAGCAACAGTTCTGTCAAGAGCGCCTTCTGCAATACCAAGTGCCTGAGCAGCGATACCGATACGTCCGCCGTCCAGAGTATGCATTGCAATCTTGAAGCCCTGTCCCTGCTTGCCAAGCATGTTCTCCTTGGGAATTCTGCAGTCTGTGAAAATCAGTTCATATGTGGATGAACCGCGGATACCCATCTTCTTTTCCTTGGTACCGAAAGTAAATCCGGGAGTTCCTTTTTCTACGATAAATGCGGAGATTTCCTTTAAGGTCTTGGTTCCCTTTGTAACGGTACCGGTTACAGCAAAAATTACATATACGTCTGCTTCTTTACCGTTGGTAATGAAAATCTTGGAGCCGTTTAATACATATTCATCGCCGTCAAGTACAGCCTTGGTCTGCTGACCCTGTGCATCGGTACCTGCGCCGGGCTCGGTAAGACCGAATGCGCCGAGCTTTTCACCCTTTGCAAGGGGAACTAAGTATTTCTGCTTCTGCTCTTCGGTACCGAAGGTCAGGATGGGGTCGCAGCAAAGAGAGGTATGTGCGGAAACGATAACGCCTGTGGTACCGCATACCTTAGAGAGCTCTTCTACGCAAAGTACATAGGTAAGAGCGTCTGTGCCCTGTCCGCCGTACTGTTCGGGAACGGGAATTCCGAGGAAACCGTTCTTTGCCATTTTTTCAACTGTTCCGCGAGGGAATGCTTCCGTTTCATCAACCTCCTGTGCAAGAGGCTTTACTTCTTTTTCTGCGAACTCTTTAAAAAGAGAACGCGCCATTTCATGTTCTTTTTTCAAAGTAAAATCCATGATTACTTTTCCTCCATACAATCTATTCTTTAATCATAAGCACTTTACGCTGCGGAAAGCTGCTTATTTTGCATAGTCATAGAAGCCCTTGCCGGTCTTCTTTCCAAGCTTGCCTGCACGAACCATCTTACGAAGAAGGGGATGAGGACGATACTTGGGATCTCCGGTTTCGTTCTGCAGTACTTCCATGATGGCAAGTACGATATCCAGACCTACTAAGTCACCCAGAGCAAGAGGTCCCATAGGATGGGATGCGCCAAGCTTCATAGCTTCATCGATGTCGGCTACGCTTGCGATACCGTCAGCATAGATACCGATTGCTTCGTTAATCATAGGGATTAAGATTCTGTTTACAACGAAACCGGGAGCTTCCTTAACTTCTACGGGAGTCTTGCCGATTTCGGTTGCGATTGCCTTAATCTTTTCTACTAATTCTACCGGAGTATTTTCACCGGCGATAACTTCTACCAGCTTCATTCTGTCTGCAGGATTGAAGAAGTGCATACCGATCATGGGTCTATCAAGACCTGCACCGATTTCGGTAATGGAAAGGGAAGAGGTGTTGGTTGCAAAGATGCAGTCAGGCTTTACAATAGCTTCCAGTTCCTTGAATGTGGTCTTCTTAATCTGCATATTTTCAGGAGCAACTTCGATAACTAAGTCGCAGTCTGTGCAGATGTCCTTTAAGCCTGTTGTAATCTTGGCAGCGATAGCGTCTGCTTTCTCCTGTGTGATTTTTTCCTTGCCTACGAGGAAGTTCAGATTCCTTAAAATTCTGCCCTTTCCTCCATCAGCAAATTCCTGCTTGATGTCGCAAAGACATACTTCATAACCATCTGTCATTGCAAATGCCTGTGCAATTCCGGCACCCATGGTACCTGCACCAATAATACCTACTTTCATTGTAGTTCCTCCTTGTATGTGAATTGTTTTCCTTAACGGTTTTTGAACGGCTCTTTTATTTTTTCCTTATTCTTGTCAAGGAAAAATGCCATGCCGTACTTCTGGTCTTCGGATTCGAAGCAGTCACCGAACAGCTTCTCTTCCAGTGCTACTGCCGCATCCATGTCGAGGTCTAAGCCTTCATTGATTGCTTTCTTGCAGTTGCGGACAGCAATAGGCGCATTCTTTGCAATGCCTGCTGCCATTTTCTCTGCTGCGGGAAGAAGCTCTTCCTGTGTGTAAACAGCATTTACCAGACCGATTCTGTATGCTTCGTCAGCCTTAATGTTTCTTGCTGTGTAAATCATCTGCTTAGCCATGCCTGCGCCGACAAGTCTTGCCAGTCTCTGGGTACCGCCGAATCCGGGGGTAATGCCGAGACCTACTTCAGGCTGTCCGAATACAGCGTTGTCGGAACAGATTCTGATGTCACAGCTCATGGAAATCTCACATCCGCCGCCTAATGCAAAGCCGTTTACGGCTGCAATAACGGGAATGGGGAAAGTTTCGATTTTACGGAATACGTCGTTGCCCTTCTTGCCGAAAGCTTCGCCTTCTGCTTTGGTCAGGGTGCTCATTTCTCCGATATCTGCGCCTGCTACGAAGGACTTGGTGCCTGCGCCGGTTAAGATTAAACATCTTACTTCGTCAAGGTTTACGGCATCCAGAGTCGCATTTAATTCGTCGAGTACCTGGGAATTCAGAGCATTTAATGCCTTTTCGCGGTTGATGGTGATAATACCGGTCTGGCCTTTCTGTTCATATAAAATATAATCCATGATTGTCTCCTCTTTGTAACTGTCAAAACAGATACTCCGAAGCAGGATAGCCCCGCTCCGGAATGCTTTTTTTGATTCTTAATTAGTCTTCAATTTTAACAATGGTAGAGCATCCCATACCACCGCCGATACACAGGGTAGCAAGACCTGTCTTAGCGCCCTTTGCCTGCATCTCATGAAGCAGGGTAACAAGGATACGGGCACCGGAAGCACCGACGGGATGTCCGAGTGCGATAGCACCGCCGTTCGGGTTGAGCTGCTTGTCCACATCAATGCCGAGTTCCTTACCTACTGCTACGGATTGTGCTGCGAATGCTTCGTTTGCTTCGATGATGTCGAAGTCTTCAATCTTCATGCCGGTCTTAGCCATTACCTTCTTGGTGGAAGCTACGGGACCGATACCCATTACTTCGGGTCTTACACCTGCAAGTGCGCCTGCTACGAAAGTAGCCATGGGCTTAACACCTAATTCTTTTGCTTTTTCTTCGCTCATAACAACGATTGCTGCTGCACCGTCGTTGATACCGGAAGCATTACCTGCGGTAACGAATCCGTCTTTGTTGATGGTGCGGAGTTTTGCAAGAGCTTCCATGGTGGAGCCGTGACGAGGTCCTTCATCTACCTTGAACTCTACCATTTCTTTTTTCTTCTTAACCATAACGGGAACGATTTCTTTTTCAAATGCGCCGCTGTTCTGGGCTGCTTCTGCCTTCTGCTGGCTCTTTAATGCGAACTCATCCAGCTCTTCTCTGGTAAGTCCCCACTCTCTGCAGATATTGTCTGCAGTGGTAATCATATGGTAATTGTTGAATGCATCCCAAAGTGCATCGTTTACCATGGTATCTACTAAAGTACCGTTGTTCATACGGTAACCGAAACGAGCCTGGGGAACTGCATAAGGAGCCATGGACATGTTTTCCATACCGCCTGCAACTACTACATCAGCATCTCCTGCCATAATCATCTGTGCTGCCTGGTTTACACAGTTAAGACCGGAACCGCAGACAACGTTCATGGTAACTGCTGGTACTTCGATGGGAAGACCTGCTTTGATGGATGCCTGACGTGCTACGTTCTGACCCTGGCCTGCCTGGATTACACATCCCATGTAAACCTGGTCAACATCTTCCGGCTTTACTCCGGCTCTGTTTAATGCTTCTTTAATAACGATTGCACCCAATTCGGGTGCAGGTGTTGTGCTTAAAGAACCACCCATGGTACCGATTGCGGTACGGCATGCTCCAGCTAAAACTACTTTTCTTGCCATTGCTTTTCTCCTCCAAAACCTTTCATTTTATAGATTGTTATTTTTTTGTCATTTCTATCAAGTCCCATTTTATCATAGCATTTTAGGTTTTGCAATGGAAAAACAAAAAAACTCACTGGGAAATCTTTTCTTTTTGCAGGTAGAGTGTTACCGCCGGGTCGCGGATGTCCGAAACCCGTTTCCATTCCTTCGTTCCTTCCACTTTTGCAGCCTCACTTTGGTGTCTGCTTAAGAACATGGTAAGCGGATAAACGTTTATCCAGATTTCATGGTCGCTCTCTTTCTGGGACTCATCAAATACGAGTTCCATTCCCCAGTGCAGGTGGGTCACTTTGATGTTGTTGGTGTTTTCCGTGGTGCTGTAACCGGTGTGCCCCATATAGCCGATGACATCCCCCGCCGTCACCGCACTGCCTTCCTTTAAGTCTTCCGCATAGGGGTAGTTCTGACGCAGATGGGCGTAATAATAATAGCGTTTTTTGTCGAAGCTGCGGATGCCGATGCGCCAGCCTCCGTACTGATTCCAGCCGATTGCCTCCACGTAACCGGACTCAACGGCGATAATCGGTGTACCGATATGAATATAAAATTGATTGAATTTTTTGAAACAAAATGCCCTTTCAAACACATTAATTTTTTAAGGGAATAAAATAAAATTCTTTTCTCTCATATTTAAAAGTGTACCGAATAACACACCCACCTAAGGAGGATACTCTATGAACAGCAAAAAGTTTCAAGAAACAGTAGTAAATTATGTAGTCAAGCACATAGTCATTAAATATTCCGATAAGGATGGACGGAATGGTTATGATGCCCTTTGCCCCATCTTGCGGAAGAAAATCGGCATCATCCGATACACTGAAGCCAATAACAATTTCCAGCTTTATTCATTCCAAGTTGATGAAACATATCAACAGAGAGGAATAGGCAGAAAACTCCTGGCACATGTCGTCAACCTTGCCCTGGAAAAAGGCATATCCCAGATTTACGTTGCCCCAGCTCCTTGCACTGATTTAAAAACCTCTAAGCATTATTGTACCACCGACACGCTGGTAAAGATTTATGAAAAATATGGTTTTGAAAAACAACATGATGCTGAGCCTACAACCGGCTCCAAATTTTATTTTCTTGATTCAAAAAAATTTTCTCGCTTTTGAAACAAAACCACTTTCTGAACACATATATATATAGTGAGGGGAAATATCATATTCTTTTTTCATTCATTATCTCCTGTATATGTGTAAACGGAAAAAATCCGGCAGATGCCAGTCACATCTGCCGGATTTCTCCGTTATACCCGTTCTGTGTACTTCAATGAAATCCACCCCGCACCGGACTTCAACCTTCCCCAGCCGTTCTGCTCTGCTGTGATGGTATAAACACCGCCTTTCTTAACTGTGGTGGTGACCTTGTAGGACGTGCCGGCTCCGGCACGTACATTCAGTGTGTTGGCGGTGATACGCACCTTGTAGCTGCCGAATGTCGGCTGCTCTGCAGGCTGTGCTTCCGTCACGCCCAGGTGCTTATTAACTTCTGCCGCAATATAGGCATGTTTACCATACAGATAATCACCCGGACAGGCTTTGTTCTTAAACC
>ERZ808242.1560-NODE-1560-length-12253-cov-12.714543_pt1 | contig 12253 bp, 9 predicted proteins | sample MGYA00521244_ERZ808242 | MGnify/ENA primary metagenome ERZ808242 (study PRJEB31516, sample SAMN03275573) | gut metagenome | biome: mammalia-associated habitat; material: feces | host: Papio cynocephalus | place: Kenya | collected 2012-07-27 ... | reverse complement strand
CCAATCCGACGAACCCATAGGCCTCAGCACCGATGTTACGCACGATATATGGCGTAAGCGCCAAACCAATCCAACGGAAACCGCGAAATTCACCAAGCTTGCGACCATGTTCACAAACAGTTGCTTCTTATCTCCCATAATTCAACCCATTACTCGCTAATCGCCCTCACGAAATCATCAGAAGCGAAACCAAACCGCGTGCAAATCGACAGGCATTACCCGACAATGCGGATTACACATCTAGCGGATTTTAGGCTTATGCCACAACATTCATCAAACGGCGAACTGATAGGCGACCCGGCCCGTTGCCATTGGCAATATCTTTCGGAATTCTTCCATAGCCGATCAACAACCTGATGCAGCAGTCAAAAACAAACAAGGTGGATGGAACAGACGTCCCATCCACCTTCGGATAATGAACCACCAGCCGCGCGCTACAGTACAGCCGTCGACTTACGCATGCACCGTCACGATATCGGAGCCCTTGAAACGCCGGGACATGCAGGTTTCCGCTTCCGGCAGGAAATGCCCCACGGCGATGTACATCACCAACAGCTCGTTGTCGGGCAGATTCAGCAAACGCCGGGTCGCATCATCACGCCCCGCCGGCAGGCAGGTGTTCAACGGGCATGCGGCCAACCGCTGCTCTTCCAGCGCCAGCAACAGCGACATGCTGAACAAACCGCCGTCGACGAAACCTTCGTTGCGTTCATCCGGATTCATGAACGCCTGGATGTCGCTGGTCACCAGCACCAAAGCCGGCGGGAACGGGTACCCGTTGAAGCCATGCTGGATTGGCATGAGCTTGGCGATGAGATCGGCATTGGTGATGATGTGCACGCGCGTCGGCTGTCGGTTGCATACCGACGGCGTGCGCATGGCGATGTCGACCGCGCGTTCGATGTCTTCGGCATTCACCGGCTCATCGCTGAATTCGCGCAAAGAATGGCGGCTTTCGGACAGCTCCACGAAGGTCTTGGACGCATTGTCGGCCTTGTCCGAAGCCTTGATCGTCAGCACGCCGCCGTAGCGGGAATCGGCATTCGCGATCTCCTGCCAGATGTCATCCGGAAAATCACGACGCATATAGGTCAGATCATACGAGTCGGTCTCATGGCGGACCTTGTAGTCATGCAATGCCGACATCGCGGAACGGTAGATATCGTTCGTGCGGTAATTGGCGTCTTGCTGCCGGAACGCCACCAGCAACGGAGCGAACTCCGCAAGCACGCCCTTGCCGAAGCCATGCCGAAAATTGCCGTGGCTGAGGCCCTTTTCGATCTGATGGGTGAAGAATATGGTCCTGGTCTCCAGGTGAGCAAGCCTAGTGGAACCGCGCTTGGCGTAGTTCCGCGCGAACCGCCTCATCTGGCGGCGCGTCTCCTGACGCAGGCGCGCCGACGCCTGAATGCCGCGAACCCATGCAATCACAGACTCCGGCAATAGACGCTTCAAAGCTTCTTTCATAATCACTCCTCTCCGGACCGCGTTCCGTTCAACGCCTTGCGCAGATAATCGACGGAACGATCGATTTCTCCCTGCAATGATCCGCGCACGTCGGCATAGTCGATCGTGCCGGTATCCCAAGGCTGGCCTTCGATAAGCTGCCGGGATTCCAGACCACTGAGCTTCAATAGCGAAGTCATGCGATCGTCCATATTCACTTTTCCATTGTGCTTGCCACGGACCACATGGAACTGTTTGCCGAATATGATGGAGAACGCAGTGCCGTGGAACGATGCCGACAGCACATGCTCGGCGTGCTTGATAAGGCTCAGATAATGATTCGGAGCGGCCACGTCGAGCAGATGGAATCCGTACTTCTTCAATCCGTAGGACTTGTTTCCGGTGAACATCACATACACCGGAAGCCCTTTTTGCTCGGCGAACGCCTGAACGGCCTTGGCGGCGGAATCGTTCAGTTCGATGGAATCGATCGCGTAGTAGAAGATATACGGCTCGTCCACCAAACGGGGCTCGGTGATGGCATCGTAGGTTTCGGCCGGCACCAGCAACGTGGGATCAAGCACCTGCTCCACATGCTGGCTCAGCAACGGCTGCAGATACTGCTGTGCGGAAAGCTCACGCACGGCGATGGCGTCGTAGCTGGAAAGCAACTCCTGATAATGCTTCGCCAGCGCGGTGTCGCCACGCTTCTCCAGAATATGGCCGCCCATGCTGGACGCGAAGGAGATCTTGCGGCTCTTCTGCACGAAATTCAGCAGATACGCATCGGAATAATCCCATGCCTCGGTGTTCCAGATCTGGTCCGAGCCGGAGACGAACACATCGTATCTGCCGTCCAGCTCACGCAACTGTTCCGCATGCTCATAGAATTTCGGCGTGAGCTTCAACGCGGAATGGACCAATGTGGTGAAATCGTCATGCCGCTGCTGGATAAGCCTGTGATGGAAGAACGCGTACAGGTTCTTCACCACGTCCTTCGGACCGGACACCTTCTTGTACACATCGTAGATGTACTGCTGGCGCGGCGTGGAGAAATCGATGATGTCGCAATCGTATCCAAGCCGTTCAATCAGCTTCTGCGTGGCAAACGCCTGAAGAAAGGACCCATTGTTATGCGCAGCATGGTAGGTGATCAACGCAGCCTTGTTCATATGTCCAACTTTCATCAATCTTCTTGACGGCCGAAAAATCAGTGTAGCCTGCCCCCTATTATATTAGGACGCACCCTGTTTTCCGCCGTCAACATCCAAGCAATCAGTCAATCAGTTCGGTCAGTGGCCTGAACTGCCCGGCGAACCACGTTGCGGGGAATTCGGGATCGGTGACCTGCATCACCTGATCGACCAACTGCGGAACCTCGTCCACGGTACGGGCAAAGGCGATGTACGGCACATCCTTCAACCATTCGTATTCGAAACCGACCTTGCCGTTCGAATTGTTCAACGCCACGCATGGCGTGCCGGTAATCGCGGAGAAGATCATGCCATGCAAACGGTCGGTGATGACCAGCCGAGCCTTTTTGAATTCCGCCCATTTGTCGGCGACCAGTTGCTCGCCGAACGCCCTCGATACCGGATAATGGTCATCGCTGATGGTGGTGTCGGTATACCGCCACTGATCGCTCACCGATGCGGCCACATGTTCCAGAAGACGTGGCGCAGCATTGTCGGAGACCTTCTCCACGTCGTTGCGCATGCACAGCAGCACACCATGACGCTGATCGAATGGAGCATCGTCCTCGCCTTGGATGGACAGCACGACATCGGGCGTCAGACGCACATCGCAGTCCGGATACGCCTCCTTCATCCGCTCATACGACACCTGCTCACGCGCGACCAGATGCAGATCCGGATGGGATGCGTAAATCTTCTGCGTATGGCGAAGGTACCGCCGGCTCGCCTCGGTGTCTTCGTAGCTTATGGTCTGGGGAAACAATACGATACGATTGCGCTTCATCAGCGAAATCAGACGAAGGCGATAGTCCTCCTCCCGCTGGTACAACGTGCCCATGTTGCCGCCACCATGCAGGTAGATCACATCGTCCGGCGTGCAATATTTGCGCAGGCATGACAGAATGGCTGTGGAATCGCCGTCAAATGAGAGACAGGGACGTGCGCTGGCCGCAAGCAGGCGTCGTTCCGCGACAGCGATGGCATGGTCTCCGATATTGCAGTGGTCGGGGCAACACGTGAGAATGTTCTTCGGCGTATCGGCGATGACTGCGAACTCGGCGCCATGCAGCCGCAATCCCTCCTCGCAGGCGGCATGCTGAGTCCACATGCGCAGCCGTCCGTCTCCGAACAGCTCCTTGACGGCGTATTTCGCCTCGGTCGTCAACGACATCATTGTTCCTTCCTTCTCTGTTGTGCACAAGGTCTTTGGCTACATGCGCTCACCTATGCAACTTATTCATCACCAGTTGCCGGAACCGACGGCGATCCTCCCCGTCGAACGCCACGAACAGATTGATGGCTCCCGCCACAATCGAGCACACCGCGGCGGCCACGATAAGCAACAGCCACGAATCCGCAGGAAACACCGAATGGTACGCGAAAGACACCACCATGACGGAGACCACGCATATGCATCCACGAATGATGGCCCTATAGAAGGTATGCCATGGCAAATGCAAACAATGTGCCGCGTATACCGGCGTGAAAGTCAGATTACGAATCAGACCCCACACCATGGACGCAACGGGAATCGACCAGATGCCCATAGTGGTGAACCGCATCATCACAATGACCGTCGCCACATAGGCGACGCCGAACACGACCCACATCAACGCCGGAACCTTGAGCTTGTTGGTCACCGTGTACACGTTAAAGATGGTGTTGATGCTGCAGGTCACCACCATCGGCACCAAAGTGAGCAAAGACAGGCCCTGCAGGAACCGCGCATCCTGGGTAGGCACCCATACATGGAAGAAATCGACGCCGAACACCATCAGGAAACCAATCGGAATCATCATCAGGTATCCCATCACCTTGATGGAGAAATCGATGCTGTCGAGCAATTCCCTCTTCTGCTTGCGCGCATAGTAGATGGTGAACTGCGGAATGAACACACCGACCAGCACGCCCACCAAGGACTGTATGAAGTTCGGCACCGTCTTCACGATGGAATACTCACCGCTGGCCTGCGCGCTGACGAACAGATTCGCCAGATAGATGTCCAATGTGGTGAGCAGCACCGTGCTCAGCTGGTTCACGGAGTTCCATACGCCTGAGCTCAACAGCGTCTTGACGGCCTTGCCGCTGAACAGCGTGTGATCGACCTTGAATTCCGGTGTGAGCTTATGCGTGTAATGGATGTTGGCGCATGCCAGATACACGGTCACGATCATCATCGTGCCGGTGACGAACCAGATCTTCGGCTTGAACACCGCGAACAGCACCACAAGAATCACCGCACGCAGTATGTTGCCCTCGATGTTACGCTTCGCGCTCAGTTCCAACCTGTTCTTGACGTAGAACACATTGCCGAACACGCTCAGCACCAGCGAGATCTCCATGCCCAGCAACGCATAGGTGAAGGTCAGCTGCACATCGGTCAGCAATCCCACCGGCACGTTCATGAACTTGTCGATGAACAGCACGAACAGCACGCTCGGCACCGCCAGAATCAATGCCAGCACCGTGTTCGCCATCAACACCGAGTTGAAATACACCTGCGCCTGCTTGGTGTGGCCCTGGCTCATCTCAATCGTCAGGAACCGACTCGCCATGGAGTTCAATGCCACGGTGATGATGTTGACATAACTGATGAAGTTGTTGGCCAACGGGACGAAACCGTATGCCTCACTGCCCAACGTATTGATGATATACGGCGTCAGCACGAAATTAATGCCGAACTGCACGCCGAACGCAATGACATTGGCGATCATATTGATCGCCAGGCGCTTGTTATTACCCATGCCTCAAGCTATCCCCATACCCGTAGGGCTCCGGCGCCATTAAACATCCCCCCAGCAAGAGGGGACGCGCCCCTGCCTCATGTACCGCACCAAACATCTTGGCGTTATTTTTATTATGAGGTTTCCCAATGACAACGAAATACGAAAAACAATCCCTCAATGAAGGCCCACAACACCCTCAATCGCCCCTCGCGCTCCTTTATGCGCTGTAATCCCCTGTAGATATACTGACTTCCCGAAAGTTCATATGTCGCTTGAAGGCAAGAAGCATATTACGGGTGGGCCGCGCACGCCATTCTTTCCCCCGCATGTTCGTCATTAAGGGAGGCCAAACATGAGCAACAGGCAATTCGGAGGACCGGCGCCGGCCACCGACAGACTCCACGCATCCGACGAGCCGCGACCAAACCCCTTGGTCACCATCATCGTTCCCGCCTACAATGCCGCGGATTATCTGCCCGGCTGCATGTCCAGCATCGTCCGTCAAACCTATGCGAACCTGGAGGTCCTTGTGGTCGATGACGGATCGACGGACGGATCTCCCGCCATCTGCGACGCATGGGAACATAAGGATCCACGCATCCACGCCATCCACCAATCCAATGCCGGCGTGTCAGCGGCACGTAACACCGGCCTCGACCATGCCACCGGCGAATACATCATGTTCATCGACAGCGACGACATGATCGAACCGAATACCGTGGAAATCATGCTGAACCGGGCGACCCGCAACCGCAGCCAAATCGTTTTCTGTGCGAATTGGGATGGCCATATGACGCAAAACGGCTGGGAACCCATATGCCACAACACCTATTATGATTTCTCGACCAGCACCAGCGAGGAATTCATCGGATGGTTCGACAAGCTTGCCGATGCCATGTACATCTTCGCGCCATGGGGCAAACTATTCGAACGCGCCTTCATCGAACAATGCGGGGCGCGTTTCCCCGTGGGGGTGATCGTCGGCGAAGACTCCATGTTCAACTTCCAACTGTATGCAGGGGCGGAACGGGTCAGCTGCGTGCCGCATGCCCTGTATCGCTACATCATCCGCAGCGCCAGCGCCATGAACTCGTTCAAAACGCAATGGTTCACCGACCGTCGTGATGTGTACCGGCATCTTCTCCCCACCATTCAGGGTTGGAATCCCGGCTATCTCAACAGACACCGTCTGGGTTTCATCCGCAACATAGACATCATTCTCGACAACCTATACAATCGGCAGCGTAATTGCAACGGGCACGCAAGGCTCGCATTCATCCGTGGCATCGTCACCGACCCGGCCGTCATCGAATGCGCGACGAACGTCCGGCCGCACGGATTGCGCGACACCATAATAACGAAGCTGCTGAGGACCCATTCCCCGTGGATCATCACTCTCTACGCACAGGCGGTAGGCCTGCTCAAACGCATTCTGCGCCGATGAACCGTCTCATGCATCCACGTTGAGAACCTATCCGCACTGTTTCATCCACATACATCCGCATTCATAAGGAGCGCCATGCACGACAACCAATCCACCGAGGCATTTCCAGGAACCAGCACCCACCCTGCGCCGGTCGAACCGGCAACGGGAAACCCTCTGGTCACCATTATCCTGCCCGTCTACAACGTCGCGAAATGGCTCGACACCTGCATGCAGAGCATCGTCAAGCAGACCTACGCCAATCTGCAGATCATCCTCATCGACGATGGATCGACCGACGAATCACCCGCCATCTGCGAGCATTGGGCCGCCGAAGACAGCCGCATCAACGTGGTGCACCAACAGAACGCAGGGCTGTCCGCTGCGAGGAACACGGGATTGCAATTGCGCAAGGGCGAATACGTCTGCTTTGTGGACAGCGACGACTACGTCGAGCCTGATTACGTCGAACGCATGCTCGACACCGCGCTTGCCGAACAGGCCGATATGGTGGTCTGCAACATCCGGAAGGAAGACGAGGACGGCAATCCCGTCAAAGAGCCCGATCCCGCTTTCGAAGCAAAAACCTTCACCTGCCGCCAGTACATGGCATATGCGTTGCAGTCGAACTGGAAGCACACCGTGGCATGGAACAAGCTTTATCGGAGCTCGATTTGGGATGATTTCGGATACCCGGTCGGCAAAATCCATGAGGATGAATTCGTAATCGCACAGATCATCGCCCGCTGCTCCCGCATTGTATGCATCGACGATGCCCTATACCATTACATCCAGCGCGGCGGCAGTATCATGACCAAAAAATATTCCATCCGCAACCTCGACAGGATCGAAGCCCTGTGTGAGCGGTTCCGATTTTTGAAATCACATGGTTTTGAAAACTGTCTGCCAACGACAATCGACAACATTCTCTGGACTTTCATCATCGCCCAGCCCCAGTTGCGCGATGACCCCCCGGCATGGCGGCGTCTACAGTCGCTGTCGGCCCAGTCACGCACCCTGTGCCGCGCGTGTCTCGCCCAACCGATGTCTACTGCGAAAAGGGCTAAAATCCTTTTCGCGGCTCTGTTCTCCCCTCTGACGTTCGCCAGAATCCGCAATCGGCTGCGTCACTGATACGCGCTGAATTCCCGTCAACGCAGAAGCGCACTTTTTATATGCCTGAGGGTCTCCGTCGCAGATGGACGCGGCGGAGGCCCTCAGGCACCATTAGCGCATGGTTCATTCTTCTGGCACCATCCGGCACCAGTCAGTCGGCCATATGGCTGAGCGCCGAAAGAACCTCTTTCAACTGATGCCGGGTCAAAGCACCATACGGCATACGCCATACGGATTGCATGATCTTCCTCTTAAGCAGCCTTTTGAGTTTTTGATCGTTTCGCAAAGAGGGCGATGCCTTGATCTTCCGCAAAGACATCGCAGCCCCCGCCAACACCTCATAATGCGTGTATTTCTCCAATGCCGCATTCGTGCGCCGCACATACCTGCATACCGCATCACGTGATTCCACTCCCGCCAGAAGGGAATTCTCGGAAACATCGTGCATCAGGGAATCTTCACGCATCAGATAGTGATACCCCGTGTTCCCCATCAGCACGACCTTCCTGCATTTCGTCCGCAGTTGCAGCAACATGTAGGCATCCTCCCCCACAATCAGGGAAGGCTCGAAACGCAGGCCATCATACAGGCCCTTCCGCGCAAGCGTGGACCACAACGCGTACCCGAAATGCCCCAGCAGATGCCGGCGAACGATGTCCGTGCCGCACACCACCGAAGTATCCGCAGTGCCGAATTCAATCGACATATCCGCATGCTCCCCGTACAACGCGTCGCTCAGCACCTGCAGGTAATCCGGTTCGATCCAATCATCGCTATCGACCCAGGCGACATACTCGCCCTTGGCGAGATCCAACCCCTGATTGCGCGCGCAAGCGACGCCCTGATTCGACTGGTGCACCACCTGGAATCGGGAATCCTTCCTCGCCCATGCATCGCATAGTTCCGCGCTGCCATCGACGGATCCATCATCGACCACGACAACATCCAAATTATCGTAGGTCTGGTCGGCGATGCTCTGGAAGCAACGCTCCACATAACGTTCCGCATTGTATACCGGCACGATCACCGATATCAAAGGCCGAGCCTCCATTTTCCCTCCCATCAAACGCGGCAATGCGCCCCATGCCTCGCACCGGCATGCCGCTTGCCCATGACTCCGGGAAGCATGCGATTGGCGAATTCAGCCAATGGCACGCACAGCACACAAGCCAAAGCGACGATCACCAGACCAAGGCACTGCTGCATGACATCCAGCGTACCGACGAATACGCCGAATCGCTGGAAAATCTCCAAAACGATTCGCAGCGCAAGCTGGTTGAAACAATAGAAGATCAGCGAGTTCCTGCCCACATAAAGCAACATGGCATGTATTGGCGCGCAACGCAGTCTTTCCAATCCCCGCATGAAGCACACGCCCATCATCACACCACTCAGAGCCGCGACCATATAGAACGGATACCAGCCATAATGGTTCAGGTCTATATCCAGCCTCATTCCGCTCACCTTCACGTTCAGCAACGCGAACACCAAGGTCACGAACAACCACAGCACACCGAATCCAGGTGCGAGCACCCACCGGGGAAGGCGCTGTCCATAATGATGGACAAGATACCCCAATACGAAAAACAGGAAGCCGGAGCAGGCCGTCTCCAAAGCCCACGGCACGGTATGCCCGATGTACACGCAATACAGATAGCCCACCAATGAAAGCAGAATTCCAAGGGAAAGGATTCCGCCGGCACGCTGCGTGATATGACGCAGCATCACATATGCGGCAATCTCAATGGCGAACAGACTGGTGAAAAACCAAGGAACCACATAATAATCCCCGCCTCTGAGCTCCACAAAGAGACCAATCGCCCTGGAAACCAAGGTGCCCGCACCATGTTCCCCCATCAACATGGAGTTCAAGGCGTCGCCAATCAGGCATACGGCTCCGAAAAAAGCCCCAGGAACGATAAGGGTGCGGAACCTCCTCCATACGAAGGATTTGAAATCAGCATATTTCCGTATGGAGAACACGTATCCCGACAGGAAATAGAACAGCGGCATATGGAAGGCGTACAGCACATCACGCGCGCCATCGGGGCAAATCGTATGCCCCCAAAAGACCAACAACATGGCAAAGCCCTTGCCATAATCAACCCACTGGATTCTGCGCTTCGCTCCACAACTCGCAGAAGCATCGCCATCGCACAATACCCCTGTACTCTGCGGCGAATCAAACATGCGCTCTCCCTTTCATAATCCCATTCAACAATTTTTGCCACTGGTGCAGAATATGGTCTTTGCCATACCGCTCAGCATTGCTGTCGCTCTTGGTGGAATACGCGATGCGCTTCTCCCGATCATCAAGCAGATCATTCACCGTGGAAGCCAAAGCATGCGTATCACCCAAAGGCACGATTCCGCCGTTCACTCCATCCTCGATTATTTCGGATGGTCCGGTCGGGCAGTCGAAGCTCACCAGCGGAAGACGATGCGCCTTCGCCTCGAGCAGCACCATCGGCAATCCCTCGAAGCGGGAAGTCATGACGAACAAGGCGGATCGACGATAATACGCATCCACATCGTCAACACGCCCCGCAAGCGTCAATCGTCCGTCCAGATGGGCATCATGAATCTTTTGCTCCAAAGCCGGACGATCCTCACCCTCTCCCAGAATCACCCATCGCCAATCCGGATGGTTCGGCAGAACCTCACACGCGGTGTCGACCAGCAAATCGAAGCCCTTCTGGTACGTCAGGCGGCCGGAACTGAGAATCAACCGGGAGTCCGAATCGTAAGCAACCGGTTCCGCAGGCGCCTCCATAGGATTCGCAATCGCAATCACCGGGCATTTCAGCCTGAGATGCCCCTCATACAACTTTCTGTCGGTTTCCGTCAACGTTACGATGGCGTCGGCGGAACGCGCAGCCCAACGACGGGTGAGCTTGCGGTATGGCACACCCGGGTTCTGCAGATAATTGAAATGCTCCCACGAGATGACCTTCACACCTGTGGCACGCCTGATCGCCAACGAGTACATATCAAGGATGCCGTCGATATCGATCAACACATCGATGTGGTGAGCCCTCACCGCCTTCTTCAACCGTTTGCATGTATCGAAGTAATGCTGGATGCCATGCGTGGGCACCGGATACAAAGCGATCCGGTCAATACGCTCGTCGATGTCGAAGAACGGCTTGTCGGATTCCTCGAACAGACTGATGAACGAGATATGGTAATCCCCCATGGTCGCCAGCGCGTTCGCGATCATCACGCCGACGTTCTCAGTGCCACCGGAACGGGTGATGTCACCGGAAAAGAATGCGATATTCATCAGAAACCCTCCATTTGCAAGGCACGTTCCTGTTGCGTCAGCGGAATTTTCTGGTAGTGGTTCAACACCAGCAAATGCAACACCGGGAACGTAGCCGATTCATGCCTGGTCCATGAACCGAAATCCGGTTCGAAAATAAACGAGGCCAACGCGTATCCGACGAAGATGCACAATGCCAGGAACAGCACCGGCTCATTGATGGAGCTGATCTGCCTCATCAGATTGAACATGTAGAACGTCACCATAAGCTGGAATGCGAAAAACGGCAGGTAATACGCGCCGCGCAACGCCAGCTCCACCGGGAACATCATACGGAAACCGTTGATGATGTAGTTCACCATGAATATCGGCAATCCGCCGCCCGGAATCCAATTCTTGATCTGTGTGACCGAATCGCTGCTGTCGCCGAACGACGTGCTGTATCCCGCCCTCAAACCGATCATCTGATTGTATTCTCCGGGCATAATCACCGAAGCCGCAATCATCATCACGTAGATGACGCAAAACAGGATGGCGACGATCTCCACCAACGAAATCAGCGACAATTTCTCGTTCCGCTGGCGGAAGAAGGTCAGCACCGCGTACACGACGATGATCAAAGCGGCGATAAGAATGTAATACTGCCGGAAGAACGTGCTTTCGTAATACAGTATCGCCGCGCTGAGCAGCAATTTGATGACCGGATTGTCCAACGGCAGCATAAGCACCACATACACGGCGAGGAAGAACGCGAACTGAATAATATCCTTGCCGATGGTGAAGATGTAGATGTTCAGCAGACCGACGGTCGCCAGAATGAACAGCGACTGCAGCAGATCAGGGGAATCCGCCTGCATCACCATCACCGCCAGCAGCATGGTGAAGATGATGCCCAGGCAAATCGACCAATCAAGCATGGTGTCGAGCCGCGCGAAATCCAACTGCGCGAACAGGTTGGAGGCGACGCGATAGCTGCCCTCCCATTCCTGCACATCGGAAGTCGGCAATCCCAGTGTCGTGTTCGTCATGCTGAGAATGCGGTTGTTGTCGTAGAAGTACTTGGGCGGCAACACGAACGCCACCATCA
>ERZ808242.1559-NODE-1559-length-12257-cov-4.696853_pt1 | contig 12257 bp, 9 predicted proteins | sample MGYA00521244_ERZ808242 | MGnify/ENA primary metagenome ERZ808242 (study PRJEB31516, sample SAMN03275573) | gut metagenome | biome: mammalia-associated habitat; material: feces | host: Papio cynocephalus | place: Kenya | collected 2012-07-27 ... | reverse complement strand
GCAGTGCTGACTTGAAGTCGCGCACCACCTTGCCGATGGTGACTTCCTCGTTGTAACAAGGCAAGAGCACTGCAACGGAGGCGTTCAGATTCTTAGACATACGGGATATTGTAGCTTTGGCACTATCCATGGAATGCGAAACAGCTGGGAAGCTGGGCGCAACTATTGCTGATAAAAACTTGGTGGCTGGGTCTGTAATTATTTTATATTCCTCTTTGAAGAATGAGGAATGAAATTCCGAAGTGCTTTGGTATGAATTCGGAATGAGCATAGGCACAATTGCGTACTACTGAATCCGGAGATTTTGGAGGATTTCCGATTTGTCTGTTTGAATTGTGATTAGCCTCTGTTAATGTCTGTGGGGAATGCTTTGTTGTGTATCCAGTGATCAAGATACAGGATAGAATGATGAAGGGAAATAAGGTGCAGCGATGCCAGTCGTCAGAATTGGGATGCCCGAGAGTATATCTAAGGCGTAAGCTGAAGTTTATATTCATCTGTCTGCTACTGCTTGTCGGTGAAGTCTTTGTATTTAACATGCCTTATTGGCAAACAAGGGCAGCGCAATCAGAAAATGTTGCTGACTACTCTCTTGGGAATGGCGTTAGGCGCAATGGAAATACGCTATCCATTAAATCGAACGATGATGCGTATGTAGAGGTAAAATCGGATTTTCCGATTAAATATTTGTATCTTGATTCCGGAGCCAAAACCCTGGATGCGAATATTTCGGTACAGTTAAGCGCACAGCATCAGGGTAATACTGGATGGTATTCAGGAAATGCACAAAAAACGATTAATCTGCTATATGATACTTCACGATATTTGCATGTCGGTGGAAATAATGATGGCGTAAGAATTTATTTCCTTCATGCAGCGGGAATGCGGATTCCAATACGGCAGATAACGATTAATCCGCGTATACCTTTTAATTTCAGCATTCTGCGCATATTACTCGGATTGTCAATAATTGTTTTTTGCTATTTTCTTTTCCCGGGTTCGAGATGGTACAGAATAGGTTTTTCAACTTCGGGAACAACTCCACGTACTAAGCGCATTGCCATACTAGCGGCTATTACCATTGTGCAGCTTTTTATTGTGCTGGGCATATGGTTGTTTGCAGGGGGTGATGATGCTGTTCATCGATGGCCTCAAAAAATATACGGATTCACAACAGATTATGATCAGTATGCACGGCTGGGTGACGCACTGCTGCATGGTAGGACTACATTAGACTTGCAGGTTCCTGATGCATTGGCGGAATTAGATAATCCATATGACTCTGACAGGCGTGGATGGCTTGTTTCGCAAGGGAATGGGCCTATTTATTGGGATCATGCGTTTTATCACGGAAAATACTATTCGTATTTCGGCGTCATTCCGGCATTGGTGTTGTTCATTCCATATCAAATTATCACGCATTCTTGGCTATCTGCTAGTTATGCAGTATTAATACTTGGCCTTTTAATGGCAATTCTTATTACATTATTGGTGATAGCGATTGCTGATAAATACTTTAGTCGCAATGTCAGTATAGGCGTAGTGGTGCTTGCGATAATGGCGGTAAATGTTGGAGTGAGTATGTATTATCAAATTTTCACTCCTAATTTTTACGCTATACCAGGTCTTGCATCTCTGGCCTGCACCTTTGGTGGATTGACTGCATGGATTCAGGCTAAGCAACCTGATGGAAGCGTATCTAAGGTACTTATTGCTCTTGGATCATTCTGTATTGCAATGAATTTGGGATGTCGCCCACAGTTTATTCTTGTAGCGATTTTGGCGTTGCCCTTATTCTGGGATGAACTCGTTCGGCGGCGTCTTTTTTTTGCTAGGAAAGGCATTGGGAATACAGTTGCTGCTTTTGCTCCTTTCATTATTGTTTTCATACCATTACTAGCATATAACTATATTCGATTTGGCTCGGCATTTGATTTTGGTGCTAATTATAATCTGACCGGTTTTGACATGACGATTATGGAAACGCCTCTAAGAGATGCACCCGGACTTTTATTCTATTATCTCTTCCAGCCATTTCAGATGACCGCGGTCTTTCCTTTTTTCTCGAAAACAAGTATGACTCTTCCAGTTTGGGCTCCTGCTGAACCTTCACCTGGTGGGCTCTTTTGGATTTTCCCATTCTTGGCTTTGTCTATTTATGTGATTGTTTTCTTATTGAAAAAAACGGATTTTAAAAATAAGTGGTTACTGTTGTCTTTACTTATTTTTAGTTTTGTGGTTCTTTTAATCGACGCCTATAAGTGCGGATTTGCGTGGCGGTATTATATTGATTTTGCTTGGCCATTATGCTTGATATCTGTATTTGTTTTGTTTGAGATAAGTAATTTATTTTCAGAAAAACAAGTGGGTGATGATGTGCTTGGCTATCGATTGTCAACGTCCTTTGTCTATCTTTTCGCACTGATGGTTCTTATTGCCTATATCGTACAATTTTTTATGCTGTTCATGCTGGATCGTATGACTCCTATGGTGGATTCTAATCCAGCGGCATATTATTGGATTGATAATTGGTTCTTGCCGTTCAGCTGAAGCTTAATTTCATGCAAGTTAGAAGAATGGATAAAAATGAATCAGGAGAAAGGTGCTTCGGGCGCCGCGATGATTCGGAAAAAACGAGATTGGCGTTTCGAATTGATGCGCATGCTCGCAATGCTTGGAATTGTGATTGCTCATTACTTCGCTAGCGATAATTGGGCGGCACATGCCAATGAAGCAACCTGGCCTTCTGCGATGCATCAGTCCATGGATATCTTTGGCCAAATAGGAGTTACTTGGTTTGCTTTGATTTCTGCCTTTTTCTTAGCTCACAGGTCTTCGCGCGTCTTTTTAAGAGCAATGAAAGTTTGGGTAGAAACTTTCATCTATTCTGCTGGTGGATTTTTAGTAGTTTCAATAATTGTCATGATGGGTGTAGCTTATAATGGTCCAGACCTATCGGCGATTAGAACGATAACTTCCAGTTTCCTCCCCTTGATTTCCGATTTATATTGGTTTGTTGGCGCTTATATCATTATGATTATCCTTTCTCCGTTTTTGAATATATTGGTTGACCATACGGATTTTCGTGGTTTATTAAAACTGATCACTATTCTTTTATTTATAGTATTTATCTGGAAATTACTTAACCCATCTATTGGATATTTCACTGATTATGGGTATTTATGTACTGTATATTTAATTGGCGCTGGCATTCGTAAATATTCAATGCGCTTACCGCACGTATCTTTTGTAGCATGTTTGTCGGTTTTTGTAGCATGCTGGTTTTTGTGTGTGATGGGTACTTATGCAATTCGATCAAGCTATACACTTACCCAGGTTTTTGGGTTTCCCCCTAATCTTTTAGGAGCAGGCGGTGGAGCGTCGCCGATTCTATCAGTCATTCCCGGTGTGTGCTCGTTTCTATGGGTAGTCCAAAAACGGACGAGTGACACCCATGATAATTCGCTTGCAGTCAAGATGGTGCGCGCACTGGCCCCGGCCACATTCGGCATCTACCTCTTGCACACGAATCCTTTATTGAAACCAGTTCTTTTTGGATTTATATTTTCTGTGCCTGAGCCGGCGGGTCTTATGCGAAAAGCACTATTGGCGATATTGTCCATAATGTTTATATATGTGACGAGTTTGCTAATAAGCTCTATCATTCATTATGCGGTTATTTGCCCAAGCACAAAAATGCTTGATTGTCTCAATCAACGTTTGGAAGTTGTGCGTCGTAAGCGTATATCTGCGAATTGATGCTGCCGGATGGGTTTCTGTTCAATCCCATTTTCGATTAACTAGAAAAGACATAAGCGGACCAATTCATAGAAGTTACTTGGGATAAGTATACAGGAGTGCATAGTAGGGAAGTAAGTTGCAGTGCAACGTATTCGTTTTTTTGATATCGCTAAAGGCGTAGCTATTTTAGCTGTGATATTAGGGCACAGTGCTATCGAGGCGAATGATTTCATACCTTCTTATACTGCGCAGATTATCCTGTCCTTCTGTTTTTCGTTCCATATGCCATTGTTTTTTATTCTTTCTGGATATTTTATTCATCCGGAAAGAAAGTTTCGCTGGCTAAAAGAATCGAAGCAGCTTCTGTTCACTTACGCTATGACAGCATTGTGCGTGCTTGCCGGCGTGACTTGTATGGCGATGCTTACCCATCAGGGGCGAGCTACTGCTCTCCGGCAGTGGGTCATGGCTGTGATATACGGAGCCGGTGATTTTTCGAATCTGACGCTATGGCAGGTGGATCTGAGAATCGGTGCGATTTGGTTCTTGTTTGCGTTGTTCTGGGCACGCTTGTTGTTGCATTGCCTTGCAAGGCTTCCCTATACCCCTGTCTGGGTGGTGCTGTGCTTCGTTGTTGGCTATGTTTCCTCACAGTACGTATTGTTGCCGTGGAGTATTCAAGCGGGCATGTGCGCGGTTGCGTTCCTTTATCTAGGGTATCTGGCCAAGAAATACGATGTGCTTAGCATTGCGAAGCGTTTCCCCTACGTGTGGGCTATTGCGTTTGTTATTTGGATGGTTGACATCGTACTTTTCGGTGGCATGAGCATGGCCGTCAATAATTATGGTTCGCGTCCTGTTCTGGCTGTTATTGGTAGCTTTGCAGGGACGCTGTGCATTGTCGGTACTTCGCAGCTGATTGATCATATTCCGTCGTTGGGAGGTACACTTAGCAAAATTGGCCAGGCAAGCCTTGCCATTCTGTGTGTGCATCTTGTTGAAGATGACGTATTACCTGGGCAAATGTATTTGGGAACATTGCGGATGTTGTTTCCGCAGGTTCCATTGGTTTTGCTAAGTTTTATTGTTCGGTTGCCGTTCGACCTTATTGGTGCAACGTTGCTGTACTATATTCCAGTGATTAATGAATGGTTCTATCCGCAGTTGGCAAAACAGCGTCAAACAAATCAGATAGTCGAGGTGGAGCAATCGTGCAAGACCACTGGAGATGAATGATTATTCTCTTTTCTTCAAGGGTTTACGGTAGTCTGTAAACCATGACTTCGATGAAATTCGCAAATATCCTTTTGGAAACGAATCCCCGCTCCGTCGCGTATCCGGCTCTGTACTGCCGTTCCGATCAACCTGTCGTGTTTGACGAGCAGCTCGGTGAATGGAAGATGTTTAATGCGGGAACCTTTGATTTCAGCACGTATTTTAATTCCCTATCCGTGATGAAGCTGCGGAAGTACACGCGTGCTACGGGCTTTACGCTGCACCTTGAACTTAAAGGTGCAGCATGCGAAGTGCAACAGACCATGGGCGATGCGTTCGCGCATGATCCGCTGCCGGTCGAAGGGGTTTCCAAGGCATTGGAGGCTTCCGATGATTGGCAGATCGTCGATCTTCCCCTGAAAGTCACTGATGATATGGTGATTGTAGGTTTTCTCATCAAAACGGAAGGCGCCGTCGCCATCCGCAATAGCTACTATGGTTTGGATATTGATGGTGGGCTGAACGATGTCGAGTTGGCGCTGTCTACCACCACTTTCAAGAAGGAAGCATTCATCGAACGCAACATCGGTTTGGTCAAGAACCAGATCATCGGCTCCGATGATTCGATTGCCGATCACTTCCATATGTATGTGATGGATAATGGACGTACCTTGGATGCTGAGAAATTGAGCGGTGACCGTATCCAAGTTGTGCCCAACGACAATGTTGGTGGTGCCGGTGGTTTCACCCGCGGCATGATTACCGCGATGGAACAGACTCCAAAGGCCACGAATGTCCTGCTGATGGATGATGATGTCGCCGTTTCTCCGGAAAGCATCAAGCGAACATACAATCTGTTGCGCATTCTCAAGCCCGAGCATCGCGAGGATATGATTAGCGGCGCGATGCTCAACTATGAGATCGGCGAAGACCAGTGGGAAGACATCGGCAACATGACCCAGCAAGGTACGTTCGCCGGCTGCAAACCGCCGTTGCGGTTGACGTTATTCGAAGATCTCATTTATAACGAGCTGTACACGCCGACCAAGTGGCAGAGGAACAATATGTACGCAGCTTGGTGGTATTGTTGCATTCCGATTTCCGTTATTGAAAAGAACGGTCTTCCGTTACCGGTGTTCGTTCGTTGCGATGACGCCGAATACGGTATTCGTTGCAAGACTGGATTCATCACCATGAACAGCCTCTGCGTATGGCATATGTCGTTCTTCGAACGATACAACGCTGCCGTGGAACGTTATCAGACCACGCGCAACACCATGATTGCCCAGGCGACTTGCGGCATGGCGCCTGATGCCGATTTTATGCGCGAACTGCACAACAACATTCGTCTTGAGCTGAAGAAGTTCGGCTATGAGAATGCGGAACTGTGCCTTGACGCATTCGAGGACTTCCTTAAGGGGCCGGAATTCATCAAGAAGCCGGGCCAGTCGGAAAAGAGCTTCATGGCGGCGAACCGCAACAAGGAGCAGCTCGTTGATTTCGAGACGCTTCAGGCCAAAGCTGACAAGGATCCCGAACTTGCGGGCTTTAACGTCAAGGATGTTGACAGGCAGCTGATTGACGGGGACAAACCACGCAGCTTGTACGAACGTCTGGAAGATCTGGTCACTGATAACAATCAGAGATACGTCAAGAAGGAAGGCGCCGGTTATGCCGTGATTCCGCTGCAGGGATGGCTGTATCCTGCGGGTGCGATTCGTGGCAAGCACAAGCTTGTTGTGTTGGATTGGTACAACCGCAAGGGTGCCATTCGCACCAAAGATGTCGCGCGGTACCAGCAGATCAAAAAGCGTTACGCGCGTGATCTTAAGTACTACAAGGCGAATATCGGACGCTTGCGCAAGGAATATGTTGATGCGCGTGCGGAGCTGACGTCTCTTGAATACTGGAAGAACTACCTCAAGATGAATTAATCGAGCTGGCGCTCAAATTTAGCCGCATACGTTCGTAGGGGCGTATGCGGTATTATTTTGCTTCAATACCGAATAAAGGAAGAAGATTATGGCATCTGTAATAAGGCGGTTGCGTGAAAGGCTGTTATGGCCTTCGGAACGTTCCATGCAAAGGTTGATGGGACGAATCGAATCCTTGGAAAGGGAAAACGACGATTTACGCAATGCCTTGCAAATGCAGGAATCAACCTTGCGTGGAATCGGCGATGCCGTATACGGCATGCGTGGAATTAACGAAGATGCATGCAGGATGCTTAACGAAATACAACGTGCGCAGATTGCGGAGAGATCCAAAAACGATATTCGCTTTTGGGCGCAGTATCGTGTTCCCGGGGAGACTGATTTGGAAACGCGCAAGAGGTTCTTCCTCAATCTGCCCAAGCCAGAGGGAGGGCTGAGACTTTTGCAATCCGCCTTGAACCGGATGCTTTGCGATTATGCAGATATCTGCAAACAAAATGGGATTGATGACTATTGGCTTGTCGGCGGCACATTACTTGGTTCGGTGAGACATCATGGTTTCATTCCTTGGGATGATGATCTTGATCTGGGTATCATGCGCGATGATCTGGAACGTCTTCAAGAGATACTCGCCGATGATGACGAATACAAGATTACCGTGGTTTGGGATCGAATCGTGCATTGCAGGCAGGTCCGTTTCGCCCCCCGTGACGCGCGGATTCCAGGTTTCATTGATTTGTTCCCGTTCGACTGGGTGTCCTCCGTTGATCGCAATATCTTCCTGAAAATTCAGGATTATCGAAAAGCGGCCATTGATGAGGCTGAATCAGACGCGGTCATTCGAAACGCATGGAATGACAATGTGTATATTCCCACGGAGACAACAGCCGGAAAACGGATTGCAGATGTTTTTGACGCGCAACTGTCCAAGATGTACGAAGATGGTGTGATTTGCACGCGACAGAACGCAGCAGGCATCGTTCGTGCGTACGATAACATGGATCATCCGAGTGGTTTTGAATGGATAAGCGGCTTTGACGATTGCTATCCATTGGTTACGCAGACCTTTGAAGGTCGCGAATACCCTGTGCCTGCCAATTATATGTATGTATTGACCCACGCATACGGTAATATTTTCGCGTTGCCCAATGATATCGGCCTGCATTTCGAACATGTTGATAGGAAAGAACTTGCTCAGACTGATGAACAGGTTATCCGCGAATACGTGAATCGATAAGTCTTGGAGTAATGGAGTTGCCGGATGACGTTTGCTAAGAATATTGTGATTATAGTTGCTGGTGGATCAGGCACCAGAATGGGACAGGACATTCCAAAGCAGTTCATCAATGTTCTGGACAAGCCAGTGCTTGTCTACACGATGGAAGGATTCCAACGTCATCCAGATATTGCCGCGATTGAAGTGGTATGCATCAAAGGATGGGAAACCATGGTGGGGGCATACGCCAGGCAATTCAATATCAGTAAGCTTCAATGGATCGTGCAAGGCGGCTCAAGTGTGCAGGAATCCATCAGGAATGGCGTGGAACATCTCGATGGCAAAATCGATGAGAACGACAACATCATCATTCACGATGGTATCCGTCCGTTGACTGATGCGAGTGTTTTGACCGATGTGATAAACGTCTGCAATACATATGGCAACGCCGTGACTTCGCTGCCGTATAACGAGCAGATTTTTGTGATTGACTCACAGGATCCGTCGACGACGAAACAGTATGTGCCAAGAGAACAGCTACGGCGTGTTTCGACTCCGCAGGCATATCGATATGGCAAACTGCGTGACGCGTACCGCAAAGCGTTTCGTGAAGATATCGGTATTCATGGTTCGAGTTATACGAATACCATGATGGTTGATCTCGGAGAAACTTTGCATTTTGCCAAAGGCTCTGATCGAAATATCAAACTTACGACCAAGGGCGATTTGGAATTGTTCAAAGCATATATCACTGCGGACGAAGACACTTGGCTGAAATAAAGTGAGGAAGAACTTGCACAGCAGATTGGAATCGCCGCTATACCAGGCTGATCTTGAATACTGCGCCGAGCTTCCCATTCGATGGGATGCATTGAACGGGAAGACCATTGCGATTTCCGGCGCGACGGGAATGATCGGGACTTTCTTGATCGATGTGCTTATGATGAAGAACAAGGATCCGCGGTTTGATTGTCGAATCATTGCGATTGGGCGCAATGTGGATCGGGCTAGAAACCGATTCCCGTATTTCGATGACACTCATCTCCATTTTGTCCAGTTGGACGTATCGGTGCCGGGGGCCCAACCAGATTGTCCGGCGGACGTCGTCATCCATCTTGCCAGTACGACGCATCCCAGGGCATATGCATCCGAGCCGGTATCAACGATTACTGCTAATGTGATTGGACTGCAGAATCTCCTTGAGTATTCGCTTGACACTAAATCGGAGAGCAGAGGCAGATTTGTTTTCGCATCTTCGGTGGAAATTTATGGAAAGAACCGTGGAGATGTGGAACGATTCGATGAACAGTACTGCGGGTATATTGATTCGAACACGCTTCGTGCCGGCTATCCAGAAGCCAAGCGGTTGGGCGAAGCCCTATGTCAGGCGTATGCCGAGCAATATGGTATTGACTTTGTGATTCCTCGTATTGCACGCTCATATGGTCCGACATTACATAGTGAAGACAGCAAAGCGCTTTCCCAGTTCATACATAGAGGATTGGCGAAAGAAGACATTGTATTGAAAAGTGAAGGGACACAGCTGTTTTCCTATGCATATGTAGCGGATACAGTTGCGGGTCTGCTCTACTGTCTGCTTGAAGGCGAGTCGCGTGGTGCATACAATATCGCGTCGCCCATTTCCGATTGCCGATTGAAGGATTTGGCTTTTCTGATAGCCGCGCGTTGCGGCGTGGAAGTTCGTTTTGAACTTCCCGACGTATTGGAATCCAAAGGATATTCTACTGCGACTACTGCTTTGATGGATGGTAGTGAACTGCGATCTTTGGGCTGGGGAATGCGGTATTCCATCGAGGCGGGAATTGAAAGGACCTTAGCTATTATGCGTGGCTGATTGATGTAATGATATTTCGGTCATTTGGCAACGATAAGTAGCTAAGGGAGGTCCGCTGATAAGATACCGCTTGTGAAACAGTTAGTGAAAGAGATGCGGAACAGGTACGGGTACGCATGGACCGTCTTGCAGGGTTTGGTGAAAACGGATTTCAGGCTTCGCTACCAAGGGTCTTTTCTCGGTATCGCGTGGTCGGTGCTCAAACCTTTGATGATGTTTTGCGTGATGTATGTAGTGTTCGGCAAGTTCCTGCGAATGTCAGACGGAACGCCTACATACCCGGTCGTTCTTCTTTTGGGAATCAGTTCGTGGCAGTTCGTCACTGAATCGACGAACGTCGGACTTCGTTCCGTGGTCGATCGTGGAGATTTGCTCCGCAAGATTCACTTTCCTAATTACATTGTGGTGGTTTCGGCAACTGTCGGTGCATTGATCAGCTATGCAATCAATCTCGTTGTCGTGCTGGTTTTCGCTTTTATCGCTCGGGTTCAGTTCACATGGAGAGTCATTCTGCTTCCGTTCAGCGTCATTGAACTGTATGCGGTAACGCTTGCCGTTACGCTGATTATGGCCACGATGTACGTGTATTTCCGTGATATCGCCCATATCTGGGATGTCCTTCAGCAGCTGATTTTCTATGGCATGCCGATTATCTACCCATTGACGTATGTCACCGATCGTGGTGGATTCTTGGCTGACGTCGCGCGATTGGAGCTTATCAATCCGTTTGCTCAGACTATTCAGGACATTCGGCATAATTTCATTGCTCCTGAAACACAGCCGACGATTTGGAATCAGTTCAATAACTGGAGTGTGCGTTTGCTGCCGATTGCTTTGACTGTTATTTTGCTGTGGTTCGGTGTAGCGATATTCCGTCACAATAGTCGCAAATTCGCGGAGGTTATGTGATGTCTGAAGAAAAATCCGCCAAAAAAATTGATTATTTCAAGAATCCAGTGGTGCTGTCTGCAAGCCACGTTTCCAAGTGTTTTAAATTGCCAACGGAACAGGCCACCGGTCTCAAGCAGGCTTTTATCAATTGGACCAGGGGAATCAAAGGTTACAAAAAACAGGAAGTGCTTAAAGACATCAGCTTTGAGGTTCATCAAGGTGAGTTCTTCGGCATCGTCGGTCGCAACGGTGGAGGCAAATCCACGTTACTGAAACTGATCTCGCAGATTTACTATCCCGAGAATGGCTCCATCACCGTTTCCGGCAAATTGGTTCCGTTCATTGAACTGGGAGTCGGTTTTAATCCCGAACTTACCGGACGTGAAAACGTTTATTTGAATGGTTCCCTCTTGGGGTTCACACATGAAGAAGTTGACGCGATGTATGACGACATTGTCAAATTCGCCGAACTCGAAGATTTCATGGACCAGAAGCTGAAGAACTATTCTTCCGGCATGCAGGTTCGGCTTGCCTTCTCTGTCGCCATCAAAGCGCAGGGAGACATACTGGTTCTCGATGAGGTGCTTGCGGTCGGTGATGAGGCGTTCCAGCGCAAATGCGATGATTTCTTCACGGAAATTAAAAAAGATCCGACTAAGACGGTCATCCTCGTAACCCATGACATGAATTCCGTCAAGAAGTATTGCTCTAGGGCAATGATGATTGCCGACGGCAAAGTAGAGGCCATTGGCGATCCGGAAACCGTGTCGCAGCAATACACGTTGGCCAATCTTGAAGCTGAGGCGAAAGCCGAGCGAAAGCGTCAAGAGGAACGTGGCGGTTATCCAAATGGGTTGAATGCGCGTTGCCCGGTGTTGAAAACCATTGCGGTTTCCCCAAAGGTCTGCACCAGTGCGGATGCCTTTAAATTCGATGTGGAATATCAGTACGATGAACCGGGAGATTTCTACCTCGCCATCGCGTTGCATGATATTCGGCGCGGCGGAATCACCTACGATACCGGTTCAAAGGTGCTCAAAATGACGAAGCATGGTCATCAGACCGTGCATTTTGAGATGCCGCTCAATCTATTCAACAACGGTGAATTCCGTCTGATTACATCACTACGTACACCAAGTCCGATTGATTCCAAGGCAACGGACGCGGTCGGCGTTGCGCTCGATGATAACGCTTGTAGTTTCGTGATTCGTGATGCTCGGAATCGCGAATATGCGTTGCTCAGCGATCGTGCTCTTACGATTAAGCAGCTTAACTGATTTTGCGTGCGGGCAATTATGTCATGACAGACGAATTTTGTGTTCAAAAAGGAGCTGAAAGATGAGCGATACCTGGGAAACGGTTATGCGCGTTGTGTATCCAGCCAAGGATGCTGAACAGACTCTTC